>WBZU01002292.1_pt1 | contig 13380 bp, 7 predicted proteins | sample 5204311 | NCBI WGS metagenome assembly WBZU01 (sample SAMN12344359, study PRJNA552823) | activated sludge metagenome | biome: Activated sludge suspended growth; feature: Nitrification reactor; material: Wastewater; isolation source: activated sludge from nitrification reactor of wastewater treatment...
GAAGTCTTGAAAGCGTTTGGCGAAATTGAACGGGCGTATCCGCGGTCGCATCATCCGTATGCGTACCGGGGCGAAGTGCTTTTGTGGCTCGGTCGATATGACGAAGCCGCTGTGGATTTTGAAAAAGGGCTGCGCATCAATCCCAAGGCGCGCTGGATCCATATTGGCATGGGCGCGGTGCATGGTTTTCAGGGACGAACCCAGGCGGCATTGGCGAGTTTTCAGCGCAGCGTGGACGTGGCGCCCGATTTCGTCGGACCGACGTTGTACGCATATCGTGGAGAAGCATTGCGTGTTGCGGGACAAACACGCGAAGCGTTGAGGGATTTGCAAATTGCTTGTCGTGACAATCCATCACGGATCGGAGCGTGGGTGCACCTCTGCCTCCTGGCCCAGGAATCGGGCGACGAATCCGAGCAGAATCGAGCCTGGAACGAGCTGGTCACGCGTGCGCCATTTCTGCTGTCCGATGCCGCAGAGGAACATTTTTCACGTTCCATTTACGAGGTGGAGCGAGGTTCGGAACGACGAAGCTTATTGGAATACGTTCTGGGCATGATGCGTGGCAATCGTTCCTCCAGTTGCGTCACGTATTTTACGCGGACGAACGAGTTGCGCGTGGTCAATCTGTAGACTTGCTCGACCGTGAATGCCCTCGAAATGGGTACTCATGCAAAAGTTCTTGACAACGCCGTAAAGAACAGTATTCGTGCGCCCGAGGATTGTCGAGGTAAACCATGTCATCTGCGAATTGGCCTGCCATCCGTCGTGAATTTGCCATTGTGGAACGAACCGTTCCGGTGCTCGGCGGCGAAGAACGGCCGCTCGTATATCTGGATCACGCGGCAACGACGCATGCTCCAAGATCGGTCATTTCGTCGTATGTGAACTTTTTGGAAAACGAGTATTCGAATATTCATCGCGGGACGCATTTGTTGTCCCGGCGCGCAACGGCCCGATTCGAAGAAGCGCACGGCCAAGTGGCGAAATTCATCGGGGCGGAACTCGAAAACGGAGCGATTTGTTTCGTGACGAATACGACGCAAGCCATCGACTTGGCCGGCCATGTCATGGCCCATCTTCCCGGTCGCGTCGTGACCACCGAAATGGAGCATCATTCCAATGAATTGCCTCATCGGCGTCGTGGCGATGTCGCGCGCGTGCGTATTGGCGACGATGGGCTGCTCGACTTGGGGCACCTCGAAGAAATTCTTCGTCGCGAGCGGGTGAAATTGGTCGCCGTGACGGGAGCCGCGAATGTCACGGGACTCATGCCGGATATTCGCGCCATCGCGCGCATGGCTCATGCTCACGGGGCGCTCGTATTGGTGGATGCGGCGCAGCTTCTGGCACATCATCCGATTGACGTGCGCGGGTTTGACGATCCGGAACATATCGATTTTCTGGCGGGAGCCGGGCACAAAGCGTATGCCCCATTCGGTGCGGGATTTTTGTATGGTCCGCGCAAGGTATTCGACGATGCGCCGCCTTTTTTGCCCGGAGGAGGCAATGCGGTGCGGGTGACGGAGAGCAGCGTGGAATTTCTTCCCGCCCCGGACAAACACCATGGAGGAACGCCGAACATCGCGGGCGTCGTGGGTTTGACCGAATCATTGGCCTTCTTGCAAGCGATCGGCATGGATGAAATTCGCCGGCACGAAGTGGATTTGACTCGTAAGGCGATCGCAGGCATGCAAACGCTTGGAGGCATTACGATTTACGGGGCACCGAGCGTCGACAAACGTTTGGGGGTCGTTTCGTTCAACGTCGAGGGCGTATCGGAATTAATGACCGCGGCAGTGTTTTCCGAAGAAGGGGGCATTGCGGTACGAAATGGTCGATTCTGCGCGCATATCTACGTCGACCGGCTCTTGCGTATACATCACGCACAGCGCGGGGGAGAATTGCCGGGCGGAGCGGTGCGCGCATCGTTTGGCGTGTACAATGACGAATCCGACGTGGATCGGTTCCTCGAGCAATTGAAGAAAATCCGGGACAAACGCTGGGTGGGGCGATATCAAATCAAAGGCGGCACGATGATGGCGGAGTTCGCGTCGCGTTGTGCCGACCATTGGATGGAATCGGCGTAAGACGACTCCGTCACTTCGATTGTTGGCTTAGTCGAGGCTTACCGCGCCGATCCGTGAACACGCAGCAATGTCAATGGGATCCACGTTCCCATGCTCGGCGCCGAGGTTGCCATGCGCCGGTCATACAAATCCACAGGTATTTCAACTTGTTTGACGACCTCGGCCGATACGCGTCCGCGCAACGCTCCACACGCATTCGCCGCCGGATCGGTCGAGCACGCCAAACCCTGATACAGGTACAAACACGCCGGAGGATGCTCCAGCACGGCGTTTGTAGCATTCGCCGTTTCACCCCCCACACCGGGCGCAAACGCGGGCAACACCTGATATCGACGAGACAAAGGTTCGCCGGATCGAACTTCACCGATACGAGCAAATCGCAATTCCATGGCCCGCTCGTCCGTACCTACGTATTCCACGACCGTACATCCGTCGGGCACGAGGTCTCGAGCCTCCCGGACAAACGCATATTCGTGCATTTCGGAATAATGCAAATCGCGAATCCACGACCTGTGCAGCCAGGGTGCCGCGAACAAAGCGATCGCCGCGCAGACCAAACCGGCCCGCGCTTTGCGCCATAGAAACGGTACGGCGGCCGCGCCGAGAAGCAGAAAAGGCACGACGAGATGCAGATGGTACCGCGGCTGCATCGCGGGCTCGACGACGAAGGCATGCGCGGCGATGAACAACGACAACCACCCGCCAAGAAAAATCACCAATCGCTTTTCGCCGCTGCGCCATGCGAAATACGCTCCGGCTCCCGCGCAAACGAGCAGCACGAGGGGCGTGACGCGCAAGTCTGTTAAGACAAACAGTTGGGGCGTAGCAACCACCTTGATGATTCGGCCCAACCAACGCAAATCCGAAAACGCGTTTTGCAAGGCCACCTCGTTGGTCGAGATGAACGAGGGCAATGCTGCAAGGCCCACGGCCACAACCACGCCCAGCCCGATGACGCGTCGTTTCGTCGGCGCGGTTTCCGGGTGCAATAGCGATATCGCCGCAAAATACACGCCGACGAAGAGCATGTTCAAAGGTCGCAACAGATATCCGGGATAAAGGACAAAAGGCAACGCGGCGAGCGCCAAGCCCCGCACGATTTTCGACGGATCCCGCAACCACGCATGAATCAAGGCAAACGCGAGTGAGGTCAACACGAGCGAAGGCACGAATGCGTCCTCGCATCGAGAAAATCGGATATGCTGCGGCAAAAATGCCAAAGCAAACGACGCGGCAATCCCCGCTCGCGGATCGCGAAGCAAATACGTCGCATGCGAAAAGAGAATCAACGGCATGACGGCGGCATACGCGAAATTCGTCCACATCATGACGTCGGTCAGGAAAAACGTTTTTCCGGACATCGCGGCGTACCACCCGAGCGCAGGACCTTCGAAGACCGCGCGTACGTTCGGCCAAACTCGGCTCCACGGCCACGCACCCAAAAGCGCCGGAGGTGAAACTTGGAGCCGAATCACGATACCCGCCAAAACAATGGCCGGCAGCGCCCATCGCATCCACCGCGGCGTATCGCGAAGCAATCGTACGGCCAACAAGACACCGAGCATCCAAATCAGCGCCAACCCGAGCACGCCGTCAATCGCAAAACGCGAGAATGCAATACCGGCGCGCGGCATGCCGGGAGAAGACGTCCCCACAGCCGCCGGCTGAGATGGTTTTACCTGATCCTGCTTCGGCTCTTCCCAAAATCCGCCATGGTCGTGTTTGTTGACGGCTTGAAACAACAACTCCGCGGCTTCCCGGCTGGAAGCATCCTTCAAGGACGCCCGCTGCAGGGCAAAACTCGAGGTTCGTTCCGGAACATTCAATGCATCGTCCGGATGAACCAATGCGAAATGTTCGTCATGGCCATTTGGATCGCGCAAAGAAATGTCGATACGCTGCGCTTCAATCGCGACCGACCACAATTTCCAATGTTCGGTGACTTTCGATCCCAGACCGTACGGGGCAAAGAGCGCGAGAATGTCTTTTTCACGCCCCGCGCGCAGGACGTGCGACGCCGCAAACACGTCGAAACTCACGAGCAACGCGGCAAAAAAAACGAACGCACAAAAGAATCGAGGCAGCCGTTTCAACGGGCCGAAGCTACCGAGGTTGTGAATGTTCGTCAAGGCGCAAGTCGCTGGATTCGGTGCTCGCCCGCATGCGCCGCAAATACCCGCACGCGATTGACGCCGCCGTCCGGATGCGTACGCACGAGGATACGATCGAACGTTTCCGATGCATTCACATCGAATACCTTGCAATTGCCCGCAAAAGGTTTGACCCACGTTCGCGGCACGACCGGAATCCATTCACCGTCCGGCCCCATCGCGGCAAGAATTTCAACGTCCCGCGGGTTGTTGTTCACGAAATAGTGGAAGTCGAGCTCGATGCGCCCGATGTTCACGGGTTTGCCCAGACGAATCCGCGCCTCTTCGTAATGACCCGGCTCGCGGCTTCGCGCACTCTCGAGTCCGTCGAACATGTGCAGCGGTGGATACGGCGATATCACTTGCACCGCCGGGCCGTAGTGTTCGTTTGTCGCGCCAAGCATTTCCCCGCCAAACGCCGCGCTCGCCCAGTCGATGGTGTCCCCTCGCCCCGCCGCCTCGACACGCGCAATCGTTCGCGCGACATCGTCGGGCGTCGTTTGGAACGGCAACGTCATGGGCTTGCGCGTTTTTGGAATGGCTTCGCCAAACCGATTCCAGCCTGCATTTTCCACGGCCACGAAATCCCGCGCCATATCGTCTGCAAGGTCGGCAAACAATGCGAGACGCGACAAACCTCCGTCGGGCGTTATCTCCACACGAATGCGACGAAACGCTCGCTCGCCCGTATTCACGCGCGCTCGATAAAGCGCATGCCCCTTGGCCCGCAGGCGCGGAACGATGTCCACCCAAACCTGATTTTGCTCGTCCCAACCTTTTACCGCGACGAACTCCGGCTGATTGCCGTCGTGGTATTTGGTCGAGAGCTGCGCGAAACGAATCACGGAAGCTCGCGGCATTTCCAATTCGAGCTCGTCGTGGGATCGAGGATTGTGCCGGGCCGATTCCCAACTATCCATGATTTTGCCTTGACGGCCGAACAATTCCGGATCGAAAACAGGTTCGCGATCCGAAATGAGGTTCTCCGCTCGGGCAAACTTTTGATTGGTCACCGACACGATACGCGCTCCGACGACCAAGTTCTTCGAAGCCAAAGGATCCACAGGCCCGCGTATGCGGATCGCTTCGGGCAAATCCGGCTCGAAGGCGGCGAACAAAAGCTGTTTGTACCCCAGGTTCACGATTTGCTCTTGCGCCAATCCGCTAAAATCGAAGGCATTTGTCAATTTGGAAAAATTGACGCCGCGAATCTCCAACGATTGCAGTAATTCGCGCGCTGTTTCCGCGACAAACGCCACGGCGCGGTTGTCACCATTGGCGAGAATCGTAAAACCTTTCCCACGATCCGGCCCGTCGAAGCAATGAATGTAGATCGCTCGAAACCCTTCATTGGCGCCTTGATGAATCGCCAATCGATTGGCCCCCGCTTCCGCCACGAACACCCCGAGCCCCATGTTGCAGCCCATGAAATCGCGACTGCCCACGTCCCGCGCGAACAACATGTTCACGGCCGTATCGTGCGAAATCCCTCGAGCTTCCACATTGCGAAAAGCATCCGTGAGCGATTGCAAAAATCGCGTCATGTCGCCCGCGGTCGCCCACAAACCAGCCGCCAATGCGGGAAATTGCAAGGCCCCGCCGGGCACTCGTTCGCCGGAATCGAAATACCCCGACGCCCGTTTCGACGCCGAGACAAACGAAGGAAACGACGCTTGCAACAACTCGACAATGGTGCGTCCTTCCAAAAGCTCGAGCAACGTTTCGAGCACCAAGTATCCACCGCCGGAATACTTGAAGGTTGTTCCGGGAGCCGAAATAACCTCGACCGGCGCATAACCGTAGGGGTTTTTCCCATCGAGCAAATCGGCGGCTCGAGGCCGTGGTTCGTCCGCCGCAATGCCCTTGACGTAATGCATATTGAGCGCCGTATGTCGCATCAAATCGGCAAGCGTGACCCGATCGGCCCAACTTGGTTCTTCCGGTGAAACCAATCGGTACGCGGTTGGCAGGGACGTAAGCACCTGATTGACCGGTGTTTCCAGCGCCAAACCATGTTTACGGAAGACCTCGAGCGCCAGCGCGCTGCCCACGGTTTTGCTCAACGAGGCAATTTGAAACGCGGTCGTGCGATCGACGTCGGCGCCGGGATGTTCGCCCTGACGCACCACACATTCGTACACGTCGCCGCCCCGCGATACGGCAATGGACGCGCCGGCAACGCCATGCTTACGCAAAAGCGCTTCGATTGCAGAGATCGAGCGGCGCGGCGAAGACTCCATTCGTTTGCGCGTGATTTCCCACAAGGCCAGACGCGCGTTGTCGAGTTCCTGCGCTTCGGTATTTCCCATGCGCTCGCGCAAATGGGCCAAGAGTTCTTCCGTGGTTTTTCCTTTGGCCGAGACGAGGTATTTTACGCCAAACTTTTCCTTGTACTCGGCGGCGAGGGTCCGCATTTCCTCCGATGCGGACGATTCTTTCACGTTGGCTTGTTCGGAGGCGGCTCGCGCGTCGAGGGTGGCTTTGTTTTGCCCGATATCGCCGTGAAATCCGGCGGCTTCGATGATTTGCGCCTTGGAAAAACCGAGGATGCTCTGCTCGGCGAGCGCGGCGTCTTCGAGCGGAGTCGACGCCATTTTGGAAGCAAATTCAACGGCCCCACACAATTCGAACCAATGATCGAAATCATTGACCTCTTGCGACAAACGATCGAATTGCGGATCGGCGGCAACGACGGCCTGCCAAGGATCTTCGGCCGCGCGAATGTGCTCGACGGTGAACGGCATGAGCAGCTCCGTGGCAAATTCCGCAGGTTGCGCGTCGGTCATGAGACGAAGCAAAATGCGTTTGGCAATCGGGTACCATTTCGCCGTGCGTTCGTTCCAGGCGACTTGAACGAGCTTGGTCTTATTCGACAAGTTGCGCCGAATGAAGTTCATCTCTTCGTGAACGATGCGGATCAACGTCGGGATCGATACGCGTCCGTGACGTACTTCATGCCAAACCTCCCAGCGGGATCTCTCCGCGGTGGCCAAGTCGTCCATCACGCGCACCGGAACGCCGTCGATGATGGTCGGAAGGGCGACGCAGCCATTGCCACCGAGCCAATCGGCCAAGTATTGCAGCGATTGAAAGACGTTGTAGCGGACTTCTTCCGGATCGTCGTTGGCAATGAAGTCGGATTGTTTGATATCGGCGACGATGAGCGAACGGACGTAACCAGCATCGTCCATCGATAAACCTGCGACGTCGGGGGCATCGATGAAACGAAGGATTTCGTCGCGATGCGCGCCGAAAAGCAGTCCGTCCACGAGCACCCGCAAGGGCTCGGAATTGCCTTGGCCATGTTTTTGCCACGCCACGACGATGGCAATGCCGATCCGCACGAAATCCGGATGCGCGACCCAGAAGCCCGAGAGGTCACGTTTGAGCTGCGTCAGTACGTCCTTGAAAAACCCCCGCAAGGTGACCTGCATGGAGTCGGCATTTCCGGCAATGGGCAAAATGCCGTACATTCCACCGATTTTGATGCCGCCGCGCGAACCGATGACGTCCGCGACGAGGCGATGCGAGGCTTTGATGTATTTGACGACGATGTTGGGATCGGCCTTGACAGGAATGCGGTAATGCGGATCTTCTTTGAAGAGCCGAGCCGTCGAGGCCAAATAATCGTGCCAGCCGAGAGACCCGCCGGCGAAATACGGATACAAGGCATCCATGATTTCATGGGCGCGCACGATCGCGCGCGGATTCTCGAGCACGACGAGCACACGCACGGTGCCCGGAACATACGACGGATGCAGCAAACGCAGACGTTCTTCCGCCAATGAAATCATTTTGTGTACATACCGAGCCTCTTCTTCATTTTCGAGTTTCGGTACGTAAAACACGAGCGCCCGGGGGTTGTTCCAGTGGTGAAACAAATGGAGCGCAAAGTCATACAAATGCAAAGGGACCGGGGTTTCCTCGAGAAAGAGAAAACTCGTGGGCAAAGCCAATCCGGGGAAACGCTTGATGGGCAACGATTGTTTGTCGGGGTTGATGCGGTAGGATTTTTGGCCTTCATCGAGCGCCAGCGTCCCGTCGAAGCACGCGGCCAAATTAACGCCGGCATCGACGAGATCCGCCCGCAGCGGCGTCTTGGAGTCTTCGTCGTCGGCGCCCCACATCGGGGAAAAACCATTTTCGTTCAAAAGTTCGGCGACGATGGCCGGTTCGCCGGGCAATTTGCGATGATACGCATTCATCGCGTTGACGGCCATTTTTGCGCCGTCCGGCGGACCAAACAACGTGACATGTGGTCCTTGCAAATATTCGGGAATCGGAGCGACCGGAGAGCCTCCGGGACGACAATAATCGGGGCGCAACGGGCCGAACACGACGCGTCCGCGGGCATCGGTCAAACCGAGCGCCGTACGATATTCCGGGGCGAGGAAATCGATGCCGAGTTTGTCATTGTATTCGACGAGAGCTCGCACACGTGAATCCACGAATGCGCGATCGTCTTCGCGCAGTGCCAAAACGCCATTCAGATCAGCTTCGAGCGTTCGAAACAAATCCACCAGAAATCGCATGGCTTCGGGCGTTTCGAGGCCTGCGCGTTCGCCCAGTTGCACGAGGCCGGGGACGTCGTCCACGGGCGTGGCGCGGGAGAGCAGTTCCCGGGCAAACGCCGGGGACAAGAATGCGTGATAGGCGGGAAGGCGAAAAAACGGTGCGGTCATGGCGTCGAATCAGCTCCCGCGGTAGGTCGAATAACCGAATGGATTCAAAAGAAGTGGGATGTGGTATTTACGGCTCGTGTCGGTGATGCTCACGTGCACGCTGACTTCGGGGAAAAACGGGGTTTGGCCTTTGGAACGTGAATAATCACCGACGTGAAAAACAAGGCGATATTCGCCGGGTTCATAAGGAACGGAAAACGCAATGCGCCCGTCGGTGTTCGTTTTGTCGCTTCCGATACGCGACCATTCGGCCGGCTGGTCGCCGCCGCGGGAAGTTTGTCGTTCCAGGTCGACGCGGACATTCGCGGCGGGAAATCCAACGCTCGTATCGAGAATGTGCGTGCTGATCATGAAGGCGCTCCGTGGGTTCGGAGCGAGAAGATAGTTTGGAGTGTAGGACGTTGTAAAGAGGGACCAATACCCGGGCGCACTTTTTTGCGCCGTTCCGGAACGCTAAAATCGCCCCGTCATCGACAAACCGCCACCTCCGGGCAGCACCAATGGAGCAAATGCTGTATTCGAGGCCTTGGAACGGTTTACCACAATCAGGACGACCGCCGCCGTGGTCAAAACGCCTCCCGCGACAAACAGTCCCGTGGCTGTATTCATCATACCGTCCGCCGCCGCACGACGCGGTTCAAGATCTGGTACTTTGGTAGGATCACACGTGTTTCCGTTGCCGTCGTCTTTCGCGCAATCCGCCTCGAGCGCATGGCGATCGCTCGCCGCCCCATTCGCGAAAAGAGCGCCCATCATGAGCGTCGTCAAAGCCCCGGTACCCGTAAGCATGATTCCGGAGGGAAGAAGCCAATGCGGTACGGTGCCCGACGTCGAGGGGTTGCCCGTTTGAGGTCCGATGATGCCCGTTGGCGGTCCCTTCGGCCGAAAATCAACCACGTAGCGTTTGCCCGGCTCAACCTTTGCGGTGATTTTGCGGTCGCCCTTCGAGGGTTCCGTAATCACAATCGTGTGTTCCCCGGGCTCGGCGGTAATGTCTTCCGCTTTTGCGGTGATGGGCCCGAGCGCAACGCCATCGATAAGCACCACGGAGTTCGCTTCGAGTACGTCACGACGAACGAATCGGATCCACGGTCCCGTTTTCATCATTGACGCCACGATAGCGGTCACGTCGGCGACACGTTCGTGCGACCCCTTCACCCTACGCAAAAATTCGGTGTAATGAAGGTACGCCTGCGCAGTTTGTCCAAGGGCGGCTTCGCAATACGCCATATTCACCAGAGCATCGAGCGACACCGTTTCATGACTGTCGTGCGCTTCGCGAAACAAGCGCAACGCCGTGCCGTAATCTTTGGCTTCACGCGCGGTTTTACCTTGCTCCAAGAGAAGCCGAGCTTTTTCTTCCGGGCCGGCTTCATCCGCGTACGACGTGCATGGAATCAAGAAAGCGGCGCACAACCAGGGAAGCCCGAGAAACGCAGCGCGTAGCTTATCCATGGCCGGAACCTTAGCCGCATGATCGCGAAACGACAATCTGAAAATTTCCTTGGCACCCGGCGCATCCACGCGCAATACCTTCGGCCATGGCTCACATCCTCATCGTCGAGGACGAACCCGCAATCGCGGAATCCCTTGCCTACGCGCTCCGGCGCGATGGTTTTACCACGACCCTCGCGCCAACCCTGGCCGACGCACGACGTGCTTTCCCCGTTGCATCCCTCATCATTCTCGACTTGATGCTGCCCGATGGAAGCGGATTCGACCTCATCGGAGACGTTCGTCGAAGTGCAACCGCAGTGCCCATCATCGTCCTCACCAGCCGCGACGATGAGGCCGATCGCGTCGCCGCGCTGGAAACAGGCGCCGACGACTACGTCACCAAACCGTTCTCCACCCGCGAAATGACCGCCCGCGTCCGCGCCGTACTCCGTCGTTCCGCCTCGACAAACACCACGACAAACCCATCGACCCCACCTGCTCCGCCAAACCCTGCCCCGCCGGCTCCGCCCCGCGACGAACCTTTGCCGTTACGGATCGACGAACCTTCGCGACGCGCGTATGCTCTCGGGCAAGAGCTGGATTTGACGCGCGTCGAGTTCGATTTGCTGGCTTGTTTGCTGGCGGCACCGGGACGCGTGTTTACCCGCGCCGAGCTCATCGATCGCGTGTGGGGCGACGGGTTTGCCATTACGGACCGGACGATTGACTCGCACGTCAAGGGATTGCGGCGAAAAGTCGAAACGGCCGGAGGCAATCCCGGCATGGTGGAAACAGTGCGCGGTGTGGGGTATCGCGTTACGGACAAACCTCTTCCGCCATCGCGAGATGGTTCGTCGGACGCATCGTGATGCGCTTCATCATCACCACCACCTCGTCGGTGGTCCTCATTCTGCTCGTTGCTTACGTGGTTTCGCGAATCCTGCGCGCACGAACGGCCGGCACGAGCATTCGATTGCAGGTATTTTTGGCGCTCGCCAGTATCGTCGGGGCATTTTCCTTTGGATTGGGATTGCTCGTCATCGACCGGATCGAAGCGCGAGCCACGCTTTTGGCCCATGAAGCAGCCAACGACGAAGCCGCCGCCATTGCCGCCGTCGTTGCCGGGGAAATGACGGAACGCCCTTCTTCCTTGGCCGATGTCGGCGGACGCATTGCTCGTTCGTCGAACTCCGATACCCTGCATTTCTCGTTGCTCGATACGACCGGACGAACCGTATTTGCCAGCGGTCCGGCCCAAGGTGAACCGGGAACGGTGTTCGTCACGGCGCCGATCATGGTCGGGGAAAGTTCGTCCGGACAAGTCCAGGTCGTCAAACCGACCATCGTCATTCGGCGCATGCTCGAAGATTTCGCGCCGACGGTCGTCACGATCAGTGCATTGCTCGGCGCCGCCGCCGCCGCCGCGGCCATGTTGATTGGTCGCGCCATTGCCACGCCCATCGAAGCTTTGACGGAATTTGCGGTACGCGTGAGCGAAGGGGAACGTCGTGCGCCGCCGCCTCCGGTATTTGGGCGCGAAGTCGCGCGTTTGTCTCGGGCGATCGATTCGATGCGCCGGCAACTCGAAGGCCGGCCATTTGTCGAGACATTCGCCGCGGACTTGTCGCATGAATTGAAAAACCCCGTCGCGGCCATTCGCGCAAGCGCGGAGGTGTTGGCCGATGGAGCTTTGGAAGAACCCGCCGAAGCCGCCAAATTCGTCGCGCGTATTCAAGAAGCGACGGAACGAATCGAAGCACTGCTCGGCGATCTTTTGAATTTGGCCCGCATTGAAGCCCGCGGCGTCGAAGACGCGGCCGTGGTCGACTTGGACAAACTTTCTCGCGACATCGTCGCTCGCGGGCGCGAACGTGGAGCCACCATCGACGTGACCATTTCGGGCACGCCGCTCGTTCGAGGAAGCGCGCCGTGGTTATCGCGGGCGCTCGAAAATTTGCTCGATAATGCATATACCCACGGCGCCGAGAACGAACCGATTCGTTTGACCGTGGAGCGCGAAGCCGACAAGGTGCGCGTGACCGTCCGCAATCGCGGCAGCATTCATCCTCATGTTGCCGGGCGCTTGTTTCGCAGGTTTGTCACGACGCGCAGCGGCCATGGCGGAACGGGGCTCGGCCTCGCGATTGTCCGGGCCATCGCCGAAGCCCATAGCGGAAGCGTCGAATGCATCGACGGCGGCCCTCCCGAGGTCGCTTTTCGCATTACGTTGCCCCCCGCAACGATGCTGTAAACGCCTTCAATCCACCAGCTCGCGCACGACGATCACGCTTCCGTCCGACGTCACGGCGCTGCAATAATACGACTTACACTGTTCGATCGTGCCGACGTCGTGCAGTTTTTCGCCGTCGAACCATTGAATCGTTTCGTCCACGATGAGCACGCGATGATCCGGCAATGGATGCGTGTGCATTTCCCGCATCGCGCGCACCGGCACGAGCTTGAAATCGACCACATTTCCCGAAGCGGGATCCACGCGCCGCTGCAAAAGCGCCACGTTTCCTTCCAGTCCCAACGCAGCATCGAGAATCGCTGCATTCATGCCCGACAAACCATCGCGTAATTCTTTCAAGGCCTCGGCGTTGACCATCCGCAATTCTCGTAATGACACCGAACCACTCACATCCAGCAGACCCTCGGCATTTTTCGTAAACCGCGGAACATAGACGGTTTCGTATTCCAGATCTTCGTATTGGCGATACACCGTGGGCAGTGGAAACTCGCCTTGTGAAAGCGGGCGATTTTGTGTCCAGGGCGTGGCGTCATACAGACGCGCTTCATAAGGAGCGGCCCAGATGCACCCAAATACAAGGAGCCGGGATCCATCTGCGGACAGCTCGTAATCGGTGTGGCAAAAATCCCAGCTCTTTGTCGATTCAAACGAATGCAAAATGGTTCCGGATTCCGGATCGATGAACATGACGGACATGTAGTCCGGAGCGGAGAGAAATAGTTTTTCCGAGTCGCCCAAACGAACGAAGGAAGCTCGCGCGGACAAACAAT
>WBZU01001908.1_pt2 | contig 13377 bp, 10 predicted proteins | sample 5204311 | NCBI WGS metagenome assembly WBZU01 (sample SAMN12344359, study PRJNA552823) | activated sludge metagenome | biome: Activated sludge suspended growth; feature: Nitrification reactor; material: Wastewater; isolation source: activated sludge from nitrification reactor of wastewater...
CGTGGCGATGATGAAGCTCGGGATGCCGATCCCCGAGACGTGGCTGGTGCCGCCGAAGGAGCCGAACCCGGACAACCCGGACGTCTACCCGACGCTCGAGCGCTACGGCCGCAAGTTCGAGCTGACGGAGATCGGCGAGAAGCTCGGCTACCCGTTCTTCATGAAGCCGTACGACGGCGGCGCGTGGGTCGGCGTCACCAAGATCAACAACCCACAGCAGCTGATGCGCGCCTACGACCAGTCGGGCAAGCGCGTGATGCACCTGCAGAAGGCCGTCGACCCGTTCGACCTGTTCGTCCGCGCGATCGGCATCGGCCCGCAGGTCCACATCGTCAAGTACGACCCGGACGCCCCGCTGCACGACCGCTACAAGGTCGACTTCTTCTTCGTCAACGGCGAGGAGTGGGATGTCCTCACGGACACCTGCCTCACGATCAACTCGTTCTTCGGCTGGGAGTTCAACTCCTGCGAGTCGCTGCGCAAGGACGGCGTCTTCCACCCGATCGACTTCGCCAACGCGTGCCCGGACTTCCAGGTCACGTCGCTGCACTTCCACTTCCCGGACCTCGTCAAGAACATGATCCGCTGGTCGCTGTTCTGCGCGGCGACCGGGCGCAGCAAGCCGCTCAACCTCGACTGGCGGCCGTTCTTCGAGATCGCCAAGAAGGACCTGCCGTACCGCGAGCGCCTCAAGGGCTACGCCGCGATCGCCCGCGAGCGGATGGAGCACGACCGCTTCCAGGAGTTCTGCGCCAAGCACCTGTCGCACCTCGACGAGGTCGCGTGGGAGTTCTTCGGCACCGACGTCGCCAAGGGCTACGTCCGCCAGAAGGTCGCGGCGCTGTTCCCCGCGCACGAGGTTCACAAGTTCACCGAGCACTTCTTCGGCTTGGTGCAGTTCTGGCGCAAGTGCGAGGCCGACCGCATGAACAACGCCAAGGCGAAGGCCGCCGAGGCCGCCGCGCCCGCGCCCGTCGAGGTGTCGACGGCGCCGGCGACCGAGCCCGCGGCGCCCGAGGCCGCGGCGCCGGCGACCGAGGCCGCGTTCACGCCGGCCGCCGCCGAGCCCGTCGCCGCGGCGCCTGTCGTCGCTGAGCCCGTGGTCGCCGCGCCCGCGCCTGCGCCTGCGGCCGCGCCCGCGAGCAAGCCCGGCAAGGGTCGCAAGGGCAGCAAGAACTAGGCGACGGCGCGATGGACAAGGTCCACAAGACGTGGCGCTCGCCGCACCTCCGGCAGGAGGTGTCGGTCGCGCGCTGGGGCCACTACGGGCAGCCCGTGCTGCTGTTCCCGACCGCCGGCGGCGACTGCGAGGAGTGCGAGCGGATGTTGATGATCCGCGTGCTCACCCCGCTGATCGACGCCGGGCGGATCAAGGTCTACTCGCCCGACAGCGTCGCCGGTCGGGCGTGGATCAACCGCCGCTACTCGGCCGCGCGCAAGGCGTGGGTGCAGAACCAGTACGACAAGTACGTGTACCACGAGCTCGTGCCGTGGATCCGCAGCGACTGCCAGTCGCCCGACATCGAGCTCATCACCGCGGGCTCGTCGATCGGGGCGTTCAACGCGACCGCGAGCCTGACGCGCCACCCGGACGCGTTCAAGCTGGCGATCGGGATGAGCGGCACCTACGACCTGTCCGGCTGGATGGACGGTGTCCACAGCCTCGACTTCCACTACAGCTCGCCGGTCCACTTCCTGCCGCTCCACCCGGAGGGCGACCACATGGACCTGCTGCGCCGCCGCTTCGCCATCTTCGCGGTCGGCGAGGGTCGCTGGGAGACCCCCGGCAACTCGTGGAAGGCCGCGCACGCGCTCGGTCAGCGCGGCGTCCCCAACCGCGTCGACCTGTGGGGTCAGAACCACGACCACGACTGGCCGACCTGGCGCGAGATGCTGCCGAAGTACCTCGGCGAGCTGACCTGACCCGAAGAACCTGTCCCTGAGAGCCTGCCCCGGCAGGCAGGAGGTGCCCCTTGATCCGCGTCGTGTTCATCGCACCCTTCGGCCTGCCCGTGACGATGCGCTTCGTCCACGCCGTCGCGGCGCTGCCGGACGTCCGCCTCGGGCTCGTCTCGCAGGAGCCGCTCGAGTCGTTCTCGCCCGAGCTGCGCCACCGCCTCGCCGCGTTCCACCGCGTCCCCGACGCGCTCGACGTGCACCGGCTGGAGCCGGCGGTCCGCGCGGTGCGCCAGCAGCTCGGCGGCTGCGACCGCCTGCTCGGCACGCTCGAGCAGCTCCAGGTCCAGCTCGGCCAGCTGCGCGACCACCTCGGCATCGAGGGCATGGGCGAGGCGGCGCAGCGCAACTTCCGCGACAAGGCGCGCATGAAGGACGCGCTGCACCGCGCCGGTGTCCCGTGCGCGCGTCACCGCCGGCTCACCTCGGCCGCCGAGGGCCGCGCGTTCGCCCAGGAGATCGGCTTCCCGCTGATCGTCAAGCCGCCCGACAGCGCGGCCGCGAAGGGGACCTTCCGCGTCACCGACGCCGCCTCGCTCGAGCGCGCGCTGCAGGCGCTGCGCCCGTCGCCCGAGCACCCCGCGGTCGCCGAGGAGTTCATCACCGGCCGCGAGCGCTCGTTCGAGACGGTGACGATCCGCGGCAAGCCGGTGTGGTTCTCGTCGACGGTCTACGACCCGGCGCCGCTGCACGTGCTCGAGAACCCGTGGATCCAGTGGACGGTGCTGCTGCCGCGCGAGGAGGAGACCGAGGACACGCGGCTCGTGCGGCCGCACGCGCTCGCGGCGCTCGAGGCGCTCGGCATGGGCACCGGGCTGTCGCACATGGAGTGGTTCCGCCGCGACCGCGCTGACGCGCCGCCGGTGGCGATCTCCGAGGTCGGCGCCCGCCCGCCCGGCGCGCAGATCGTCAGCCTCAACTCGTACGCGCACGGCGTCGACTTCTACGCCCTGTGGGCGCGGCTCGTCGTCCACGAGCAGTTCGAGGCGCCGGCGCGCCGCTACGCCGCGGGCGTCGCGTTCTTCCGCGGCCAGGGCCAGGCCCGCCCCGGCGCCCGCGTCGTCGCCGTCCACGGCCTCGACGAGGCGCAGCGCGAGTACGGCGAGCTGGTCGTCGACGCCAAGCTGCCGCAGGTCGGCCAGCCGCGCGCCGAGAGCTACGAGGGCGAGGGCTACGCGATCCTCCGCCACCCCGACACCGAGGTCGTCGCCCGCGCGCTGCGCCGCACGATCTCGCTGGTGCGCGTCGAGCTCGGCTGACGTTACGAACATGTCCCGAAGGACAATGTCTGAACAGACATGTCCTTCGGGACAAAACTGACAGCGGCCGCGATCGCGCGCGCTGACTCGCGCGGGGCGGCATCGCGCTGGATGCAGGCAGACCCCTCCAGGCCGCGCGTGGGTCCGGGATGCACGAAACGTCGGGCGCAAGAATGCACCCTGACACCGCTCACACCCGTCGCGTCGCCTGCGACGCGGCGCAGTGCGGCGCGTGGACGGCGTTCTTCGGCTTATCCACAGGCGTCGTCCACAGCGTCGACGCGGAGCGGAGCGCCGCGACCGAGCCGCGAGCGTCGTCGATTCCGGCTTGACGCGGCGCGCGCTTCGGACTGTTAAATGAGATCGGAGTCGGAGGGGGACGATGCGTACACACGACGCAGGTGAGCGGCAATTGACCATCGAGGCGTTCGCGGCGTTCGATCCGGCCCCCGAGGCCGCGACGAGCGAGCGCCGGCCTGCGCGCGCGCCGACGGCGAGCGTGCCGACGGAGACCGTCTACGGCGAGGACTTCGCGCTCGTGCGCGTGCGCGACGGGTTCTACGCGGCGGAGGCGGAGCGCAAGCTGTTCTACGCGTCGCGCGGGCGGGTGTACCTGGTCCGCTCGCCGCGGATGCGCGCGGGGCAGGGCTTCCGCCGCGTCGCCGCGCTGCCGGCCGACGCGCAGCCGGTCGACGAGACGCGCTTCGATCCGGACGACGCTGACGACCAGGCGTTGTTCGCCGTGGCGGACTGCATCGACGGGATCGACTGAGGCCGCGCGGCGCGTGACTGCGACGAGGTGCGGCGCTGCGCGACGCCACGACGGACGCGTGGCGCTGCTGGGTCAGCGCGTCCTCGCGGAAGTCGCGCGGCAAAAAAACGCCTCGCCCCGAGCTGCACCCGACAGCTCGCCGGCGAGGCGGCATGATCGACGGGACCCTTGCCCGTGATCTTGCGAAATGTGGAGGCGCCGGGAGTTGAACCCGGGTCCGCGAGCCATCCGGTGGGACCACTACGTGCGTAGCCGCTGTATTTGATTTAAGGCCGGAGCATGCCCACGGCAGGCCCTCTCCGGTCCGATCCCCTCATCTCACGCACTCGCTCGGGGCGGGTCGAGCGCGCCAGCTCCAGTAATCACACCCTCTCTCCTACAGGAGCGCCTCGAAGGAGGATGTCGCGGGTTCTTACGCCGCGAGGGCCAGATGGCCGTAGTTGCTGTCGTTGGCAGCTGTGTTTCCCACTCATTTTTACGTGGCTGAGTGAGCAGCCCCGGCACGCGATCCATCACGTTCAGAACCCCCGTCGAAACCTGACACCCCCGTGAGTGCTTGACCTTCGCGCTGGGGCCGACGGGCGACCTCAACGAAACTCGAGTATGGGGCTGTCTTCGCCGCGGCGCAAGTACTCATCGTACGCGCGATGCGAGGCGCGAAACGAGGCAAGCCCGGCGGGCGGTGGCCGAGGGCCCCCGGCGCGCGCGGCCGCGGCGCCGGTCAAGTTGTTGCTCGGCGGGGGGCCGCGCGCCTACGATGCCCCGAGCGATGGCCAATTCGCCCGGGAAGCGCCCGACCGACCGTGTGCCCCCGGAGGGGCCGCGACGGGCGTTCGTGGTCGTGCTGGCCGGGGACCGCATGGGCGAGATGTTCGAGCTCGACCCCGTGTACACGACGATCGGGCGCGGGCTGACGGCCACGGTCCGCGTGAACGACGAGGGAATCAGCCGCACCCACGCGGCCGTATCGGTGGAGAACGGCGTGTACTACCTCTCCGACGCGGGCTCGACCAACGGGACGTTCGCCAACGGCGACCGCGTGGACCGCCACGCCCTGCGCGAGGGCGACAAGATCCAGCTCGGGGCCGCGAGCGTGCTCCGCTTCACCTTCCACGAGGACAGCGACGACGGCCTGCAGCGCGACCTCTACGAGTCGACGCTGCGCGACCGGCTGACGGGGTTGTTCTCGCGCGGTTACTTCGCCAACCGGCTCGAGAGCGACGTCGCGGTCGCGCTGCGCCACGGCAAGCCGCTGGCGCTGGTGCGCTTCGCGGTGGATCGCTTCCCCCAGGTCCGCGAGCTCGTCGGCGCCCTCGCCGCGGACCAGGTCCTTCGGGACATGGCCCGAACGATCCTCGAGATCACCCGCAGCGACGACCTGCTCGCGCGCGCCGGCGACGACGACTTCGCGTTCGTCTGCCGCGACGTCGACGCGATGCGGGCCTCGCGGGCGGCGCAGCGGATCCGCGAGACGATCGCGGCCCGCAGCTTCGCGACGGCGCGCGAGCCGGTGACGCTGACGCTGTCGCTGGGGGTCGCCGACCTCGCGCTGCTCCACGAGCCGACGGCGGACGCGCTCGACAAGGCGGCCGAGTTGGCGCTGGCGCTGGCGCGCCGGGCCGGCGGCAACCGCGTGGAGATCTACGACCCCGAGAACGAGCCGACCCGACTGGTCTGACCGATGAGGAGCCCCGTGCGCCGAACGAAACACTGTCTTTGGGGCCAGGTCGCGGTCCTGCTCGCGGTCGCGTGCCGCGGCGAGCCGACGCCGCCGCTGTTCACCGGCGACATCAACCCGCCGACGGCCGAGCCCGAGGGCGCGCCGACGCCCGCGCCGGCCGCCGAGCCCGAGCGCCGGCTGTGGTTCGCCAACGGGCCCGGCCGCGACGCGATCCTCGCCCGCGAGCGCCAGGACTTCGGCGCCGCCGCGCGGCTGCTCGACCAGCTCCTCGCCGAGGACAAGCTCTCGCCCGACGACCGCGGCGCCGCCGAGTGGCTCCGCGGCCTCGAGGACCTGCGCGCGCGCGATTTCGTCGGCGCCGCCGAGCGCTTCGCCGCCGCCCGCAAGGCGCCCGGCCTCGCGCCCGTCGCGGCCCGCCTGAAGCTGCTCGAGGCCCAGGCGTGGCTCGACGGCGGCCAGCCCGACAAGGCGCTCGTCGCGGTCGCTGGGCTGCTCGACGCGACGCGCGGGACCGCGCTCGAGCCGTCGGTGATCATCGCCTCGGCCGACGCGCGCCAGCGCACCGGCGACCGCGCGGGCGCGCTCGAGCTCTACGGGGCGTTCATCCAGGCCCACCCGGACGCGCCGCGCCGCCACGAGGTCCGCGCCAAGTGGGCGCGCGTGTTGGCCGAGAGCGACGACCCGGCCGAGCTGAAGAAGGCCGCCGAGCTGTACGCCAAGCTGCTCCTCGACGTGCCGCTCAGCGACTTCGGCGAGGAGGCGGAGGAGCGGCTGCCGGCGCTCGAGCAGCGCGCGGGGATCCACCGCAGCTTCGCCGAGGGCCGCGAGCAGCGGCTCGCGCGTGCGCTGGCGCGGATGCGGGAGCAGCTGGCGCGCGGCCGCTACCCGGCGGTGATCCGCGACGCCGACGAGTTGCTGGCCGGCTCGGCGCCGGACGGCGACCGCTGCGAGGCGCTGTTCCTCAAGGGCAGCGCGATCTTCAAGCAGCGCAAGCGGGCCAAGGCGCGGCCGGTCTTCGACCTCGCGGCGCAGGCGTGCCGCAAGGCCGGATCGGGCCACAAGGACAGCCTCGTCAAGGCGCTCTATCAGTCGGGCCGCGGCCGCTACGCCGAGGCCGAGTACGAGAAGGCGGCCAAGCAGTTCCTCGCGCTCGCCGACGAGTTCGCCGAGCACAGCTACGCCGACGACGCGCTGGTCCTCGCCGGCGAGTCGTGGGGCGAGCTCGGCGACCACACGCGCGAGCGCGACGCGTACGAGCGGCTGCTCGACCGCTTCTCCGCCGGCGACCAGGCGTTCGAGGCGCGGCGCCGCCTCGTCGTGCTCGCGCTGAGCGGCGACCGGGCCGCCGACGCGCTCGCGCTCGTCGACGCCGGGCTCGCCGCGAAGAAGGGCCTCGACATCCGCGAGGTCGCCAAGCTGCACTACTTCCGCGGCCGCGCGCTGCACAAGCTCGGGCGGACCGACGACGCGGTGGCCGCGTGGCTCGACGCGGTGGCCGCGGCGCCGCTCAGTTATGCTGGCCTTCAGGCCATGTCGCGGCTGCGCGACGCCGGCGCCGAGCCGCTCGCGCGCGGGCTGGCGAAGCTGAGCGAGGCGAGCGCGGCGCCGGAGGTCCGGCTCGACCTGCCGGCGACCCCGGCGGCGGAGCGGGCGCAGCTGCTCGCGCGCCTCGGCCTCGGCGACGCCGCGCGCGAGGAGCTGAGCGAGGCGAAGATCGCCGGCTGGCCGGCGGCCGCCGTGCTCGCGCAGGCGGGCCTCTACGGCGAGTCGCAGCGGCTGCTCGGCGCGCTCGGCAGCGCGTGGCGCCAGACCCCGCCGGTCGGCCCGATCCGCGGCCTGTGGGAGATCGCCCACCCGCTCGCGTTCAGCGACCTCATCCGCGCCGGCGAGGGCGTGCATCAGGTCCCGTGGTTCCTCACCTTCGCGATCATGCAGACCGAGAGCCGCTTCGAGCCCGGCGTGACGTCGTGGGCCGGCGCGCGCGGCCTCGTGCAGCTCATGCCCGGCACGGCGAAGGAGCTCGCGCGTCAGGCCGGTATGTCGGACCTCGACTCCGACCGCCTCTACGACCCGTCGCTCAACCTCGACCTCGGTACGCGCTACCTCGGCAACCTCGTGCGCCGGTTCGGCGGCGAGGAGTCGGCCGTCCCGCTGGCGATCCCCAGCTACAACGCCGGCCCCGGCGCGGTCGACCGCTGGCTCGACCAGCACAAGGGTTGGGACTACGACCTCTTCATCGAGGCGATCCCGATCGACGAGACCCGCGCGTACACGCAGTCCGTGCTCGAGCGCTGGCTCAGCTACCGCTGGCTGCACGCGCCCGCCGAGCTCGCGCCGGCCCAGCGCGTGCCCTACGTGCCGCTGACGATCCCGGCCAAGGGCATGAACTCCGGCGCGGTCGACCACGGCTGAGCGGTCCTCGGGGACAGGTCCTCGGGGACAGGTCCACAGGGACAGGCTCGCGGGGACAGGCGCCTTCGGGCATGTCCCCGCGGACATCAGGTCGGCCGCGGCGACGGCAGCTTCTTCGGGCCGGCGGGGCCGGCGGGCAGCGCGTGCTGGTCCTCGGCCAGCTTGCGCTCCATGCTGCGGATCTTCGCGGTGAGGAACGCCTCGGCGCCGGCGTACAGGCAGACGAACGTCCACACCGGAGAGAGGTGGGTGATCCACGCGAGGCTCCACACCGCGAACACGAGCGACGCGCGGCCGATGTCGCCGTTGAGGAGCTGGCCGGTGCCGGGCAGGAACAGGCTGAGGAGGCCGGCGGTGGCCGGCAGGCGCGGCTCCTCGTCCTCGAACGGGACGAGCGCCGACTCGGTGGTGAGGCGGGCGAGGAGCCCGTGCTCGCCGAGCTCCTGCGCGGCCTCGCGGAACTCGGCCTCGAGCTCGGCCTTGGTCTCGGGCGGGACGCCGTAGCGGACGACCGAGCCGCCGCCGATCGCCACCAGCACGCCGGCCTGGCGCATCGACTCGAGCGCGTTCTCGACGTCCTGCCGCGGGTAGCCGAGCGCGTCGGCGGCGGAAGCGACGGTGAGGAACTCGATCCGCGGGTCCGAGAGGAGGCTGAGGATCCGCGCCGAGAGCGGGCTGTCGCCGGTGTCGACCTCGCGGAACGGCGGCGGCTCGACGGTCGCGGACTGGTCCCAGCCGACGCCGCGGCGGACCAGCGCGTGCGACTCGAGCGGCGCCTCGGTCTCCGGGACGTCGCGGGTCGCGTCGGTCCGCCCGCGCCGGAGGTTGCCCAGCGGCTTGCGTCCCTTTGTCGGCCGGATGCGGTTCATGGGGGTCTCAGGATAGTGCGCCGCGGCGGGTTGTCACGGCCCGCGGAGCCGGTGCTCCTCACCATAGCAAATGTCCGGGGGGGTCGCCGCCGCCGCCGCTGCGCCGGGCAGCTTCGCGCCGCGGGCGGATCCTCTCGACGGGCCCGCGGTCCCGCAGCGCGGGCTCGCCGGCGCGCCCGGAGTCACAGCGTTGCGCCGCGGGAGATCATCGTCCGGTCGCCGCCGTGCGACGGCACGGCCCACGCCGGACGCGCCGCGCGCAGCGCCTCGCCGGCGGGCGGTAGCCCTTCCGACAGGTCCCAAACGACAGCCTGCACGGGCGCCGCGCTCTCGACCTCGATCGTGACGACGACGCCCTCGGGCGGCAGCGCGACGACGCTGTAGACCTCGCCGTCCTGGACGTACTTGCGCCGGTGCTCCGGGTACGGCGGCAGCGGAACGCCCTCGACGGTCACGGCGCGCACGCCGGCGCTGTCGGGCAGGAACAGCGCGGCGACGCGGGCGTCGCGGCGCGACCGCAGGCGGACGACCACGCGGCGGCCGCTCTCCGGCGGCGGCTCGGGGTCGACCATCGGCGTGAGCTCGGGCGCGGCGAGTTCGGCGACGACGTCGGCGGCGGCGGCGAAGCTCGGCGACTCGTCGGTGTCCCAGGGGAACGCGGGGCCGGCGGGGCCGAACGCGGCGACGGTGCGCAGCGACGGCGGCAGCGGCTCGTCGGCCCCGGTGATCCACCGCGCGGCGCCGGCGTCGGCGTCGAGGTGATAGAGCAGGCTGAGCCGCCGCGGGCGCGCCTCGCTGTAGGCCGGCGTGTTCACGGCGATCGCGGCCGCGGCGGCGCACGCCAGCGCGAGCCCCGCGACGAGCGGTCGGCGCAGGCGCGCGAGACCGAGCCACAGCGGCGCGAGCAGCGACGCGAGCAGCGCGAGCGTGCCGGCGGCCGCGGGACCGAGGCCGAAGATCGCCTCGACGCGGACGGTCGCCTGCAGCCACATCACCGCCGGCAGCGCGAGGCCGACGACGACGATCCACCCCGACGGGAGTGAATTTGCGGACATGGCCTCGGCGCCATGTCCTCTACGACATGCCCACAGAGACAGCAGTGCGACGACGGCGACCGGCGGGAGCACGCCGACGCTCGCGCCGGGGACGGCGACCGCGGTGACGGCGGCGATCGCGGCGAGCCACAACCACGGGCCGAGCCACAGCCACGCGCGGGCGTCGGGGTCGGGGCGGGCGAGCGCCCCGGCGAGCGCGCCGGAGGCCGCGAGGACCCCGGTCCACAGGGCGACGCGGGCGGCGAGCGGCGCCGCGTGGCCGGGGACCTCGGCGTCGGTGGCCCACGCGAGGACGGCGGTCAGCGCGGCGCCGACGGCGGCGGGGCCGGCGACCAGCGCGGGGAAGGCGAGCGCGCGGCGCAGGCGGAGGGCGCGCGGCGCGGGGTCGTGCGCGCGGGCGCGGCGGCGGGCGGCGCGGACGATCGCCGCGAGCGCGAGGCCGGCGAAGATCGGCGTCCACCAGGCCGGCCAGTGGAGCATGGCGGCGCCGAGCGCGTCGACGTAGACGCGTGACCCATCGGACATGTCCGGGAGGTCAGCCTCGGCGACGGCGCGGATCGACGCGAGCGCGGTGTCGCCGAGGTGCTGCACGCTCGCCGGGTCGAGGTTGCCGAGGTTGTCGAGCGGCGTGTGGTAGTGGGCCTTGTCCTCGCCGAAGCCGAGGTCGAGCACGGGCCAGCCGGCGTTCTTGTAGACGGTGAAGTCGGTGTCGTAGGGCGTGAGGCCGTAGACCGCTCCGATCACGCTGGCGCCGTAGGGCCGCGGGACCGCGCCGGCGAGGGCGGCGACGAGGCGGTCGTTGCCGGCGGTGGTGCGGGTCAGCGAGGTGACGCCGCGGGTGCCGCCGGCGTCGAGGTTGATCGCCGCGCCGACGCTGGCCGCGAGCGGGTGATCGTCGACGAACGCCTGCGCGCCGAGCAGGCCCGACTCCTCGCCGTCGACCAGCGCGAAGATCACGGTCCGTCGCGGCGGCGGTCCGGACTTGAGCGCGCGGGCCACCTCGAGCGCCGCGGCCACGCCGGCGCCGTCGTCGCCGGCGCCCGGGCCGGCCGCGACCGAGTCGTGGTGCGCCGACACCAGCAGCGCCGGCCCCGGCTCGCGGCCCGGGAGGCTCGCCACCACGTTCCACACGCGGCCGCACGAGGCGCTGCGCGGGCCGCAGGCGAAGCCGGGTTGGACCGCGGCGGCGAGCCCGACCTCGGCGAACGCGGCGACCAGGCGCTCGCGCAGCGCGGCGGCGGCGGGCGAGCCGACCGGGTGGGGCGCGCCGTCGCCGAGCACGCGGCCGAGGCGGTCCAGGGCGCGTGTCGCAGAGAACATGTCCTCCGGGACATCTGCGCCGCGCGCCGGGGGCGGCGTCAGGCGGGCCTCGACGAGCGCGAGGGCGCCGGCGAGCAGGGCGAGCGCCGCGACAAACGCCGCCGCGCCCCGGATCTCCGGCCCCTGGCGCGAACCTTGCGCGTCCGTAACCACGCGCGGACGCTACCAGCCGGCGGGCGCCTCGACTAGCGTGCTCGGAGGAGGTGAAGATGCGTATTGATTCGATCCTGGTGGTCCTGGCGCTGGCGGCGTGCGGGCTCGAGGAGAAGACGACCGACTCGAGCGGGAGCGGCGGCGGGACGACGCAGGCCACGCAGGGGGGCTCGTCGGGCGGCACGGCGGGCTCGACCGGCGGGGGCGGCGGCTCGACGGGGCAAGGCGACTCGTCGGGAGGCGGCTCGGGGGGCGGGTCGTCCGGGGGCGGGTCGTCCGGGGGCGGCGCGACGGTGTGGTGGATGACCTGCGGCGACCCGGTGTGCGGCGGCCACACCGACATGGGGCTGCCGGCCTGCGACCCTGCGTTGATGGAGGGGGTCGCCTGCGACATGCCGGGCGCCCAGTGCGACCCGGTCAACGACTGCAACGCCGTGTTCGTGTGCACCGACAAGGACCCGAAGGGCGATACGTGCCCGATCTCGCGGGCGAAGTTCAAGCGCGAGATCGAGTACGTCGACGCCGACGAGCTGCGGCGCTTGCACGACGAGCTGCGGCAGATCCGGCTGGCGACCTACCGCTACCGCGAGGGCGACGACGCGGTCGCGACCAAGCTCGGGCTCATCCTCGAGGACGGCCCGCCGGGGCCGTGGATCGACGAGGCCCGCGGCCGGGTGGACATGTACGCGTACACCAGCCTGGCGATCGCCGCGCTACAGGTCCAGGCCGAGGAGCTCGCGGCGCTGCGTCGCGAGGTCGAGGCGCTGCGGGCCGGCGAGTGCCGGCCCGCGTCGCCGTGATGCGTCAGCGCATCGCCGCGTAGAAGACGATGCCGCCGCCCTCCGCCGCGTCGCACTGGTTGGTGGCGGCCCAGTTGCCGAGGGCGAGCCGCGCGTCGTAGCCGGCGTCGTTGTCCAGCTGCGCCGCCGAGTAGCTGTAGAGGTAGTGGCGGTCGCAGTTGCAGTTCAGCATCCGGTAGTTGGTGCTGTGGTGGTCGAAGCCGGTCATGGTCTGGAACTGGTTGCCGCACGTCCCGCCGTCGGGCGACTGCGAGATGCCGAAGTCGCCGCCGCCGCCGATGTTGTAGTTCGACCAGCCCATGAACGCCGGGACGGTCATGTTGTTGCTCGAGGTCAGCATGATCGCCGCCTTGGCCGACTGGTTCGCCATGTTGAGCGTGGCGTTGAAGGCCGGCGCGTTGGCGCGGAGCCACGTCATGTTGTTGCGGTAGATCAGCGTCTCGGTCGACAGCGCGCTGAGCTGGACCTTCTTCGCGCGGTTGAGGTTGTAGTGCTGGAACATCAGCGGGTTGCTGCCGGCGACCTCGGTGTCGCTGACGATCGCGTTCTGGCCGTCGACGCCGGTCGCCGCGTAGAAGATCGTCCAGCCGCCGCCGCTGGTGGTCATGTCGCAGTACAGGTTGATCGCCGGGGTGTTCGGGTCGCCGTCGAGGTCGAGCGGGTACTGGCCGCTGGTCGCCATCGGGTTGCCCGCCAGGACGTCCTTGCAGGTCTTGGGCGAGGCGGTGCACATGTTCATCTTGCAGTTGCCGGAGACGCAGTCGCCGCCGACCTTGCACGCCTTGCCGAGCGCGCACTTGGTCATGCACATGCCGCCGCAGTCGACGTCGGTCTCGGCGCCGCTCTTGAGCATGTCCATGCACGAGGGCGCGGCGCACTTGGTGGTGCACATGTCGGTCTCGTCCATGTTGGCGTCGTCGCACGTCTCGACGCCCATCTGGACGACGCCGTCGCCGCACTTGGCGTTCTTGCACATGTCGGTGCACATGTCGGTGGCGACGACGTTGCCGTTGTCGTGTACGTCGCCCGAAAGCGGGCCCAATTCCGGCGTTTACGCCCCTTTGATCCGGTGGGTCGGGAAAACGAACCAAATTTGAACC
>WBZU01002294.1_pt1 | contig 13365 bp, 12 predicted proteins | sample 5204311 | NCBI WGS metagenome assembly WBZU01 (sample SAMN12344359, study PRJNA552823) | activated sludge metagenome | biome: Activated sludge suspended growth; feature: Nitrification reactor; material: Wastewater; isolation source: activated sludge from nitrification reactor of wastewater...
CATCCGGCCCCTGCCAATACCAACCGTGCCACCCCTGAGGGCCGCCCCAGCCCTTGCCGGCGCGTGCCGCATAGCCGCATCGATACCAACCGGCGCCGTTCCAGCCGTTGTCGGTCCAGCAGTACCCTCTATCGCCCCAGACATTGTGGACGGGCTCTATCGTTTTGAATTCTGCACCCGCGACCTGCCGGCTGCTCATGGCGATTGGGGCCGACTGCGCGGAGCCAAAGACGGACGCCGCAGCCGTTAGCGCGGAGGCCATGGCGAGCACAGGACGCGCATGACTATGCATTACGATCTCCATCTTTAAATTCGGGCATCCGCCCGCGCTGCATAAGCAGAAGCAACGAAACAAATATTGGCAGATATTTTATTGATGTGGATCAAGGCTGTGCCGCGCCGCCAAAGCGCGACACAAAGTTAATTTGCTTGTGTGCAATGGGCTGAGAATTGGATGCTGTCAGCGACGTCGGGAGCGACCTCCACAACAAACTGTTTCTAGCATCGAAGCGAACTGTCCGATGACAGTCACGAAGGATCTCCAGCCGGGGCGAGTCGCCGGGCCCGGCTCGAACCCGCTCTTTGAAAAAGCTTATCTTTTTGACGGGCTGATCTAAGCGCGAATTCGCGGCATGACCCGAATGTAGACGAGCTCACTTAAAAGCTCGACCAGCGTTTGCGTGACGATCACGGCCGGGATGATAGGGATCGCTCCTGGAACGGCCAGTGCAAGCGGCAGGATAACCAGCGAGTTGCGCGTCGCCGTGCTGAACGCAACGGCCCTAACTTGGTCTGCCGGTAGCGAGAATGCACGCGCCACCAGCCATCCCGCAATAGGCGCTATGATAGCAAAGACAACATAGATTGGCGCTACCGTAAGGACGCTATTGCTTCCAGGGCCGAGTTGCGGAACAACCGCGCAGATCACAACAAGCAGCACGAGAGCTGTAGCCGGGACGGGAGCAAGGCCAAGTAGCCCGACGAGCATCTCTCCCGGCTTTGCCTTACGTGCCAGCAGTTGCAAAAGGCCCGCCAGCAGCAGCGGACTGGCGATCAGTACCGCGAAGGCGTGCAGGAACGGCTCCGGCTTTACCAACGCCGCCGCCTCTTCCCCGATGTGAAGCCCGAGATAGAACGGCAGTAGTGCCATCTGCGCCAGAAGAAGAAGCGGCGTCGCCGCCAGCAGGGATTTCGAGTCACCGCGGCCGAGATGCGAGAACGTCACAACGTAATCGACACACGGTGTCAGAAGTACAAACAAGACACCGATGACGAGAAGGGGCTCAGCCGGCAGAAATTGTATCAACGCCGCAACAAAAAGCGGGATAATAACGAAGTTGCCAACCATCAACGCCGACAAAAATCGGGTATCTGTAAAAGCCCGGCCAAGATGTGAGAGCGGAACCTGGAGGAAGGTCACGAACAGCATCAAGGCGAGCGCGGGGTTGATCAGCGGCTCCAGCGCCACGCTCCCTGGCCAAGCCAAAGACACGGCAGCCGCAGCGATGACAGTGATAAAATAGATAACGACCTGATACTGCTCCAACGCCTCGCGGATGGAACCAAGCGTCATGAGCGGCGCCATTTCATCGAGTCACCTGGTCATCTCTGTTAGTTTAGTCACTCGGATTGCGCATCGTAACGGGCGAAAATTTCTGTGCTGCCGTCTTTCTTCAATAGAAGCACCTCGTAAGGCTCTCGCTTGTTTCCAGCCTCCATTCCGGGGGATCCGACTGGCATTCCCGGCACGACAAGACCGAGGGCCTTTGGGCGTTCGTCGAGCAACCTGCGAACCTCCCGCTCGGGAACGTGTCCCTCAATCAAATACCCTTCGACTCTCGCGGTATGGCAAGCCATGAGGGCTGTGGGAATCCCTGCGTCAAGCTTCATTTTTATGAGCTGCCCCATTGCAAGTTCTTTGACCGCAACCTCGTGGCCAGCTTCCCGCAGGTGGCGAGCCCACGCATGACAGCAAGCACAGCCCCCCGTCGTCAACATTTCAAGTGATGCCGAAAAAGCCGCGCCCGGAAGCAACGTGATGGCCAGCACAGCCAACCAAACAGGGCGAAGCGAAGACGCCGTGCGCGTAATCATGGTGATGTCTCCTCAGAGGCGGGGTCAGGGGCGGTTTCCAATTAGGCTTGTTACTACGAGCAACGTGGCGCCGATCACAATTGCTGAATCCGCAAGGTTAAATGCCGGCCAGTGGAAACCCCAAACGTGGAAATCAAGAAAATCTACGACAGCACCGATACGCAAGCGGTCGAGGACATTGCCGAGCGCTCCTCCGATAATCAAGCCGAGCGCCACGGCTTCCAACCGCGCCGCCGATCGGACCAAGAGAACCCCGAGCAGCGCCGTCACGGCGAGAGTAATCCCGGCCAACATGTGCGGCCGATCCGTGAACGTCTCGGCAAATAGGCTGAAGGAGATGCCCTGGTTGAAGCTGAGGCTCAGGTTGAAGTTCGGGAGGACGGCGTAAACGTCGCCGGGTCTGAGCTCTGCTAGTGCCAACAGTTTTGTTGCCTGATCCAGCGCAAAGGCACCGAGTATCGCTGCCAATCCGCTCAGTCTTGCTGCGTGATGCGTCTCCAAGGGCGAGAGCTTGAGACCGTTCATGCACTTTCTCCGGGATATGCCGTTGTTGCTGGCCGGAAGCGGAGTAGCCGCAAGGCGTTTGCGGTCACCAACACGGTGGCCCCCGTGTCCGCAAGTATCGCCATCCATAGCGAGCTAATGCCGAGCAGTGTCGTGACCAGAAAGACGGCCTTTAGCGCTAGGGCGATGGCAATGTTCTGCCAGATGTTCGATAAGGTGGCTTGCGCAAGCGAGACGAGTTCGGCTACGCCGCCCACGCGGTTGCTGAGCAGGGCTGCATCGGCAGTTTCGAGCGCCACATCCGTGCCCCCGCCCATCGCGATGCCGACAGAAGCTGCCGCAAGCGCCGGTGCGTCATTGATGCCATCGCCGACCATGGCCACCGGACCATGGGCTTTGAGTTCGGCGATAGCTTCGAGCTTCGCGTCGGGCAGCAGTTCAGCGCGCGCTTCGAGCCCAAGTGCGCTTGCAATAGCCTGACCGGTCCGCTGATTGTCACCTGTCAACATGATAGTGCGAAGGCCTAGTGTCTTGAGTTGATCGATAGCAGCCGACGCATCGGGGCGCGGTTCGTCGCGAAGAGCGATCAGACCGAGCGCGCGGTCCGTCGTGGCCACGATGACGACGGTCTTGCCGTCGCCCTCCAAACGCTGCACCTGATCCTGGAACGCGCCCGGCAGCAGCTTGAGTTCCGCTGCATGGCGCGGGGAACCGACCGATACGAACCCATCGCGCAAGCGCGCAACAACCGCCTTGCCCGGCACGGCCGACGCGCCCCCGAAAATTTGCGGAATCGCAAGCCCACGCGCTCGGGCCGCGGCGATGATCGCAAGCCCGAGCGGATGGCTGGAACCCTGCTCGGTCGCAGCGGCTTTCGCCAGCACTTCATCCTCATCGCTATCGAACGCGACAACATCTGTGACTTGTGGCTTGCCGACGGTAAGCGTGCCGGTCTTGTCGAACGCCACTGCGGTGAGCTTGCCCAGCGTTTCGAGCGCAGCCCCACCCTTCACCAACAAACCTCGACGAGCCCCTGCCGCGAGGCCGGACGCGATGGCGGCCGGTGTCGAGATGACGAGCGCGCAGGGACACGCAATGAGCAAGGTGGCGAGGCCGCGGTAGACCCACGTTTCCCAATCGGCTCCAAAGAACAGAGGCGGCACTACAATGATTAATGCGGCAGCGGCCATCGACGCGGGCGTATAGTAGGCTGCGAATTTGTCGATGAAGCGCGCCGTGGGGGCTTTCGATGCTTGGGCATCCTCAACCAGATGGATGATGCGGGCGATGGTGTTATCGGCCGCAGTCTTGGTGATGGATATCCTGAGTGTACTGTTGCCGTTGATGCTGCCGGCATAGACGAAGGCACCTACGGTCTTACTAACGGGCACTGATTCGCCGGTGACAGGAGCTTCGTCGAGCTCTGACGCGCCCTCGATGATTTCGCCGTCCGATGGCACCCGGTCGCCCGGGCGCACTAAGGCCACATCGCCGACGCGCAGCTGATCGACCGGCACTTCACGCACTTCGCCGCCCTGCTCGATTTGGGCGACGCGCGGCACCAACCCGATTAATTCTTTGATACCGGCCCGCGCGCGGCCCGCTGCGACGTTTTCAAGAAGCTCACCTACGGCGAAGAGAAAGATCACAACCGCCGCCTCTTCGGCCTCACCGATCGCAATCGCCCCGGCCGCCGCCACGGTCATCAGCGTTTCAATGCTGAAAGGTGTCCCGGACATGGCACCGGCAAGCGCTCTGCGGGCAATCGGCACTAGCCCAACGATGGCTGCGGCGAGGTAGGCATAAAATGAAAGGGAAGGCGCCACCCAAGCCACGCCAAATGCGATCGCCAACAAACCTGCGGTGACGAGAACGAGCCGGCCCTTTCGCGTTTCCCACCAGGCCCGGTCTTCTTGTTCGCCGGAGTGATCTGGAGTGGCGTCCTCGGCTACCGCTCGCTGGGGCGTGTAACCCAGATCCCGAATCTTGTCCTCGATGGCCTGCCGCGAGGTCCGGTCAGTATCGTGGCTCAGGATCAGCGTCTCTGTCCCGTAGTTGACGTTGATGTCGCTGACACCCGGAAGGCGCTTTAAGGCGTTTTCAATCTTGAGAGCGCATGCGCCGCAATCCATGCCTTCGACGCGCATGTTGAGGCTCTGGCGCCCGGATTTCGGGTGTTCGATGGCGATCATGTTCTCTTAGACTTTCTCTCGTGCATCTTCAATACTGCACCCTGTAGCTACTACAGGGTCAAGCGGCATGAACTCGAGCGTCCTGACTATCGGCGATTTATCGAAGGTCACCAGCACCAAGGTGGAAACCATCCGTTACTACGAACGGATAGGTCTGCTCGCTGCGCCGGCCCGCACCGCCGGCAACTATCGCGCTTATGGCAAAACAGAACTTGGTCGGCTCAGTTTCATACGGCGAGCGCGGGACCTGGGATTTGGAATTGATCAGATACGGACGCTGCTGGGCCTTTCAGAAAGTAAAAAGCGCTCCTGCAAGGCAGTGGACGCCATCGCGCGCCAGCACCTTGCAGACGTCGATAGCAAGATCGCCGACCTCATGGCCCTGCGGCGGGAACTCGACAGCATCATTAGTCAATGCGACTGCGGCACAATAGGGGAGTGCCGGATCATCGAAGCGCTGGCTCCGTCGCGCAAGGCTGGAGTTCCGACCCGCGTGCTCGAACGGCGCGTGCGAAGCCGCTGATTTCTAGGAGGTGGCGCTCGTGGACCTCTCGAGACACCGAATTTGCGTTGCTATGGCTGTGCTTATTTAGACATTTGCCTGCTTTGGCCCTCGGCCTGCGGTTGCGGCGAACCTCACTTTACGAGAAATCGTGACGGCCTTATGGAATGCCGACCCTGCGAAGCCGTTGGACTTTTCTGGGAAAGAATTAAGCTTCCTCGACCTGAGCGAACTCGATTTTAAGCGCGCGAATTTGTCGGAAGCGAACCTTCTGGGTGCAAACCTGACAGGGGCTAACCTCGCCTCGTCAACCTTGCGGGCGCGAAACTCGATCGAACCTCGCTGAGGCGGACCAACTTCTCCGGAGCGAACCTTTCGCGCGTGACTATCTATGACGCCATCGGCTCGTCAAGCTTCGAAGCCCCCGCCGCGGAGGCACCGAACTTCTCCGGCGCCAATCTTTCGGGTGCCAGGATATTCGCTCGCCTTAGTCGCTCAAATCTGCGCGGGGCGAACTTGTCGGGTGCCCAACTGGGCACCGAGCGAAACCAGGTCAAGATGCCGAAGCAGACGGACCTTTCGGGTGCTATCCTGACCGATGCCGATCTCGCGCTTGCGAATTTCACGGGAGCAAATCTGATATTTTCGAATATGGCGGGCGCCAACCTCGAAGGGGCCATTTTCGCCGGGGCCGACTTGTCCAGGGCGGATCTCGGTAGAGCCAAGCTAGCCGGCGCAGATTTCACCGACGCAAACCTCTACGGCGCCGGGTTTAGTGACGCCAAAGGACTGGATAGCGTCCGGGGATTGGACCGAGCACGCAACCGCGACAAGGCAGTTTTCTAGGTGGCAATCAAAGCGTCCGGGAGGAATGTGAGATGGCTCGATTATCGTAGCGTCTGATAACCGCTTTGGGTCACTTGCTGCCTTCTGCGAGCTAACCAAAGTATCCGCTAAGCTTCTAAGAACTGACGTGACCGGCGCCTGTTGCTCGTAGACATGTCCCGATGTCCGCTTCTGGGATTGTGTGCCCGTGTGCGCTGCAGCAATCCGTGAAATGTGCTCGGCCGCCTTTCGCCAGAAGCAGACGTGAGCGTGAGTCTGGGCCTCTATATCTCAGCGGTTCGCGGCGTTCCATTTTCCTGCAAGCGACGGAACGAATGCGGGCACATGAGATGCATAGTTGCGCCATTGATCCCCAAATGCCGCCAGAGATTCGCGCTCCTCATCCCGTGCCAAACGTACGTACATCCATACCAAAACTGGGAACATCAGTAGCGTCAGTATTGTCGGCCACTGCAATAGAAAGCCGAACATGACCAGGATAAAGCCGACATACTGGGGATGGCGCACGTAGCTGTAGGCTCCCGTTGTCGCCATGCTGTTCGTTTTTTGTGCGCGATAGAGTACCTGCCACGCGCTCGAAATAAGCCAGAACCCACCCGCGATGAAGACGAAGCTCAGCATGTGGAAGGGGCCAAAATGCGGATTGGTTTTCCAGCCGAACAGCATCTCCAAGAGATGCCCGGCATCATGCGAAAACCAGTCCACGTTCGGATACCGGCTCTGCAGCCAGCCCGAAAGGAAATAGAGCGTCAACGGGAACCCGTACATTTCTGCAAAAAGAGCAACGAGAAATGCACTGAATGCGCCGAAGGATCGCCAGTCGCGGGACGTTTGCGGCTTGAAGAACGTGAAGGCGAACATGATGAAGATCGCCGAGTTGATGATGACAAGGCCCCACAGACCATACCCAGAATCGTGATCACTCATGTCAACCTCCCTTCGATGGGTCGCGCGGATCGTTCGCCGATGGAGCGTCCCGATCTGTCGTCCGGTCTCGGTCCCGGCCGCGCCCATGCCCCCCGTGCCCATGCCCGCCGTGCATGAAAATGTGCATCAGCGGGCATGCGAACAGAAAAAGCCACGGCAGAAACCCAAGTACATGCGCGCGATGTTCGGTGAATAGTAACGCCCCGGCCATGATGAAGAATGCCAAAAAAACCCATCGTGCGCGGCTCGGGGTATGATTGTGATTTTGAGAATGATCGCGCGGCATGAGGCATCTACTCCGCAAATCAGTGAAAAATCATTCCGGCGACATGGAAACCCGCGTCAGCGTGCACGATCTCCCCCGTGATCGATGCGGCGTAGTCGCTTGCAAGCAGCACACTGACGCGGCCGACCTCGCAAGCATCTACCGTTCGGCGCAATGGCGCCTTGGCCGCGCTCTCCGCGAGTATCTCATCGAAGTGTTCGATCCCCGATGCCGCCCGTGTCTTGATCGGGCCTGCTGAGATGGCGTTGACGCGAATACCCTTCGGACCGAGTTCATGGGCGAGATACCGCACAGATGCTTCCAACGCGGCTTTCACCGGGCCCATGACGTTGTAGTGGTCGACGACCTTTTCCGCGCCATAGTAGCTGAGCGTGATCAGGCTACCTCCATTCTGCATAAGCGGTTCGGCCAACCGCGCCATGCGGATGAACGAATGGCATGAAATGAGCATTGACTCTGCAAAGCCTTCCGCTGAGCAGTCCGTCAACCGGCCGTGCAAGTCTTCTTTGCGAGCCCAGGCCACGGCATGGAACACGATGTCGATTCGTTGCCACGCCTCGCTCAACGTTTCGAATACCGCTTCTAGCTCATCTGGCACAGCCACATCGCACTTGAGCAGGAACTGCGCCTCCAACTCCTCAGCCAAAGGCGCCACGTGCGGCTTGGCCTTGTCATTCAGATAGGTCATGGCCATGTCGGCCCCTGCCGAGCGGAAATGCCGTGCCGCCCACCATGCGAGGCTGTCTGCGTTTGCAACGCCGACCACCAAAGCCTTGCGTCCCTTGAGATCGATACGCTCCATGAGCTCTGTGCCTTTACCGGGCAACGTCGCGGCTACGGCGCACCGTTTTTCTGCAGCCACGTTTTCAACTGTGCGATCTCGGCCTCTTGCGCCTTGATCACGTCCACGGCGAGCTTCTTCACCTCGGGGTCCTTGCCGAACGCAAGAACCGTCTTGGCCATGTCGACGGCCGCCTGATGGTGCGGGATCATGCCGTTCACAAAATCGACATCGGCGTTGCCGGAATAGGTGATGCCCATATCTTTATGCATCATCATCATGATGCCATTATAGGCTTGGCTCGATGGTCCCGCGTCGCCCTTCGGCATCATGCCGCCCTTCTGGGCATGCATCTCTTCCATCATCTTGCAATCGCCACCTATCATGCCGCCCTTGCCCATCATGCCACCCTGCATTTTGCCTTGGTCAGGCTTCGCTGCCGGCACTTCCTTTTGCGGTGTCGCACTGTCGGCTGCGCCCGCTGGGTGATGACCCTCGTGTCCGGCGTCTTCGGCGAGGGCTGGCGCGGCCGCAAAGATGAAGCTGGCGGCACATAGCGATGCCAAAGACATTTTAGTCATGAGTGTGCTCCTGTATTGATTGAGGTCGTGCCTGCCCGTTACCGTAAATCTGCTCGAACGCTCTCTCCTGCGCGGCGTCGCGCACTTTGCGAACCGATTCCCACAAGGCACTGACGTCCTCGATCATGCCTCGCTCCAGGGCCTTGAAGGGTACTTCGGACGGCGCGGCGCTCCGGTTACATCGGATCGCATCAGCCCAGATGGAAATTACGCGCATCCACGGCATGAAGTTCTCCGACCACATGTACGTTCTCACGCGCATAGGGTGCATCCAGTGCAGCCAAGCGGAAAGCCAAGGGGTCGCCATCGCCTGAACCCAGGGGCTGAATAATGATTGGTACACGCCTTCGAAATGTTCTGAGACGTCCCGGACGTGTGCGAATGCCTTCTCGGGATAATCAAAGCGGACCTGCTCGACGCCTCTCGGCTCGAAGCGCACCGCGTACTGGTCTTTCGCACAGTCGGGATCGTTGGTCGGGTTGTCGATCTTCATCTCGTAGAGGCCGGGCTCCAGCCGCTTGATCCGGTCGAGATGTTCCAGAATGGCCCGGTGCTCCAGTCGCGCGACACTGGCCGATACGAAGATTCCAAGATGGCCGACGTGACGGTTCGTCAAGTAGACGATCCGCTGACCTGCCTTCTTCAATGCATCCGTGGTGCCATAAACCGAGGGGATCCAGCCGAGCGCCTGATGAGGAGGCGTGATGTTGTCGCCGTAGGAGGCAAAGATGATGAGCGGGTTCGTGATCCGCTTCAAATCCACCGCACTCTCGTTATCGAGCCGCAGCGTGCCTTGTTCGAGCCGATTGCCAATGAAGAGATCTTCGACGATCGCAACGATTTCTTCGGTGCTCAGGCGATAGAACCCGTTCCACCAGCGCTCAAAATCGAGAAAACGTTCTTGTTCGGTGTCAATCTCGTTGAACAGCTTGGCATACTTGTCCCAAATGGCGTTGCCGGGCTTCAGCATCTCGAAGTTTTGAACAAGCCATGCGCCGTCGAAGCGTCCCCGATTGAGATCGCCCAGGAAATGCGCAAGCCAACTGCCACCGCTGAACCCCGCCATCATGCGCATCGGATTGATGCCGGGTTCTCCGGACCAGTAGGACAGCGGCGAGCCATTGAGAACGGTGGGCCCCGACAATCCTGGCGAGGCCGCCGACAGCAGCGTCACCGCCCAACCGGCCTGGCAGTTGCCGTATAGAATCGGCTTGCTTCCGTGCAGCTCGGCGACGTGCGCGACGAAGGTCTTGAGCACGTCCAGCACGTCTGCAATTTTCTGGTCGGGGCAAGGCTCGGGAAAGAAGACGACAAAGTAAACCGGATGTCCGGTGTGAAGCGCGATCCCGACTTCCGACTCCCGTTTGAAACCGCCAAGGCCTGGACCGTGCCCCGCGCGGGGATCGAGGACGATGACGGGCGGCTTTCGCGGATCGACACAATCGTCCCAGCAGAGGTCGCCGGCCTGTGTAATGCGTAACAGGGCATAATTTGCGGGGCGCGGGAGCTGCCGTCCGTCGAGCAGCAATTCATATTTGAAGTTCAAAAGCGGCGGCAAACCGGCTTGCTCGTGCTCGAGCATATTGTTCGCACGCCGCCGCAAGACATCCCAGAACAGAACGGTGCGTTCCAAGACATCACGCTGGTAAGCGAGCGCTCCGGCCACTGGAGGTTCCGCCCTTGCCGGCGCGAATGGCTCTGAAATCAGCACAGGTTCTTGCGGCGAGGTCGCGTGATGCGCCGCCGGACGAAACACCGGCAAGAACTGGTCTGGAGGCGATATCTGAGTCATAGGCAATTCTCCCGACTTGGAGGTCGCCGTCTCTGATCTAAATCAATCTACAACGAAGCCTCAGCTAGATGTTTTGCGCGCCGCGATTTTGACGCCGTCGCTAATCCTGTCGCTCGGATGCACGACGACCATCTGACCCTCGTCGAGCCCCGACGACACTTGAGCTTCTCGTCCGTTGCGCTGACCGATCAACACGATCGTCGCGCGCGCCACGTTGCCGACCTTGCGGAAGACCGCCCAGTCATCACCCTTACGAAAGAGAGCGGTCACTGGGATTTTCAGCACGTCGGTGCCGCTCCAGGCCACGGCGTTCACAACCACGCGGTATTCGTGCCCAAGCCGTGCCCACTTCTCCGGTGGATCCGTGAAATCGATAATGACGCGAACCCTTTGTTCCTCGAGCCCCAATGCCGAAATTTTGAGGAAGCCGGCCGGGTCGATTCGTGTGACCTTGCCAGCCACCATTCCACCGCCCCAGCCCGTGATGCGTACTGCCGCGCCCGGCTTCAGTTTGATCGCGTCTGTGGATAGGAAGTCGGCCGCAATCTCGATGTCAAACGGATCCCCGATTTCCAACAGGGCTGTTCCAGCCGCCACTGGCCCCTCGCTTTCCTGAAGAATGCGCAGAACTTTTCCCGTGACCGGCGCCTTGATCTCCACGCAGCACCCCGCACGTGCGGCATCGTCCGGCAGACCCGCGGGGCTGAGAAGACGCGCCCGGGCGAGATCGCGCTCACTCCGTCGCATCTGCAGTTGCGCCTTCATGCTGGCCAACGCCGCTTCATTCGTCGCGACATCAAGCTTCGCCTTATCCAAAGCTTTGACCGAAATGGTTTCGCCAGCGGTCAAGGATTGTGCGCGCTGCATTTCGGAGCGAGCAAAGTTCAGCGCAGCCTGAATGCGCGCCACCTCCGCTTCGGCCAGCGTGACAGCAGCATCGGCGCCAGTCGCTGCCGCCTGCAGCTCTTCCTGGGTTCGCACATCAAGAAAGCTGGGCGACAGAGGCTGCATGACGGCAACGACGGTTTCGTTGACCATCACAGTGTCCCCCACGTGAAGAGTATGCGCACGCCCGCCGGAAGGTTCGGATATGCGTAGCACCCGGCCCGCAATCGGCGCATAGACCGTATAGACATGACGCACCCGCGTCTTTGCTTCTTCCTCAATCGTCACTTCCATCTGGCCTCGTGACGCCGTGACAAGATCCACCCGGATCGGCTGCGGACTCAAAGCCCAATACATCGCCGCCAGCACCGCTAGGATAGCGACGGCTGTTGCTATCGTCTTGATCGGCGACCCGTGCATTCTAATCCCTCGACTTTAAGACAGCGACGAGATCGAGCTTGTAGACCCTTCGCCCAACGACCAGAGCAGACAGCAACGCGGAGAGGAGAACGATGCCCGACGCCAGGGCATACGTTGAAGGATCGACGACAAGCCGAACCCGCATTATCTCACCCGCGAGTTCGGTTCGCATAATCCATGCGAGCCCGTAGCCCATAGCCCAACCCGGCGGCTGCGCAAGAACAGCCAGCAGACCGAGTTCAAGTAGTAGAATGCGCAACACCTCACCGGAGGTGAACCCGAGTACGCGCAGACTTGCCAGTTCCCGTGCCCGCTCGGACAGAGAAATGCGGGCGTTGTTATAGACGACACCAAAGGCGATGATCGCGGCGAGCAGAGTATAAATGCCTGCCATTGTGGTGATGAGCAAGGCGACGTTGGTACGAAAGTTTTCAAGTGAAGCACGCTGTAGGGCCATTCCACTTACAGACGGAAGTTCCTTGACCCGCGCATAGAGGTCGTCGAGATCTTTCTCATCCACGCTTATGTTGACGCTGTTGATGCTTGGTGCCTCCCGCATGAGGCGAGAGAGGGAGGCATTATCCATCATGCCCCGGATGCCGAAATAATCCTCGACGAGCGCCGCAACCGGAACACTCAAGGTGCGATTCTGGCCTTCGAGGAGATCGATCTCGACGGACTCGCCGACCTTCACGTCCAGGATTTCCGCCAGCAACGCCGAAACGGCGAGGCCCCCTTCAGGCAGTTCGACGCGTCGAAGATCCACATCGATGATCTGACGCAAATGGGCATCGCGCGGCCTGCCACTCAAGAGAATGCGCCGCTCCACATTGCCCTTCCTGATCCGCACCGGAACCTCCCGGTACGGTTCGGCTGCAACGACGCCCGGCAGCCGCCCGACGTCATATAGGGCAGTGACACTCTTGCGCTCCGGGAAACTCAGCGTCGCATCCTGTCGGTCGGCCATGAAATACGTCACATCGATTAATTCCTCCATGGTCCCTCGCGTGAACAGGGACACGATGAGAATGGCTGTCGATAGCGACAGGCCTAGGAGCGTGAAGAGTGCGCGCAGAGGATGATGCGCGAGGTTGCGTGCCATCATCATGACCCGCTGCGATAGCCAGCGATCTACGCGGCCGAGCAGCGGGACGACATGATGAAACATAGGCGGAGCAGGTGGCTTCATAGCGATTGCGGGAGGCAGCGTCACCACTTCGCGCAGCGCGCGCATGGCGCCAAGCAGCGCCGCGATGAGACTGAGTACGCCGGCGATCACATAAAGATCCGGTGTCTTCTCGAACATGAGGAAGGGAAAGCGGAAGAAATCGCCGAACATCCGCGTGATGAATACGCCAAGCAACGTGCCCGCCACGCTTCCGATGACAATTCCGGCCAGTACGATGACGGCGACGAACTTCGCATAATGAGCCGCAACGGCCCCATTGCTGAACCCCAACGCCTTGAGCAGGCCGATCTGCTCGCGCTCCAACGCGACGAGGCGAGTTAAAGTGAGATTGACGAGGAACGCTGAAACCAGAAGGAAGATCGGCGG
>WBZU01002297.1_pt1 | contig 13360 bp, 13 predicted proteins | sample 5204311 | NCBI WGS metagenome assembly WBZU01 (sample SAMN12344359, study PRJNA552823) | activated sludge metagenome | biome: Activated sludge suspended growth; feature: Nitrification reactor; material: Wastewater; isolation source: activated sludge from nitrification reactor of wastewater...
GCCCTCGGGAGTAGTCCAGTTGCGCCGCAACTGGAAATTGGAGTTTGATGGGACGGGTTGCCGCGCAACTCACCTGCTTTACCCAATCACCTCAGGCCATTTCGTGTGGAACATCTGGCCTTCGGGCTTGTCCGTGCGCAAACCTTGCCAGGAAGCCCTGAAGCCGTAGAGTTGCAACATGACCAACGACCTGACCGAGCCTCTCAAGAAGCGCGTGGGCGGCAGCCTGTCGCGGGTGCCGCCTTTGCAGCGGCTGGAGATGCTCCGGCGCAACGCGCTGATGCTGCGTGGTGGGAAGTGGTCGCCTCCGCAAGACGATGGAACCCTCGTTCGAAAAGTTGCTGGTCCTGCTCGCTGAGCGTGGCGTCCAGTTTGTCGTGGTGGGAGGCATTGCCGTCGCCTTGCAGGGCTATGTCCGCCTGACGGAAGACGTGGATCTGCTGATCGAGGATAGCGCGGAGAACATTGACCTGTTCCTGGCCGTCCTCAGTGGCTATGGAGAGGGCTTTGCCGCAGAGCTCACGCGGGCAGACTTCGACGACAATGAGGGAGCGATTCGCATCGTGGAAGAGACGGAGCAGTGCCAGATCGATCTCTTCACCCGGATGAGTGGGCGACGTTATGCGGATGTCATCGCTGATGCCGATACCCTGGTGCTACGAGGCTTTTCCATTCGGTATGCGTCGAAAGTATCGCTGATCGCCTGGAAAGAGAGATCGGTGCGTGAGAAGGACAAGCTTGACGCGATGGCCTTGCGGAGGCTGCAGGCCGATCCTCATGCCTTTGATTGAAGGCTGTGATGCACAAAGAAGCGGCTGAGTTGCCTCAGCCACCTTGGTGTTGATTGGGTGAAGCGGGAAGGATGCCCGCTGCGCTGGTGACAGGCAGAATGTCTGTGCTATCCGATCACTTCAGGCCATTCCGAGTGGAAGAACTGGCCTTCGGGCTTGTCCACAAACGTAACTTCAACTCGTCTCTCGTGGATTTCAGGAGTCGAACTCCAGCACCTTTTGCCACGCTGTGTCCAGCCTGTGCTCGCGGATCAATTGTTCCAGTTGCTGTCGTGGCCATGATTCACCGAGCCCTGCGAGCATGCGGCTGATGTCGCGCAGATGTTTCTCTGCGCCGCCTTCGCGGTAGAACTGCAACTTTCGGATGATGACATACTCCGGTGGCGCAAACATCACCTGATCGCCGTCGAGGTCGGCGCACACAACATTGGCCATGCCCCAGGCATGCAATTCATCACGCCCCGTGAGGTAAATGTCGGCTTTGAAGCCGGTGTCGTGATGGATGAGATTGAAATGTCCTCGCTGATCACGGGTGCGTTCGCTCTCGATCACGTCGAGCGGCGGGCAATAGAACGAATCCAGCGGGAATGCGTCAATCAAACGACACGCATCTTCACGACGCAGGAAGACGATGATGTCCACGTCATTCGTCATGCGTGGCTCGCCATAGTAGATGGCGGCAACGCTGCCGCTCACCATGTAGCGCAAGCCCAGTTCGTTGAGCTTGCGGGTGAAGATGAGAAACGGCTCAGGCGAGTCCATGCATGAATATCTCCTTCACACGCTGCTGCACCTGCTCCTCGCTCCACTCGGGATGCTGCTGGCGCAGGCGGGCGGCCTTGATCTTGCGGGCTCCCCAATACAACTGGAACGCCGTGCGCAGCTTTTGAGCGCCGGTCATGCGACGCAGCGTGGCGAGGTATTCAGGCGTGAGGTCGGCGGCCATCGACAATGGGTGGCACAAGATCGCCCAACAGCAAGAAGGCGGCTGAGTTGCTCGCTTCCATGACCCTTCCACTGCCCCTTTTCAGGATTAGAGGACAGAGGGGAAGGCCACTCAAGCCCCTTGGGTTTGATCAAATGCAGGCGCTCCACCCAATTCTTGGTGGATGGACAAGAATGCCCGCTGCACGGGTGACAGGCAGAATGCCTGTCCTACCCGATCACCTCCGGCCATTCCGTGTGGAAAAACTGGCCTTCGGGCTTGTCGGTGCGCTCGTAGGTGTGGGCACCGAAGAAGTCGCGCTGGGCCTGGAGGAGGTTGGCGGGGAGGCGGGCGGCGCGGTAGCTGTCGTAGTAGCCGAGGGAGGCGCTGAAGGCAGGAACCGGGATGCCGTTGAGGGTGGCGATGCTGACGACTTCACGCCAGTTTTGCTGGGTCTTGCTGAGCACGTCTTTGAAGAACGGATCGAGCATGAGGTTGGCCAGATTGGCGTTGGTGCGGTAGGCGTCGGTGATGCGATTGAGGAAGCGGGCGCGGATGATGCAACCGCCGCGCCAGATGGCGGCGATGCGGCCGAGGTCGAGGCCCCATTGCTTCTTCTCGCCCATGGTTTTGATGAGATCGAGACCCTGGGCGTAGCTGATGATCTTGGAGGCGTAGAGGGCGTCGTGGACTTTTTTGACGAGTTCCTTCTTGTCAGTGGTGATGTTGACGGTCGGGCCGGTGAGCTGGGTGCTGGCGGCGACGCGTTGCTTCTTCTGGCTGGAGAGGATGCGGGCCTCGACGGCGGCGTTGATGGTGCTGATGACGACGGCGTTTTCGGCGGCGTTGAGCAGCGTCCACTGGCCGGTGCCTTTCTGGCCGGCTTTATCGACGATGAGTTCGACGACGGGCTTGCCGGTTTCGGGGTCTTTTTGCTCCAAGGCCTTGCCGGAGATCTGGATGAGGTAGCTGAGGAGGTCGCCCTCGTTCCACTCGTTGAAGATGGCGGCCATCTCGTCGGTGGTGAAGCCGGCGTGCTTGAAGATGTTGTAGGCTTCGCAGATGAGCTGCATGTCGCCGTATTCGATGCCGTTGTGGATCATCTTCACGTAGTGGCCGGCACCGCCAGGGCCGATGTGGATGACGCAGGGCTCGCCATCGACCTTGGCGGCGATGGATTCAAAGATGGGCTTCATCACTTCCCAGGTGCTGGCAGGGCCGCCGGGCATGATGGAGGGGCCTTTGCGGGCACCTTCTTCACCGCCGGAGACGCCGGCACCGATGAAGCGGAGGCCTTTTTCAGCCATGTAGGCGTCGCGACGCTCGGTGGTCTGGTAGAAGCTGTTGCCGCCGTCGATGACGATGTCGCCTTTGTCCAAAAGCGGGATGAGCTGCTCGATCACGGCGTCCACGGCGTCGCGGTCGCTGTCCTTCACGGCGGTGGATTTCACCATGATGTGGATTTTGCGCGGCAGGGCGAGGCTCTGGACGAATTCTTCGAGGGTCTTGGTGCCGACGAGGGCCTTGCCAGGGTGCTTGGCGACGAATTCGTCGGTGACGCTGGTGGTGCGGTTGTAGACGCTGACCTGGAAGCCGCGGCTTTCGACGTTGAGAACGAGGTTTTGGCCCATCACAGCGAGGCCAATCAGTCCGAAGTCACTCTTCTTGCTCATAGATTGAATAAACGATGAAGCGCGGTTGCGCGCGCGGGTTTGTCCCGCCCGCGCCCGGAGAGATGATGGCCGCGAAAACGGGCCGGAGTCATACGCGAGTGACCACTTTAAGCAACGTCGTTTTTGCAAGTGTGCAGGCGATGATCACGCACGGCGTGCTGGTTGCGCTGACGTGCAGTCATGGCATGATGCCGCTGTGTCAGAAACTCCCTCATCACTCCCTGTCCTGGGTCCGCTAGCCCGGGGGACGCTGCGCACGCTGAGCTGGCTGGGGCAACTGGCGCTGCTATTTCAGGAACTGATGATTGGGCTGATGCGCGGTGTGCTGCGATTCAAGCTGGTGCTGGTGCAGCTGGTGACGATCGGCTACGGCTCGCAGGCGGTGGTGATTGTGACGGGAGCTTTCACAGGTGCGGTGTTCGTGGCGCAGACCTATTTGAAGCTGAAGGATTACGGCCTGGAGTCCGGCGTGGGCGGCATCATCAGCATTTCGCTCTGCCGTGAGCTGGCGCCTGCGCTGACGGCGCTGATGGTGACCGGCCGGGTTGGTGCGTCGATGGCGGCGGAGATCGGAACGATGAAAGTAACGGAGCAAATCGATGCCCTGCGCGTGATGGGTGTGCACCCGGTGGATTACTTGGTGATGCCGCGCTTCGTCGCCATGCTGATCTCCCTGCCGCTGCTTACAGCTGAGGCGATCGTGTTCGGCATTCTGGCTGGTGATATTGTGATCTCCAGCCTGTTCAATGTGCCGCTGGCCTGGTTCGACTACCACATGCAGGAGTTCACCAATCTGCAGGACGTTTGGTTCGCGATGATCAAAGGTTTCGTGTTCGCCATCATCATCGTCATCATCTCGTGCCATCAGGGTTTGATCGCGGAGAACGGTGCGGTCGGAGTCGGCACGGGCACAATCCGGGCGGTGGTGTATTCCTGCCTGTCCGTCCTGGTGGTGAATTTCTTCCTCACGATGCTGCTGAGCTACTTCTTCCCGATGGGCACGGGTTTCTAACATCATGCCTGTCGAGAGCGGACAACCTTTGATCGAATTGCGGGAACTGCATAAGCGGCTGGGCTGGCAGCACATTCTACGCGGCCTGAACCTGACGATCTACAAAGGCGAAACCATGGTGCTGATCGGCCCCAGTGGTGAGGGAAAGAGCGTGCTGCTGAAGCACATTATCGGACTGATGAAGCCGGACAGCGGACAGGTGCTGATCGAGGGGCAGGACATTGTGCCGATGAAAGAGCGCGATCTCACGCCCATCCGGTCGAAGATTGGTTTCTTGTTTCAAAACGCCGCGCTGTTCGACTCGCTGACCGTGGAGGAGAACGTGGCGTTTCCGCTGTGGGAGTCCGGCATGCGCAATCGGAAAGAAATTCGCGACCGCGTCTATGAGGCGCTGGAGATCGTGGACCTGGAGGAGCACCTGCAGAAGATGCCGATCAATCTCTCCGGCGGCATGCGCAAACGCGTGGGCATCGCGCGGGCCATCGTCGCGCGACCGGACGTGCTGCTGTATGACGAGCCGACCTCCGGCCTGGATCCGATCGTGACGGATGTGATCGACCACATGATCATGCGTTTGCAGGTGCGATTTGGCGTGACCAGCGTCGTGGTCACGCACGACATCTCCAGCGTGTTCAAGATCGCCACCCGTGTGGGCCTCCTGAAACAGGGCGTCATGCGTTTTGTCGGAACCAGGGATGAATTGAAGAACACCACCGATCCAGAAATCCGCGACTTTATCGAAGGCCGTTCCGGCCTCACTGTTTAAACTCTGTTCAAACCTACCGATTCCATGCAGACCGACCGCAAGACTGAGATTTTAGTGGGCATGTTCATGCTCGTGGGGCTGGCCACGATGGCCATGCTGATCCTCCGCTTCGGGAAAGTGCGGGACTACTTCAAAGGCAGCTACACGCAGCTCGTGCAGTTCTCGGATGCCACAGGGCTCAGGCCTGGCGTGCCGGTTTCGCTGGGCGGGCAGCGCATCGGCAAAGTGAAGAGTGATCCCGTGCTGGATCGTCGCACGTTCACCAGTGTGACGGTCGAACTGGAGATTTTCGAGCAGTTCAAGATTCCGCCGAACTCGCGTTATGAGATCGCGACCTCGGGCTTGATGGGGGACAACTACATCGCCATCCGTCCCGCGCCGGTGCCTCCCAAGTTGACGACGGGAGCGGACGGGCAGGAAGTGATCGTCGGCGAGGAGCCAAAGGGCCTGAGCAATCTGGCGCAGACCGCCGAGCAACTGGGTAAAAAGGTGGATCTGGTGCTGGAAGATGTGAAAGTCGCATCAGGTGAACTCAAAGCGGCACTCACGAAGGTGAACACCGGAGCACTGAGCGACAAAACCCTGGAGGAGTTTCGCAGTAGCGTCACGCATCTCGAGTCCGTCTTGAAACACGCCGACGAAGAGGTGCTGGGTGCGAAGAACAAAGAGAACCTGGCGGAAGCGCTTGCGAATCTCCGAGAGGCGACGACGCGGTTCAAGAATGCGTCCGGCAACGTGGATGATGCGACCAAGAAACTGGGGCCGGTGATCGACAAGATCGACCCGGCGATCGCAAAATTCGAGAAGGCCATGGCCACGGCGGATGCCACGCTGCTGAGCTTCAAACAGAGCGGTGACAACCTGGCAATCTTCACTCGTGATATGGCGAAGGGCGACGGCCTCTTCAAAGCCTTGCTGCTGGACAAGGAACTGCGCGAAAACTTCAAGGCGCTCGTCGCGAATCTCAAAGAACACGGCATCCTCTTCTATCGCGACGATGCCGAGAAGCAGGCGGCGGAGGCGAAGCTGCGCGAGGCGCAAGAGCGCCAGCGCCGTAATATGAGTCCGTTGCGCGGACCAGGCCGATGAAGCCAGCCAGGCGCTGGCACAGTATCAGTGCACTCCCGCGTCAGCGAGATAACGCTCCGCTTCCAGCGCCGCAGCGCAACCCTGGCCGGCCGCGGTGATTGCCTGGCGGTAAACATGATCTGCGACATCGCCCGCGGCGAAGAGCCCCGGCGTCTTCGTGCGCGTGCCTTTGGTTTGCAGGATGTAGCCGTTCTCGTCCCGGTCCACGAGGTCGCCGAGGAAACCAGAATTCGGCACGTGGCCGATCGCCACAAAAACGCATTTGAGTTCGAGTTCGCTGGTTTCGCCGGTCACCAGGTTCTGCAGCTTCACGGCGCGCATCTCACCGTTCTCGTCGGTTAGATACTCACTGACGGTGCTGTTCCAGACGGGTTTGATCTTCGGGTTGGCCAGCGCGCGGTCGGCCATGATCTTCGAAGCGCGCAGCGTGTCGCGGCGGTGAATCAGATACACGGTGCTGGCGAACTTGGTCAGGAAGCCCGCTTCTTCGCATGCAGAGTCGCCCCCGCCGATAACGCACACGGGCACGTTTCGGTAGAAGGCGCCATCGCACGTGGCGCAGCTGGTCAGCCCGCGGCCGATCAGGGATTTTTCATTGGGCAGGCCCAGATGGCGCGGTGAGGCACCGGTGGCGACAATGACCGTGCGCGCCTCGTAGGTCTTGCCATCGGTTGCGATCACAAAGTGGTCGTCTTTGCGGGATACGCTCTCCACCAGGGCATATTCGATGCGCGTGCCGAACCGCTCCGCCTGGGATTGCATGTTCATCATCAGCTCCGGTCCCATGATGCCCTTTGGGAAGCCGGGGAAGTTTTCGACCTCGGTGGTCGTGGTGAGCTGGCCGCCGGGCATCGTGCCTGCAATCATCAGGGGCTTGAGATTGGCGCGCGCGGCATAGATGGCGGAGGTGAATCCGGCGCAGCCGGTGCCGATGATGATGACATTTTCCATGAGCAAACAGGTGGTGAAGGGTGAACGAAGGGGCGCATACTGGAGATGCGCCCGGCGTGGTCAAGCACCCGCATGCCTGCCATCTGGGTCGAATCTCACGCTTGTCACACGTTCCGCGGTCGATTGATTGACACCTTCTCTGTCATGGCCGCGCCCAGGTTTCGCTTCATTCTCTGCTTCGATTTCGACGGCACGCTCGTGCATCCGGAGGGTGAGTTTCGCTTTCATCCCGGGATGGGCGATGCACTGCGCGGGCTCCGCCAGCAGGGCGCGGCATGGGTGATCAACACGGGCCGCAGCCTGAGCCAGACGCTGGAGGGACTGGCGAACTACGGCATCTTCCAGGAGCCGGACTTCATCATCGCCCAGGAGTGTGAGATCTATAAGCCGGGCTTTTTCAGCAAGTGGGCGGACTACGGCTCATGGAACCGGCAGGCGCGGAAGGCGCATGACCGGTTCGTCCGTGAGCACAAGCCGTTCCTGGATCACGTGAAACGGGTGGTGGAGACGCAGACGAAGGGCGAATTCCTGGAGGGCGATTTTGGCCAGGTCGGCATCGTGGCGCATAATGACGCGGAGCTGGATCAGATTTGTGAATTGATCGATGAGCACCGCCGCCGTGAGCCGGACGTGGGCTACCACCGAAACGGCATCTATTTGCGCTTCTCCCATTCAGGCTACAGCAAGGGCACGGCGCTCGGCGAGCTGGCACGTCTGCTGGAGCTGACGTCGGAGCAGTGCTTCGCCGCAGGGGACAATCACAACGATGTGTCCATGCTGGATACGCGGGTGGCGCGCATGATTGCCTGTCCTGGGAACGCACTTCCGCCAATCAAGGCGCACGTGCAGCGCCAAGGCGGCTTTGTGGCGCAGGGGGTGGCCAGCTCCGGGATGATGGAGGCGCTGTCACACTTCTTCGGCGGCGCCTAATTCGCGTCACACCACCACGCCTTCCTCGCCGAGACCGGCGTTGGGATCGGGATCGATGAACCCCAGTTCGACCAGGAACTGATCGATCGCCATCAGCGTGTTCTCATACATCTCGAACGAGAGGTTGAAATTGAAGAAGCCGTGTCCCTGACCTTCGAACTCGATCAGCTTGCAGTAGTTCTTCTTCCGCGATGACTTGCGCGCGAACTCGTAGGAGCCGTCAAACGGCACCACGCGGTCAGCAGTCCCGTGCATGATCAGCGTGGGTGGCAGTCCGGGAGCGATTGCGCGGATGAGGTTCGCGGTCTTTGCCTCCGCCGGTGAGCGGAAGCGATCCATGCCGAAGCCCTTCTTCGAGGTGTCGAGGATCGGGTTGAACAAGACGAGGGCGTTGGGTGCGGGGAGTATGCTGGTGTCCTCGCCGGGCTCATCATAGGTGCCGTCCAGCATGCACGCCGCGCATGCCGCATGGGCGCCGGCCGAGCCGCCGATCACGGCGATCTTTCCGGGATTGATGCCCATATCCACCGCGTTCATCCGAATCCAGCGCAAGGCGCTTCGCACGTCCGCCATGGTCTCATGAGGGCCCGTGCGGTGCTTTGCCGCCACACGGTATTCGAAGGCCAGCGTTACCATGCCGCGGGAGGCGAAGTAAACACAGTGCGGAGCGAACTGGCTCACCTGGCCATTGTCCCAGCCGCTGCTGAAAAAGAATGCCGCCACGGACATCGGACCCGCAGGGGTGCGGCTCGCATCTGGAGCCCACATATAGACGCTCAAGTCGATGCCACCGATGGATTTGTAAACCACCTGCCGCCCTGATTTGAGCAGTTCCCGATTCCGGTCGATCGGCGGGGTTCTGGGTAAAGTATCCGGCTCCAGGGGCATTCGCTAAGGGGGGTAGGGCGGGCGGACGTTCCGCAGATTCAAACATGCGGCAAATTGTTTTCCTCCAGGGAGCGCAGGTTTGAGGTGCGCGGAGCCCGTGCTGGCACATGATAGCGGCGCATGTCTCTCCGAGTCTCTCTTCGCATTTGCCTTCGCCTCACCCTGCTGGCCTGCTGGTGTCTGCCTGTCCGCGCCGACGATCAGGAACTGAAGAACTCGCTTGAGCGGCTCTACACGGAGTGGCGGAGTTCGTTGCTGGCGCGCAGCCTGCCGGCCTGGCAGTCCTGCACGACGACCTACCGCCAGGTGCTCACTCATAATCTGATCGTGAGCCAGAAGCTGCGCTATCCGGATGCTGTATTCGATCTGCCAGTGGTGCCGCCGGATGTGCGCAAATTCAAACTCATCGAAGTGGAAGGCGTCGGACCCACGGCGCACCTCATCTACTTTGGCAAAATCGATCTCGGCATCGGCACCGGTGATGTGAAGGAAATACCCGACAACCTGCTGGTGCTGAAGTTCTTCAAAGAGGCAGCCGGGTGGCGGTTCGACTCCACGAAGTTCATCAATCTGGCCGCGAATCCTGAAATGCGGGAAGCCTGCCTGCGCGGGAATCCCGAGTTCGTGAAGCATCCGCCGTTCAATCCTCCAGGCGTGCTGCCGCCGGTGCCGAAGGCCTGCCGCGAGCCGGAACGTGTGGCCGCCCTGCGCGTGCAGGCCATCGGCTACAGCGTGCTGGCCACGGTGAATGGATTCGATGGCACGCCGATCGTGGACACCGCCGAGCAGCAAATCATCATCGGTGGTCTGAATCTGGGCGACAACTCGCTGAAGATGAAGGTCAAAGAACTGCCGGTCCCTGAAGGCGAAGAGCGTTACCTCGAAATCGAAGCCGTGCTGCTCCCCCCGAAAGAGACCGACCCGCCCGTGCGAGTGTTCGACTGGCAGCCGCAGCAGACGCCTGTCCCGCCGGATCTGGCGCTCACCATCTCGCTGAACAACTTCACCCTCAAGGGACTCAAGAAGCGGGAGGAGATTGAGGCGGGGAAGTGATCCGAAGGGACGGCAGCACGGCAGGATGCCTGCAGGTCGGGATCGTGTTGCGCGCACATACCTCCTGATTCATCACTCAAGGTGTTCTTCCCGGCGCACTGACCAACCGGCCCACTGTCCTACCGCCCATGCTTTCCCTTTCCACCTGCTGGCACAGCCATCGCTACCACGAGGGGCGGGAGGTTGCGCTGGAGACACGGGCGGTTGGCTTTGAATTCATTGAGATCAGTCACGGCACCCAGGTCACGCTGCTGCCTGGATTGTTCCAATCAAAGGATGCCGGTATCATCCGTGTATCCAGCGTGCACAATTTTTGCCCGTCGCCCGTGGAGGTTCTGATCGATGCGCCGGACGCGTATGAGTTCACTTCGCATCGTCAATTCGATCGTGAGCGCGCTTTGAATCTGACGCGCCAATCCATTCAGACCGCGGTGCGAGTCGGCGCCGATCGTGTGGTGCTGCATCTTGGCAGCGTGCCGATGCGCTCCCGCACCGCGCAGCTGGAGGAGATGGTGCACGCGGGGAAAATCTACAGCCGCGAATATGTGGATCTGAAACTCAAGCTCGTCACGGAGCGGGAGAAGCTGTCCGCGTTTTACCTCGAACGCGCCCGTGCCGCTCTTCGGGAGTTGCTGCCCACCGCACGTCAGGCTGGCGTGGCGCTGGCGATCGAAACCCGCAGCCACTACGAGCAGGTGCCCAACGAGCGCGAAATGCTCCTGCTGCTGCAGGAATTCCAGGACGAACCCTGCATCGGTGCCTGGCATGACTTTGGCCACGTGCAGCGGAAGGCCAATCTCGGTCTTCTGGATCACGCTGAATTCCTTGCGCAAATCGCACCGCGCCTGCTCGGCTGCCACGTGCATGATGTGGAGTGGCCGGCGCGCGATCACCGCATCCCGCTGAGCACTGGAGGCGTGGACTTCGACCGTCTGCTGCCGCTGGTGCCCAAAGGCATTCCGCTGGTGTGGGAGATGAGCGGACGCCAGCGCCGCGCGCGCGTGATCGAGGCGCGTGAAAGATGGGTCGCGCGATACGGCGAGTGGAATGCATAAGAAGTAACTCCAGGATTGCCTCCTCAGGAGGTCCTGTGTAGCCTCGCGCCTTGAATGCCGGACGATTCGGATGCCATCGTGAAACCCGTGGTGTGGGACGAGCTGGAGTGGGGAAACCTGCTTCTGAAGGTTCGTGATCCGGAGAAGAAGGTCATCCCCGTCATCGGCCCTGACCTGATGCAGGTGCACGTGGGCGAGCAGGATGCGGAGGCATTTGGCCGGGAGCCCGGCATGATGACGATGGAGTCCTATCTGGCGCTGCGCGTGGCCGCCATGTGGGAGCGGGGCGGGAGAAAGCCATCGCTCTCGCCAAACGATTTGCCCGCCAAGCCGCGCTTTCACGATCTGATCTGCTTGTTCCTCGATCGGAATGGCCAGCGGGATTACGTGGACAATTTTTACGGTTATGTGGCCGTGCAGGCCAACGCGACCAAGCTGGTGCACGAGCCTGATGTGCCGCTGCCAGCAGGCTCCGTGCGCATTTCGGACGCGGTGACACGTCTGGCCCAGATCACAGACTTTGACGTATTCGTCACGACCACCGGCGATCAGATGCTGGAGCAGGCACTGCTGCGGCACCGGCCCAAGTCGCCGCCAGTGAGCCCATCGCCGAGTTTCAGCAAAGCCCGGCCCACCGATCTGCCCACCGCCCAGGTTCGCGGGGGCATGCCGGCGGTGTATCACCTGTTCGGTCAATACAGCGCCGATGCGCGCAGCTTTGTTCTGACAGAGCACGATCTGCTGGACTATGTAGCGTCGTTGCAGGCACGCGATCAATCGCTGGTGGGGCTTACGGATGCGCTGCGCTCGCGCCAGCTTTTGCTGCTTGGTGGCGGCTTTCACGACTGGCTGGCGCGGTTCTTTCTGCGCACGATGAAGCCCCAGCTCTCCGCTGCGGAGGAAGTGCTGGCCGACAGCGTCGCCTCCACGGATGAGGGCCTCATGACATTCCTGCACCGCTTTAGCCCGCGCACCACGGTGCTGACGGGCGGGGGCGCGGCTTTCGTATCCACCCTGTATGAGAAATGGAAGCAGCCCGAGGCAGGCGATGCCGCGATCCCGGTTTACGAGCCTCCTGCTCCAGTGATGCCGCAGCGCACCGTGTTCATCAGCTACTCCAGTGAGAATCGCGATCAGGCGCGCATGCTGAGGCAGCAGCTTCGCAGCAAAGGCGTCGAAGCGTGGTTCGATGTGGAGCAGCTGGAAGCCGGCGACAACTGGGAGCAGAAGATCAAGCTCAACATCCAGCGCTGCACCGTCTTCCTGCCGCTGATCTCCGCATCCACCGAAACGAGGCTGGAGGCATTCTTCCGCCGCGAGTGGAAGCAGGCTGCCAGCCGCGCTGATGCGATCGATGACAAGGTGCCCTTCATACTGCCCTTGCTCGTGGAACCCGAACGCGCGCCGGAGCAGTTTCACAATGTTCCGGAGGCATTCTTGAAGCCGCAGTGGGGGCGCTGTGAAACGCCTGTCACCGTGCCCGACACCTACCTCGATCGCGTCCAGGCGGCCCATCAACTCTGGCTGAACAATCTCGCTGCGCGCGGATCATGACCACTGCGCCCACACCCGCTGCATCCGCAGATGAGCTGCCCAAGATCCGGCCATGGCCCGGACTGAACAAGTTCACTCGCGATCACAAGTTTTGTGGACGGCAGGATGACATTGAGGATCTGCACCGGCGCCTGCGCCTGCAAGTGGGCACGGTGCTCTATGGTCAGAGCGGCCTCGGAAAATCCTCCCTGCTCGATGCAGGGCTTGTGCCGCGGCTGCAGCGCGAGCACTACCTGCCGGTGGACATCCGTTTGATCCACAAAGCGGATGCCGCGTCGCTGATCGATCAAGTGCGAGACCAATTGCGCAAGGCGATGCACGACGCCGGTCTGTTCGAGCCCGTGCTGCCCGCGCCCGGGGAAGATCTCTGGCGCTACCTGCACCGCCGAGATGTGCCCTGGCTGTTCGATGATGGCCATGACGCGCGCCCGGTGCTCATCTTTGATCAGTTCGAAGAAATCTTCACCAATGGCCAGTCCACGCCCGAACTCGCGCGCCGGAGCAAGGAGTTCTTCACCGAGCTGGCCGACCTGATTCAAGGCCGCCCGTCCGCCGCCGTCAGCGCCGAACTCGCCAGCAATCCTGATGCCGCACAGCTGCTCAAGCAGGGTAAGCACGACTACCACGTGCTCATCGTGCTACGTGAGGATTACCTGCCGCATCTCGATACCGC
>WBZU01002299.1_pt1 | contig 13356 bp, 10 predicted proteins | sample 5204311 | NCBI WGS metagenome assembly WBZU01 (sample SAMN12344359, study PRJNA552823) | activated sludge metagenome | biome: Activated sludge suspended growth; feature: Nitrification reactor; material: Wastewater; isolation source: activated sludge from nitrification reactor of wastewater...
CGACATTCTCAGCGCGCACGGCGGCTACGATCTGCGCATCGCCCAGAGCGAGGAAGAGCGGCAGGGCATCTGGTACGGGCGCAAGAGCGCGGCCGGCGCGTTCTCGCGGCTGGCGCCGGCTTTCTACCTGGTCGACGTGACCGTGCCGCGTTCGTTCCTGGCCGAGGCGCTGCGCGAGATCGGGCAGGTGCTGGCGCGCTACGAACTGGAGACGGGCCACGTCTTTCATGCCGGCGACGGCAACCTGCACCCCTGCATCCTGTGCGACCCCAAGGACACGGCGCAGATGGAACGCGTCTTTGCCGCCACGCACGAGATCGTCGCCATTTGCATTGCGAAAGACGGCAGCATCACCGGCGAGCACGGCGTCGGCATCGAGAAGCGCGGCCACATGCCGGCCATGTACAGCGCCGCGGAGTTGGCCGCCATGCGCGACATCAAGCTGGCCTTCGACCCCAACGGGCTGCTCAATCCGGGCAAGGTGCTGCCCGACGAGCTGCCGGATGTCGACTACGCGGCGCCTGCGGCGGTCGACGACGACGTGCTGGCGCCTGCGTCCGCCGAAGAGGCGGCCGCGCTGCTGGCGGGGTGCGCGGCGGCCGGACAGACGGTGCGCATTACATCGTCACCTGATCGACCGCGCGGCGGCGCCGGCAAACTGCTCTCCACGCACAAGCTCAACGGCGTGCGCGTCTTTGCGCCGGACGATCTCTACGTCACCGTGGGCGCGGCGATGCCGCTGGGCGAGCTGGCGGAGTTTTTGGCCGGGCATGGCCTGCAAGCGCCGCTGGCCGCGCCGTGGCCCGACGCGACGGTGGGCGGGTTGCTGGCGGCGAACGTCAACGGCCCGCTGCGCATGCGCTACGGCGGCTGGCGCGACAACGTGCTCGCCGTCACCGCCGCGCTGGGCGACGGCCGTGTGATTCGCGCCGGGCGCCCTGTCGTGAAGAACGTGGCGGGCTACGACCTGGCCAAGCTCTTTGTCGGGTCGCAGGGGACGCTGGGTCTGATGACCGACGTCACGCTGAAGCTGACGCCGCTGCCGCGCCTGCGCCAGAGCTTGGCGGTGGCGGTCGACGATGGGCTGCAAGGCAGCCGCTGGGCGCAGGCGACCGCGGCCCACTGGCTCATGGCGGCGGGCGTGGTCGTCCACCAGGATGCGGCGGGGCAGCCGCGCCTGACCTTCACGCTGGAAGGGCTGCCGGAGGATGTGCGCGCCGAAGCGGCCGAGATGACCGCCGCGCTGCGCAGAGCCGGCGCGCGCACCGTCGAGGAGGGCGGTGAGCGCACGGCGACGGCGCTGTGGTGTGACCATCTGGGCGCGGCGAATGGCGATCTGCTCGTGCGCGCCGGCGTGCCGCCGCAGCACCTGGCGCTCTTCTGGCAGATGGTGGCAGAGGATGCGCTCGCGGCGGGCGCATGCTTCGTCGACGTGGCAGCGGGGCTGGTCTATCTGCGCGGCGCCGGCGCGGATGCGGCGACGGCACATCGCTGGGTGGAAGCGATACGCCAGCCGGCGCTGGCGCTGCGCGGCTATGCGGTCGTGCAGGATGGGCCGGCGGACGTGCTGGCCGTGCTAGACCGGTGGGGCTATCGCGCCGATGGCGCGGCGGTTGCCGATGCGATCCGGGAGCGCTGGGATCCGCAGCGCGTCTTCGCCGCATAGGGATTCGGCGCGCCCCAGAGTCCCCGCAAGTTGGCTGAAGACAGGGGCGAGTTGTGAGGGGCGAGACTCCGCCGCCCAGTTTCATGCCTGCCTGTCCCGCGGGGCATGGACCTTGTTTGAATCGACCTCGTTTTGACGCTGGGGCGCAGCGATGCGGGGGGGGCGCAGAAAGCCTCGCAGAGAGCAGGCGAGACCAGCGCACCTGGGTGTGTCAAGTGGCGTGTGTAAATGGAACGACAAGTAGGAAAACGGCTCCCTCTGTGAGCGATTCCCGAGTCCCCCCTTGACTTGCAACCCGCAGGGCTTGACCTTGACTGCGCCTGCCAACCTACCCATCCCGCCCGGCGAGAGTTGTTGCCCCTCACCGCCCTACCCACGATGCTTTCGGCGCGCAAAACGGGTATACTGATAGACAGATTGCCAAGATTTCTAGCCCAGCAAGACAATACAGGATGAATCGCTCATGCTTACTGCTCCAGAGCCCCAGAATTCATTGCTTTTCCTCGACCCAGCAAAGTCGCTTGCCGAGCGTGTCGCCGATCTGGTCGGCCGCATGACGCTCGACGAAAAGCTCGGCCAGCTCGTCTTCAACGCGCCGGCGATCCCGCGACTGGGGATCCCGGCCTACAACTGGTGGGGCGAGGCGCTGCACGGCATTGCCCGCAACGGCCGCGCCACCGTCTTCCCGCAGGCCATCGGCATGGCCGCCACGTGGGATCCGGACTTGATCGAGCAGGTCGCCACCGCCATCAGCGACGAGGGCCGCGCCAAGTATCACGCCACGCTGCGCCGCTACGGCGAGACGGGCCACTACCAGGGGCTCACCTTCTGGTCGCCCAATGTCAACATCTTCCGCGACCCGCGCTGGGGTCGCGGCCAGGAAACGTGGGGCGAGGATCCCTTCCTCACCGGCGAGATGGGCGCTGCTTTCGTGCGCGGCTTGCAGGGCGACGACCCGCGCTATCTCAAGACCGCGGCGTGCGCCAAGCACTACGCCGTCCACAGCGGGCCGGAGAGCAAGCGCCACGAATTCAACGCCGAGGTCTCGCCGCGCGACCTGCACACGACCTACCTGCCCGCCTTCAAGAAGCTGGTGACCGAGGCCAAGGTTGAGGCGGTCATGGGCGCCTACAACCGCACCAACGGCGAGGCGTGCTGCGCCAGCGAGTTGCTGCTCGTAGATATCCTGCGCGGCGCGTGGGGCTTTGAGGGACACGTCGTCTCCGACTGCTGGGCGCTCAACGACCTGCACACGACGCACGGCGTCACGGCAGATGGCGCCGAGAGCGCGGCGTTGGCCGTCAAACGCGGCTGCGACCTCGAGTGCGGCCAGACCTTCGAGCACCTGGGCGAGGCGCTGCAACGCGGGCTGCTCACCGAGGGCGACATCGACCGCGCAGTCTCGCGCATCTACACGACGCGCTTCAAGCTGGGCATGTTCGACCCGCAGGAGTTGGTGCCATACTCCGCCATCCCGGAAAGCGTCATCAACAGCGACGCGCACCGCCAACTTGCCTATGCGGCTGCGCTCAAGTCGGTCGTACTGCTCAAGAACGCCGGCGACCTCCTGCCCTTGCGCGATCTGCGCAGCCTCTACGTGCTCGGCCCGACCGCGGCCAGCGCCGAGGTGTTGATGGGCAACTACTATGGTTTCTCGGATTCGCTGACCACGCTCATCGAGGGCATCGTGGCGCGCACACCGGAGGGCGTGCGCTTCGAGTATCGCCCCGGTACGCTGCTGCTGCACGTGCCGGCCAACCCCAGCTCGTGGACGACCATGGCCGCCGCCCGCTCCGACGTGGTGATTGCCTGCATGGGTCTCTCGCCGCAGATGGAAGGGGAGGAAGGTGACGCCATCGAGTCGCCCGCCAACGGCGATCGCGCCGAGATCGGGCTGCCCGCGGTGCAGGCAGACTATCTGCGCGAGTTGAAGGCCAACGGCTCGCGCATCGTGCTCGTGCTCACCGGCGGCAGCGCCATCGCGCTGGGCGATATCGCCGACCTGGCCGACGCCATCCTCTTCGTCTGGTATCCGGGGCAGGAAGGTGGCCACGCCGTGGCGGACATTCTCTTTGGCGTTGCCTCCCCTTCGGGCAAGCTGCCGCTCACCTTCCCGCGCTCGCTTGACCAGCTTCCGCCCTTCGAGGAGTACAGCATGGCTGGACGCACCTATCGCTACGCCACGGAGACGCCGCAGTTCCCCTTCGGCTTTGGCCTGGGCTACACCCGCTTTGTCTATCGCGGTATCCAGGCGCCGGAGCAAATCAGCGCAGGCGATGCGCTGGACGTGCAGGTCAAGCTGACCAATGCCGGCAAGATTGACAGCGAGGAAGTCGTGCAACTCTATCTGAGCAAGGCCGAGCCGGCGCCGGGCGATCCGATCTACACACTGGTCGGCTTCCAGCGCGTGGCCCTCGGTGCCGGCGAAACGCGCACCGTTGACTTCTCACTGTCGCCCGATCGGCTGGCAATCATCGATGACGCGGGCAACGCAACCGTGCAGCCAGGCGACTACAAATTGATCGCTGGGGGCAGTTCGCCGGGGCTGCGCAGCGCCGCGCTGGGTGCCGCAACGCCGGTGGAGAAGGCGTTCACCATCGGAGCGTAACAGGCAACAGCCTGTCCAGAGAGGGCAAGCAGCAACGCGATGTGTGGCAGACATTCTAAACTGGCAGCACCTCGATCGCGTTGTCGCCGTTGGCGACACTAGATACCGAAATGTGTTGATCCAGTGTCGCCAACTTTCCGCCATGCGCGGCGGCTAATCCGAGCAAGTAAACGTCGGTCACATGATTGTGCGTAAACACGGCATCCGGCGCCATCAAGGTACGCAGGCTGGTGTCATCTGCCCAGAAGGTGTGACCGTGATGCGTACAGAATCGCCGCAAGAGACCCAGAACCACGGCACTATCGCCAGGCCGATTCGGATACTGCGGATGGCTGGCAACGCGCACGAAACCATTTTCGGTGATCGGGCAGGTCGCCCAAGCATACTGGCCTGTCGCTTCAAACCAGCGATGCACGCGGTCATGATGTACGTGCATTGGATCCGCCAGGGCCAATAGCAAGTTGACATCCAGCAGATAGCAGGTCATTGCGTTTCCTCGCGCAACTGGTTGACCAATTCCAGGGTGACAACGCCGGCTGCGGGCTGCACTGGAAACAGAGGCAAGCCGTTACGCTGAGTAGTTTCCGGTGCACGGGTCAGCGCCTGGCGCGCTAACTCGGAGAGCGCCTTGCCGATGGAAACGTGTGCGCGTGCTGCCTGCTCCTTTGCCGCCAGCAAAATGTCCTCATCAATATCAAGCGTTGTGCGCATCATTTCCTCCTTGGATACACCTCGCTACAATACACACATTTGATGCTAGCGCATTTTTGATATGATGTCAACGCATCAAGCCAATCTGCGCCGCGGTACAAATGCTATCGACTGCCCCAATCGTGCAACACCACCTGTGCCGCATAGTATCCGCACATGCCATGCACGCCACCCCCCGGCGGCGTCGACGACGAGCAGATGTAGATCCCCTTGGCCGGCGTGCGATAGGGCGTCAGGCTGAGGCTCGGCCGCGTGAAGTGCTGGAAGAGATCCTGCACGCCGCCGTTGATGTCGCCGCCCACGTAGTTGGGATTGTACGCTTCCATCGCCTGGGCATGACGTGTCGAACGCGCCAGGATCCGCGCACGGAAGCCCGGCGCAAAGCGCTCCACCTGGCGTTCGATGGCGTCGGTCCTATCGACGGTCGAGCCGTTGGGGACATGACAGTAGGCCCACGCCGTGTGCCGGCCCGCCGGCGCGCGCGTCGCATCGAAGAGGCTCTGCTGCGCCAGCAGGACGAAGGGGCGCTCCGGATGCTCGCCACGCCAGACCGCGCGTTCCGCCGCGGCGATCTCGTCCAGCGTGCCGCCGACGTGGACAGTGGCCGACTGGTGGCACGCCGCCGCCGTCCACGGAATCGGCCCATCCAGCGCCCAGTCAATCTTGAAAACGCCCGGATTGTAACGAAAGCGCGCAAGCTGGCGGCGATAACCGGCGGGCAGGCGGTCGCCGGCGATCTGCAAGAGTCCCCTGGGCGCCGTGTCAAAGAGATAGGCGCGCGCCGGCGGCAACTCCGCCAGATCGGCCACTTCCCATCCGCAGACCACGTCGCCGCCCAGTGCTTGCAAGTAGCGCACCAGCGCGTCGGCGATGGCCTGCGAGCCACCCTTCGCCACCGGCCAGCCCACGCTCTGCGCCAGCATGGTCAGCAGCAGACCCACCGCCGCGGTTGGGGGCGCTTCGAGCGGCAACACCGAATGGCCCGCCATGCCGGCAAATACGGCGCGGGCTCGCTCCTCGCGGAAAAGTGCCCTGGCCAGCAGCACTGCCGGCGCGGCGAGCGGCAGCGCATACGCGCCAAAGAGCAGCGGATGGCGAGGCACGTGAAACGGCGCCAGCAGATCATCGATTGCATCCTGCCAGCGACCAGTCAACGGGCCTAACAGCCGGCGCCACATTGCCTCGTCGGCACCCAGGCCGGCCGCGGTCTCGTCCAGCGAACGCGTCACGGTGATGGCGCTGCCATCGTCGAGGGGATGCGCCAGCGAGACCGGCGGCAGGATCCACTCCAGGCCGAAGCCGGCGAGGGGCAGGTCGCGGAAGAAAGGCGACGCCAGGCCCAGCGGGTGGATTGCCGCACAGATGTCGTGGCGAAAGCCGGGTAGTGTGATCTCCTGCGTGCGCATGCCGCCGCCAGGCGTGGCCTTTGCCTCCACCACCAGCACGCGCGCGCCGGCCCGCGCCAGCGTGATCGCGGCTGCTAAGCCGTTGGGGCCGGAGCCGACTACCAATGCGTCGTAGCTCACGCGTGCGCGTCCCTTCGCTCCCACTCGGCAACTGGTGCCGCCGGTAACTTGCTCAAGGCGCGCCATTGCACGCCTGCCACGCTGCCCAGTTCCGCCAACAGGCGCCGCGCTGCCAGGCCGAGCACGGCCGTGTAGGTCGGGTAGGCGATTTCCAGGTGCGCCATCTGCTCTACGGTCATGCCCGACGCCATGCCCGCTGCCACCACATGTACGATCTCCAGCGCCTGTTCGCCGACGACGTGCGCGCCGAGCAGCGTCGCGTCGGCCCGGTTGGCAACCAGCTTGCACATCCCCTCGGTGCGGCCATCAATGACGGCACGGTCGAGATCGGCGTAGGCGACCTCAGCCATGACGACATCATACCGGGCGCGGGCTGCTTCCTCCGACAACCCGACGCTGGCGTATTCCGGATCGGTGAAACCGCCGTGCGGCACGATCCGGTGTTCGGCGGTGCGGGTCGGGCCAAGGACGGCATTTTCGGCAGCGATGCGGGCCTCGTGGCTCGCGCTCTGCACAAGCATCATGCGTCCGTTGACGTCGCCCGCGGCAAAGATGTGCTCCGCCGCGGTGCGCAGATAGTCGTCCACGACCACATAGCTGCGCTCGACGTTGACTCCGGCTGCCTCGAGGTTGAGCCGCTCCGTATTGCCTGCCCAGCCCACTGCCTGAATCACGGCACTTACGCGCAGACGGTGTTCTGTCCCATTTTCGCCGAGCGTGAGCACGCGATCCTCACCGCTCCGTTCGATGCCACGCACGCCGTCGATGCCGGCATGCACGTGCAGATTGCGCTGCTCGAACGCCCGCGCCATGTAGGTCGAGACCGCCACGTCTTCGCCGGGCAGGATGCGCGGCGCCAGATCGAGCAGGTGTACGTCGACGCCAAAGGTGTTGAAGACTGCGGCAAGCTGGCAGCCGGTCGCGGCCGCACCGATGATGGCAACCGACGCCGGCAGCCGCTGCATCTGCCAGACATCGCTGTGGGTGAGCGTGTGCTCGGCGCCGGGGATAGGCAGCTTGCGCGCATGCCCGCCCACGCAGAGAATGAACTTGCCGGCGCTGAGTTGCGTGCCATCCGCCAATTCCACCGTGTGCGGATCGACAAAGTGCGCCGGGCCGTGATCGGCATAGACGTCGACGCCGGCCGCAGCCAGGTGACTCTGCAATTGCTTCTTCTCATGCACCGTATAGACCACGGCCTGCGCCTTGTCGAGCAGGCGCCGGAAGTCCACCGCGGGGAGGACCGGCGTCAGGCCATAGCCGGCAAACTGCGAGGCGTTGCGCGCCAGACGCGCCGCACGCGCCAGCACGCGCGTGGGCACGCAGCCGTCATTGGTGCAGGTGCCGCCCGGCGTGCCTCCCTCGACGAGCGTGACGGCGGCGCCCAGTTCCCGCGCACGCAGCGCAGCCGTCACACCGGCCGGACCACCACCAAGCACAATCACCGTTTGCATGAATGCCTGCCTTCCTGACGAGCAACGATGCGCATACGCGCCCATGAATGACTCAACAGATCCAGTAAAACCGAAGTGGCGCAGGTTGTCTGTCAGCGACGCTCCGTGCGGGCGAATTGCGCCGTCCGCACAGCCGCCAAGCGTTTGGAGAACCTCTCATGGCAGGCGGCGGCGGCGCTGTGAGTGGGAATTCAGGTGGACTGCATCGGATGGACGTCGAGGTGATCGGTCATCGACCTGGACAACGTACGCAAGGCGCGCGAGTTTGGCAGCCTGGGTCTGTGCCAGCTCTGGAAACAGTTGCGCGATGCACCGGTCCGCTTCCCGCCCTACGTCGATGGTCTCGAGACGGGCGAGATTTACCGAGACCTGGGGCGCCTGCAATTTCATCGCCGGCTACAGCTTGGCGGGGACGCGCTGCCTACCCAGGTTGAAACAGCCGTCGCACCGCGTTGACCGGCGCATAGAGCGTCGTGCGCACGGCGGCATTGTGCCAGACGTCGCCCGCCGCCGACCACTGCATGCGCGGGTCGATCAGGGAGTTGCGCTGTTGGACGATGCCGTTGACACCAAAGCGCGCGGCCAGCGAGCGCAGCGTGCCGTGCCAGAACGCATCCTCCGACTTGTGGGCGACACCGACGCGACAGCCCATTTCGTAGATCGGGTCGCTGGCGCGCACGAGCGCCTGGATCTGCGCCACCGTCGCGCCGTCGTCCTCGTAGGAGCTGAAGGTGATCATACCGGCAAAGATGTGGCCCTGCGGCGTCATGAAGGAGAACGACTCCGCGTCGGCGTAGATCACCAAAATTCCGGTGGAGATGGTTGAACCGCCCGGTCCACTGATGTTGAGCAGCGCCACGTCGCCCGGCTCGATTTGCCCGGCCGTACCATAGAAACGATTGCCGTCGGGCCAGAAGTTGGGAAACTCCGCCTTCCAGACCTTGATCAAGTCCTTTGGGGCAATATCGCTGCCGGCAAGGCGCACTGAATAGGTCTTCTGCCAGAGCTGGCCAAAACCCTTGAGCGGCCCGGTGATATGCTTGCCGTTTACGTTCAGGTTGATCGCCCCGGTCGGTGCAACACCCATGCTCAACTTGCCAACTGGCTTGGCCCAGCCATCGGCTGGTGTCGTTGGCGTGCTTGAAGAATCATCTTGAAGCGTCATCGTGGCCTCCTTCTTTGGCCGTCTCTTGTCGCAGAGACTGCGACTAACTACCTGCAATTGCCGCCGCTTCGCTGTCGTAGATACCGATGGCCTCATTCAGCCGTGTCAGCTCAAAGATTTGCTGATAGTGGTCGGTCAACCCATAGGCGACCAAGCGTTGCTTCTGGCGCTGGATGCGGATGAGCAAGGTCACGAGCAGGCCGATCCCGGAGCTGTTCATATAGCCCAAGTCGCTGAAATTCAAGCAGATCGTGCGGGCGCCAAGCTGTGAGGCCTGGGTATACGCATCCATCAGCGTGTTCTCGCCAAAGCCGGTCATCTCACCCTGAATATCCATGATCGCGGTCGTGGGTGTTGCCGCGCGCACCTGGATTGCCAGATTGGGTTTGGACATGGTTGTTTCCTTTTCGCGTTCAGTATGGATCAGGCCGAATCTACGCCAGCGACCGCCGCGCTCTCGTCAGCATAGGTCGTCATGAAATCCGAAAGCCGCGTAATCTCGAAGATCTCTCGGTAATGCTCGCTCAAGCCACAGGCCAATAGTTGGCGTCGTTCCGTGCGCGCCCGCGCCAGCAGACCGACGATCAGCGCGATGCCCGTGCTGTTGATGTAGCCGACGCCGCCAAAATTGAGGAGTATTGGTCCGGCGCCGTGCTGCGCAGCTTCGGCATAGGCAGCTTGCAGAGTCGCTTCCTGGCTGCCGTCGATATCGCCGGTCAAGACGATGACGGCGACCCCGTTATTGAGACGGGTTGTTGCCTGCAACGGTTGGCTATTCATGCCTCCGCTCCTTCCAGCTTGAATGTCAGCTCGACGATGTGATGTTCGCCGTCAGTGTCAACTTTCATCTCGTCGACCATATTCTTGATCAGAAAGAGCCCCCAGCCGCGTGGCGACTGTAGTCCCGCCAGCTTGGCATCCAGATCAGGCGTTTCTGCCGTCGGGATGATCTGGTCGCCACCGTGGTCGACGATGCGCACACGGAGCATGGCGTCCGTTGCCAAGACCGCAATATGGGCCGGGACTTCCGCCTGAAAGCCATTGCCATGTTCGATGGCGTTCATCGTGGTTTCGCCGACTGCGGTTTTCAGCTGGTCGGTCTGCTTCGCCGTCAGCGGCACGCCGGCCACGAGCTGCATCACCTGCTCGATGGCCAGGCGCTCGTTGCCCGGCTCGCTGGGCAGATCAAACTCGCCGAGAACGCGCCAGCCGGCGTCGGTCTCTGGTGGCTCGACCGTCGCGGCCAGCCGCTGCACGGTGAGTAGTGTCACGTCGTCTTCCTGTTCCCATCCGGCGCCCGTGAAGGCGTTGAGGTGCTCCATCAAGAACGGGATCAACGCGGCGCCCCCGCTGTGTTCTTCCACCAGCGAGCGCATCTGGGGGAAGCCCAGCATCTCACGCTCGGCGTTGTGCGCCTCCACGATCCCGTCGCTGTAGAGCAGCATGGTGTCGCCCGGTTGCAGGACGACCTCTTTCTCTTCGTAGGACATGCCGGGCAACAATCCCAGCGGCATGCCGCGGGCGCGCAATTCCTCAACACCGCCGCCGCGCCGGCGCAGATAAGGCATGTCGTGCCCGGCATTGGCATAGCGCGCGCGGCCGGTAATCGGATCGATGACGGCATACAGACAGGTGACGAACATCTTGGGCGGAATGTCCGGGCAGAGCACGTCGTTCGCACGCGCCAGCACATCGCCGGGCGCCACGAGTCGTTCCGCGGCCGCGCGTAGCAGGGTGCGCGTGGTCGCCATCACCAGCGCGGCGGGCACGCCCTTGTCGGTCACATCGGCGATGATGACGCCGAGACACCCGTTGTCAAGATAGATGAAGTCGTAGAAGTCACCGCTGACCTCCCGCGCCGGCTGCCAGAGCGCCGCGATGTCCCACCCCTCGATCGCAGGCACTTCCTTGGGCAGCAGCGTCTGCTGGATGGTGCGGGCGACGCGCAGTTCGGTCTCGATGCGTTCGCGTTCGACCGCGGCCAGTTCCTGTTGACGCACAAGCTGGGCGACACGCACGGCCGGCGCAGCCTGCACGGCCAGGTCGTTGAGCAGCCGGCGATCGTCGCTGGAATACTCCTGATCGCTGCGGCGCTGGCCGATGTTGATGATGCCCACCAGTTCGCCCTGGCTGACCAAGGGTACTACCATGGCCACGCCTTCGTCCTTCAGCCTGCGCAGAGCGGGCGAGTCCAGGTTGAGCCGGGTCAGTTCTACCGCGCCGCTCGAATGCAGGAAATAGGCCAGCAGCGGGTCGTTGGGAGCGATGTCCCAGCCGAGCAGGATATCCTGAACGGGCGGCGCAGCCGGCAGCGCTTGCACCGGCGTTTCTTCGGTTGTTTCTTTGCGGCGCAGCGGCCAGAAAGAGCGGCGGGATTTCGTTGTCGTCACCATGCCTCCAAGTGTAGGCCGCCACCGTCTGGAAAACGTTACGGAGATCGTTACGGGCGACGGTTGTTCCGGCGTCTATTCGACGCGCCCGATTTCGCCCTCAACGGTGACGGTGAACGTGCGCAGCGGCTCAGTCGCCGGGCCAGCCACGACGCTGCCGTTGGTGACGTCGAAACAGGATCCATGCCAGGGGCAGACGACCTTGACGCCGTCGATCGATCCTTCGTTCAGTGGCCCGCCGGCGTGGGTGCACGTGTTCTGCGTGGCATAGAACGCGCCCCCCACATTGTAGACGGCCACGGCAACGTCGCCCACCGTGACCAGCTTGATCTGGCCCGGCTTCACGTCGACAACGGCAAACTCATTGGCGGCCAGCCGGCTCTGGGCCTTGACCTCTGCATTGGCAAAGATATCCTTGAGGGAGATTTCCACTTCGTTGCGCGCCAGCACGGGCACGCGCAGATAGACCTCACCTTCACGGACTTCAACGGGATAGCGGGGAAGCCTGGCATTGGGGTCGAGCAACAACTCGCCGGTTTCCAGCTTGTACTGGTAGCCATGCCACGGGCAGGTGAGGATGCCGTTTTCCAGCGGTCCCTTACAGACCGACCCGCCGCGGTGCAGGCAACTGTTGTGCAGCGCATGCCACTGGCCGTCGACGAAGAAGACACCGATGGAGAGCCCTTCCGCCTTGATGATTTTGCGCTCCTTGTCGGCGAAGTCGGCCACGTTGGCGACGTGAACCTCGCGAACTTCCAGCGATTGGGGCAGGCCCAGGCTGCGCTCGTACGTTTCCTGCGCCAACTGCTGGAGCGGCTCATCGTCGAGCGGTTGCGGCGGCTGGTAACTCTCGGCCTCGCGCCCTTCGCCGTAGACACGCGACAGCATCTCCTGCAAAACGACCAGCAGCGTATTCCAGCCCTGGATCGCGTTCAGCACCAGATCCGGCCCAATCGTTTCGATCTCTGCACTGAGCGCTTTGGTGATCCGCTGCTGCACAAAGCCGAGCATCCCCACGACATAGCGTTCGGATATGTAGATGGAGGGATCGGCGCCTTGCGACGTGTGCGAGCGGCCGACATAGTCCAGAAAGCGGGCATAATCCTCGTCAAAGTTGGCCTGTGCCGTGCGCCGCCAGAAGGTCGCCTGATGCTGCATGCGAAACTCCAGGTATTCCTGGTCGATTGAGCCATCGCGCTTGAGGAAGTGTTTGCGGGTCGATGGAAAGCTGAGGAGTTGGGCGTAGATGTCGGCCACAATCTCCGGGATATGTTTTTCGATGATGTCGCGGGTGGCGCGGATCGCCTCCGCATGTTCGGGCGTAAACGCAACGAACTGGGCCATGAAGTCGAAGTAACGGCCAGCATCGGCAGCGCCGCGTTTGAAGCGCTCCTGGGTGGAAAGCTCCGCCATTTGGTTCCTCCTCCTGGAACAAAGGGCAAGCATCAGATCAGATGCTCGGTATGTGAAGATGGGTGCGTAGTCTAGCAGGAGATGCGCGAGGTCGCAATTGCCGATTATATAGTCCCATCAGTCGGTGCAACGCCCCCTCCGCATGGCTTACTTGCGCAACCACACACGCACACCATCCGGCTCTATTGCCTCTTGCACTACCCGTGCCAATTCCATCGTCAGCACATTCATGTCCGTCTCGTCGCGCGCCGTGATGGCAAACCGCGCCAGCACTTGCTGCGCATCATACTTCCTGCGATAGAAGCGCCGGTCGATCCAGCTCTGGATGCGCGTGCGCAGCGGATTGAAGAGCGCGGCAATGAAGAGGGTGGAAATCACAAGTACGACCGGCGACTGCGCCCCGCCTACCAGCCCAAAAATGGC
>WBZU01001106.1_pt1 | contig 13351 bp, 11 predicted proteins | sample 5204311 | NCBI WGS metagenome assembly WBZU01 (sample SAMN12344359, study PRJNA552823) | activated sludge metagenome | biome: Activated sludge suspended growth; feature: Nitrification reactor; material: Wastewater; isolation source: activated sludge from nitrification reactor of wastewater...
CGACAGCGGCAGCGGAAATGTCGGTAGCAGCGGCGGGGTCGGTGGCAGCGGCGGGGTCGGTGGCAGCGGCGGGGTCGGTGGCAGCGGCGGGGTCGGTGGCAGCGGCGGGGTCGGTGGCAGCGGCGGTGCCGGGACATCGATCCCAGCAGCGGTCGCGGAGCCGGAGTGGATGGAGGCGCTGCTCGCCTCGGACGTCTACAAGGTGCAGCTCGGCGCCGTCACCCGCGGTCGACCGACCGAGGAGCGGGTGCGCGCCACCCTCTCGGTGCTCGCCGGCCGCGGCGGGGTCGCCAGCTTCGCCGTGATCGCCCAGGGCACGGGCCTCAGCCCCAGCCGGGTGCAGGGCCTGCTGCCCAACCTGGCCCGGGTGCTCAACGTCGACGGCTACGGCGTGCTCGACATCGACCAGCCCGCCCAGGAGGTCCGCCTCAACGTGCAGGTGCTGCGCGACCAGTTCCTCGGCGGTGCGCCATGAGCACTCCGGTCCCGTCCAAGGCCCGTCGCGACGACGTCATCAACGCGCTGCGCCGCGGCACCGTCCCCGCCCGGGGGCTCGACCTGCTGGCGGTCGGGCTCGACCGCATCGGCCCCACCATCGACGACGAGATCGCCCAGGCGGCCGCCGGCAACGGCGTGTTCAAATGCATCCGCGGCGAGTGGGGGTCCGGCAAGACGTTCGCGTCGCGTTGGATCGCCGACCGGGCCCGACGGGCCGGGTTCGTGACCTCCGAGATCCAGATCTCCGAGACCGAAACCCCGCTGCACCACCTCCAGACCGTGTACCGACGGCTGGTGGAACGCCTGTCGACCGGCGACGGCGACACCGGCGCCTTCCGGGCGCTGATCGACGGCTGGTTCTACGTGCTCGAAGAGGACGTGCTCGCCGACGGCGCCGTCGACGAGGCCGACGACGCCGCGCTGGCAGCCGCCACCGAGACCCTGATCGAGTCACGGCTGGCCGAGGTGAGCCGCACCAACCCGACGTTCGCCGCGGTGCTGCGGGCCTACCGCCGCGCCACCCACGACGGCGACCGGGCCGTCGCCGACGGGTTGGTCGCGTGGCTGGGCGGCCAGCCGAACGTCGCTGCGTCGGTGAAGCGGTACGCCGGGATCAAGGGCGACATCGACCACGCCGGGGCGCTGTCGTTCCTCCAGGGCCTCCTGACCGTCATCCGCGACTCCGGCCACGGCGGACTGCTGGTCATCGTCGACGAGGTCGAGACGTTGCAGCGGGTCCGCTCCGACACCCGCGACAAGTCGCTCAACGCGCTCCGCCAGCTCATCGACGAGGTCGACGGCGGCCGCTTCCCCGGCCTGTACCTGTTGATCACCGGCACGCCCGCGTTCTTCGACGGTCCCCAGGGCGTGCAGCGGTTGGCGCCGCTCGCCCAACGGCTGGCGGTCGACTTCAGCGGCGATCCCCGCTTCGACAACCCCCGCGCCGTGCAGGTGCGGCTGGCGGGGTTCGACCACGACCGCCTGGTCGAGTTGGGCCGCAACGTGCGGTTCGTGTTCGTCGCCCACAACCCGCAGGCCGGGCGGGTGCTCGACGTGGTCGACGACGCCTACCTGTCGGACCTGGCCGATGCCGTGGCCGGCAAGCTCGGCGGACAGGTCGGCATCGCTCCCCGGCTGTACCTCAAGAAGCTGGTCGGCGACGTGTTGGACCGCGTCGAGCAGTTCGATGACTTCGACCCCCGCCGCGACTACGCCCTGACCGTCACCGACGGCGAGCTGTCCGACGTCGAACGCAACGCGCAACGGGGCCGCTCGGCTGACGCAGCGTTGACCCCCGACGACATCGACCTGGATGTCACAGCAGACGAGTAGACCCTGCGCCATGACCATGAGGTGCGGGTGAGATGGCGCACCCTCCCAGACGTGGGCTCCTGTACCACTTCACCCACATCGACAACCTGCCGTCGATCATCCGTCACGGTCTACGCAGTGACACCCTCGTACGAGCGGACCGGTCGCTCGCGGTGGAGATCGGCAAGGACAACATCAAGTCAGGCCGACGACAGCGGACCGTGCCGGTCCGACCCGGCGGCGTGGTCGCCGACTACGTCCCGTTCTACTTCGCGCCCCGCTCCCCGATGCTCTACACGGTCACCCGAGGCAACGTGCCGACCTACCAGGGCGGCCAGGAACCACTGGTCTACCTGCTCACGGACTGCGATCACCTGCTCCAGGTCGGCTCGACCTGCGTCTTCACCGATCGCAACCCGTACTGGGAGTACGCCGCGTACTTCGATGACATCAGGCAGCTCGACGAGCTCGTCGACTGGGATCTCATGGAAGCTCGGATCTGGAAGAACACCATCGAGGAACCCGATCGGGTGGAGCGACGCATGGCGGAGCTCCTGGTCCATGAGCTCGTGCCGTTCGAGGCAATCCTCGGAATAGCTGTGCACGACGCCGCGACACAGACCAGAGTGGAGCAGCTCCTGGCACAGATCGCCGAGCCGCCCGTCGTCGCCGTCCGGGCCGACTGGTACTTCTGAGGAGGTGTCGATGATCCGCGAAGCGCACGGTGACCTCCTGACCGCCGAGGTCGACGCCGTCGTCAACACCGTCAACACCGTCGGCGTCATGGGCAAGGGCATCGCTCTCCAGTTCAAGAAGCGCTACCCGGCCAACTTCAAGGCCTACTCCGCTGCATGCAGGGCCGACGAGGTCGAGCTCGGCAAAATGTTCGTGTTCGACACCGGCAGCATGGTCACCAAGCCGCGCTGGGTCATCAACTTCCCGACCAAGTCCCACTGGCGGTCACGATCCCGACTCAGCGACATCGCTACCGGACTCGACGACCTCGCTCAGGTCATCGTGGATCTCGGGATCACGAGCATCGCGGTGCCGCCGCTCGGTTGTGGACACGGCGGCCTGCGCTGGAACGACGTCCAGCCGCTCATCGAGTCGAAGCTCGGTCCGGTCGATGCAGAGGTGCTGGTCTACCCACCCGAAGGCGGCCCGAGCGCCGACGTGATGGTTCGGGAACAGGCACGCCCTCCGATGACCGCTGGGAAGGCCGCCCTGGTCTCCTTGACCGATCGGTACTCCCCGATGGGGCTCGGGGCCACGCCACTGGAGCTCCAGAAGCTCATGTACTTCCTGCAGGAGGCGGGCGAGCCGTTGCAGCTGAACTACAAGAAGCACATCTACGGGCCGTACGCCGACAACCTCCGCCACGTGCTCAACAGGGTGGAAGGCCACTTCCTGCGGGGGTACGGCGACGGCAGCAGCCGGGTGATGGAAGCCGATCCGATCGAGGTGATCGACGGGGCCGACGTGGAAGCCGACGCGGTCCTGCGCTCAGAACCCGGGCTGCGAGCACGCATCGATCGCGTCCTCGATCTCGCCGACGGCTTCGAGTCGCCCTACGGCATGGAGCTCCTGGCAACCGCGCACTGGGCCGCCACCCACGACCGATGCACAGACCGGCCATGCGTTGTCGGCACGGTCAGGAGCTGGAGCGCTCGCAAGGCCAGGATGTTCACACCCGAGCACATCGGTGCAGCACTTGATCGGCTCGTCCAACGGGAATGGGTCGGCTCATCGTTCGCTCGGGCCTGAGTCACCGGTGAGCACCGGGTTCGACCTGCTGCACCCCGTCGTGCAGCACCACATCGTCAACGGCCTGGGCTGGCGCGAGCTGCGACCGTTGCAGGACCAGGCCGTCGCCCCGATCCTCTCCGGAGAACACGTCCTCGCGTTGGCTCCCACCGCCGGCGGCAAGACCGAGGCCGCGGTGTTCCCGGTGCTCTCGCAGATCCTGACCGAGCGCCGCCCTGGGCTGTCGACGCTGTACGTGTGCCCGCTGAGGGCGCTGCTCAACAACCTGCATCCCCGGTTGGAGCGCTACGCCGCGTTCGGCGGGCTGCGCGTCGGGCTGTGGCACGGCGACGTCGGCAGCGCGGCCCGCCGCAGGATCCTGGAGGACCCACCCGAGGTCCTGCTCACCACCCCCGAGTCGATCGAGGCGATGCTGCTGTCGGTCACGACCGATCACCACGGCCTGTTCCACAACCTGCGCTCGGTCGTGGTCGACGAGATCCACGCCTTCGGTGGCGACGACCGCGGCTGGCACCTGCTGGGTGTGCTGGAACGGCTCGCCGCGGTCGCCGGGCGCGACCTGCAGCGGATCGGGCTGTCCGCCACCGTCGGCGACCCCGAACGGCTCCTCGACTGGCTGGTCGGCAGTTCGACCGGGCCTCGACGCGTGGTCGCACCCGACGCCGGCAGCAGCTACTCCCCACCTGACATCACCGTCGACCACGTCGGCAACACGGCCAACGCCGCCATCGTGATCTCGCGGCTGCACGCCGGTGAGAAGCGGCTGGTGTTCGTCGACTCACGCTCCGGGGTCGAGTCGTTGGCTGCGGCGTTGCGCGACCACGGTGTGACCACGTTCGTGTCACACGCGTCGCTGGCCGTCGACGAGCGGCGGCGGGCCGAGGCCGCGTTCGCCGACGCCCGGGACTGCGTCATCGTGTCGACCTCGACGTTGGAGCTCGGCATCGACGTCGGCGATCTGGATCGGGTGATCCAGATCGACAGTCCCACCACCGTCGCGTCGTTCCTGCAACGACTCGGTCGCACCGGACGGCGGGCCGGAACCACCCGCAACACGCTGTTCCTGACCACCGGCGACGGGATGCAGCTCCTCACGGCTGCCGGGATGCTGCACCTGTGGGCCCAGGGGTACGTCGAGCCCGTCGCTGCACCGCCGCTGCCGCTGCACCTGCTGGCACACCAACTGCTGGCGTTCACGATCCAGGAGGGCCGCATCGGACGACGCACCTGGCCCGACGTGATCGGCCGCCTGCCGATCTACCGGGCCGCCATCGAATCCGGCGACGCCGAGGCGATCGTCGATCACCTCGTCCGGACGGGGATGCTGTTCGAGGACCAGGGGCTGCTGTCGATCGGACCCGAGGGTGAGCGCAGCTACGGGTTCCGACACTTCATGGAGCTCACATCGGTGTTCACCTCGCCGCCGCTGTTCGTGATCCGCCATGGTCGCGAGGAGCTCGGCTACCTGGACCCGACGTCGCTGCTGACCAACGATCGTTCGTACGCCACGGTGCTGCTGGCCGGCCGGAACTGGAAGATCACCAGCATCGATTGGAACCGACGGTTCGCGTGGGTCGAACCCGCCGACGGCGGCGGCCGATCCCGCTGGTTCGGCGGTGGCCGACCGCTCAGCTCGACGCTGTGCGACGCCATGCGCGACGTCGCCTCGGGGGTGGACCCTGCGGGCGTGACGCTGACGGAACGGGCGCGCAACGCCCTGACCGATGTGCGCTCCGAGCTCCGGTTCGCCGAAGCGGGACACCAGTCGGTGGTGATCGATCAGACCCGGGCCCGCTGGTGGAGCTGGGCGGGCCAGCGGGCGAACACGACGTTGCACGACGCGATCGGCGATCTGGCCTCGACACAGCCCGATGACCTGTCGATGGGACTCGACCCGGCAACCGCGTCGGTGAGCGAGGTGGCCCGCCGGCTCGGCGATCTGCACCCCGACACGCTGCCGACACCGAGCGTCGCCGCGGATTTCGCGGCCAACATGAAGTTCGCCGACTGCCTCCCTCCGGCTCTGGCGCTCGAGGTCGCCCGACAGCGCCTGGTCGACCCCGACGGGGTACGCCGCGTGCTGGGCGAACTGAACGACCCCCCGACAGCCGACGACCAGAACCAGGAGCATCCATGAGCGCCGGAGCCGGTACCGACCCGACGGAGCATGCAATCCGCGTCTTCACCAGCATCGATGCCAGCCAGGTCCGAACAGCCAGCCAGCACTTGGTGCGAGAGTTGATCCGGCACTTCGAGGCGGAACCCAACGACCTCTCACGCGAGAGCGAGAGCGCGAAGTTCTTCATGCTCCTACAGATGGCGATCGCTGCCGGCTGCGAGAGCCCGAAGCACCAGTCGGTGGCTGACAAGCTCGACGTGCGCGTCGCTCAGCGATGCCACTTCATCACGACTCGCGATCGGCTTCAGTCCTTCGTCATGATGGCGATGCCTGCGATCATCGACCAAGTCGACGAGTCCGAAGGAGAGACCCCTCCCGCCCGAGCGCTCGGGGTCTTCGTCTGGATGCTGTACAGCCTCTGCTGCTTCGATCCCGAGGGCCCACAACACGCGCACGACTACTTCGGGCGGTTGAGCGACCGCTTCCGGGAGTGCCTCCTCCTCGAGGTCCAGCCCGAACAGCACGTCCACCCGGATGACATCGTGTCGTTCGACGACGTGATCAGCTCCCGAGCGAAGCGTGGAATCTTGAGCGAGGAGCTCCTGCGCGTGGTTTGGGCAAACGCGCTGGAAGCGCAAGACGCACTCGAGTCCGACCCTGACGACTGGGACGACCCTGACGACTGGGACGACCGTGACGACCGTGACGACTGGGACGACCGTGACGACGATGACGACGATGACGACGATGACGACGATGACGATGAGGTGCCCGAGGAGTTCGCCGAGTACCTCGATCCGAGATGGCGCGCAGCGATGGACATGCTGCCAGATCGGTTCAGCCCAGCGGCAGAGCGAGCCGCCGTCTGGGTCACGACCGACTGGATCCAAGAGCTTCCGGAACGGGTCGGTCCGCTGGCGATGCAGCTGATCCGCTATGCCGGGTGGCGCTGCGTGGATGACTCAATGGAATGGGTCGGGTCGCGGGTTCCGGACGAGTCGATCGGGGTACTGGCCGACCACGCCACGGCCTGCGGGCTGCTGGGCTGGGTCGCGATCTCCGAAGCACTGGCCGCGCAGGGCATGAGCCGGACCCACTACGCACAGCTCGATCCCGATGACCCTCACCTCCACGAACTGTGGGGCGACGTCGTCGAAGCCGCATTTGCCGTCGACCTGAAGGGACTCAGCGCCCTCGCCCGCTGCTGCCTGGCCGAGGCCGTCGCGGGCGTGGCATTCGAGCCACCGATCCCGATCGAGGACGTTCGTCTCCGCGAGTGCTACGGCAGGCAGCTGGAGTTCGCGACCCGCGTCGGAATGGTGTGTGCGATGTCGGAGTACGACACCGACATCGCCTGAACCATTACCAAAGGCGTCACGGCCGTGACGGACTGGTCCGCGACATCGGTGGACGCTGCGGCCGACGCCGACGAGGTCATCGTCGTGGCGCCGTTGGTCGGCCCACACATGGGGCCCATCGGTCGGGGTGCCGGCCTGCTGCTCGAGCGAGAGCTGCGGACCTGGCGGCGCCGCCACCCTGACCACCGCATCACCCGCATCCGTCCGAACCGCGAGATCGCGGCCCACGCCGAGAGGAACCCGATGAGCCTCCTCGACGGCAACCGGGCCCGGGCCGTCTACCCGCTGAGCTTCGAGCAGGGGCTGCGTTGGGCCGAGCGCCTCCGGCTCGCCGACGCCGCCTGACCCCGCCTGTCCTCCTGGCGACGAGCCGGGCAACCTGTGCGCGCGGGTTTCAACCTGCGGCCGCGACCTCACTACGAGCCACGAGTTCACGCAGTCCATCGACGATGGGGTCGACGGAGTCGACGGGTTCGATCCGGTACGTCGGATCCAGGACGTCCAAGACGCGCTCCGCATCCACCCCGAGGTGCTTCTCGAACCGGTCCGCTCCGACCGACACCTTGAGGTGGGGATGCCTGCTCCCGACGATCTTGATCCAGACGAGGAAGTAGCGAGGCTTGCCGGGAGGGGCGATCATCACGCCGTGGGTGAACGGGACCGGCAGGAGCCCCGCCTGCCGGGATGCCTCGACCAGCTGGGTGAACTGGGCGTCGAGCCCGTGCTCGGCTGCGACGCTGCGGAGCTCGTCGAGGGTCTTGCGACGGTACCTGTCGGAACCGTCGGTGGTCCCCGCCTCGTGCGCCTCCGGCGGGCGGGACGAGGGGGCCTCGTCATCGGCGTCGGGTGAGGAATCCGACTCGATCGGCACGGTGGACGGCGGCTCCGGGGACGGCGTTGCTTCTCGCAGGATCGCTCCGAGCGACCCGCCGACGGCGACGAAGTCCTCGACGGGCTGCGGGTCGCCGGTCAGCCACGCGAGCGGATCCAATGAGTCGCCGACGTCCCTGTCGACCGATGCCGGGGAGCTCAGGCTCCGGTAGTGACATCGCGTCTGGTCGAGTCGATCGAGGAACAGGAAGGTGTTGTCCTCACCGTCGCGGTACGGCTCCCAGAGCAGTGCGGGAGCCAGGGACACGAGACTCGATCCGATCAGCAGGTAGGGAACTCCCGGTTCGCCCGTGAACTCGCCAGGCACCCACAGGGGGAAGGGCTCGAGCTCGCCGTTGAAGTGCAGACAGTTCCACTCGGTAATGCGTCCTTGCCGCCTGCTCGGTCCCAAAACCACCAGCGGCAGCGACAGGAGCGGCGCAAAGGCATCCGCCGAGGCGACCAGGTTCTCCAGCAGTTGTTCCCGCTTCAGTACCCCTTCGGCGACCTGCTCGTTGATGGGCGTGAGCGAGTGGTCACTGCGGTGGTTGCGGAACTCCAGGATCGATTCCAGTGGATTCAGCCCCGCCTGCTCAGAACGCTTGCCGAGACCCAGACCCGTGACCAACGTCGAACGAAGGACATGGTTGCCGGGATGCTTCCGGGTCCGCTTGGCCAGATCGAGGAAGTACCCCCAAGCGAGCGACTTGCCGTCCTCGTCGATCGAGACCGGGGCGAACACGCCCTCGCTGTCGCCTTCGGTCGCCACGGATGACACCGCAGCGATCGCGACGAACCGGGTCAGGACCTCGGCGGCGCGACGGACGGCGTCGAGCGTCTCCATCGCGGTGGTCGCTCGGGCCACCCTGCCGGCCGCCACCGCCACGGGCTGCGGCGCTGTCTGCGAAAGTCGGCGGAACGGCTCGGTGTCGATCACCGTTCCAGTCAACCGTCCGGGAACTGGATTCCAACCGGAGGACGGGCAGGTCGTCGGGACCCGGTCCACCGGTGGACGTCGTCCTGCCACCCAAGGGGGTGGCGGCGGTGGACTGACGGGTGGTGTTCCGCCGGGCTGACCCGCAGAACTGTCAGACCCCTTCGGTACGGTGTCGGTCAGCTCATCCAGAAGGCCCGAGAGACCCGGCTCGACGACGGCCTGGCAACCCCCGACCAGGGACGGTGCCCCCGCCGGTGACGATGAGGAGAATCCATGTCCCCCCTTCCCGTCCTCCACCACACCCAGGTCCGGGCAGCGCTCGGGCCCGACGCCAGTCCCCGGGCGCGGCCGGCCACCGTCACCGACGCGTCCGTCGACGGGGTCGTCGCTGTCCGGTTCCTCGACGACACGGTCGACACGGTCGATGTCGCCGACACTATTCGACTGACTGCAACGCTGGAGCGCCCTGACCTGTGCCTATTGCGGGGCAAGCCGCTGGTCCTGTGGAGCGCGCAGCACGGTGTGCTCGCCGTGGCCACCGGGCCGACCGCGCCGCCGAACCGGCTGGTGGTCACGCTGGTGTCCCGGATGGAGGACGGCTCGGTGGTCGAGCTGGTCGGCGACGACGGGGACCAACCGTCCTGGCAGGTCTTCGTTGCCACCTCTGCGGGCGGAGTTCCGGAGACGTAGGACGGATTCCCGGGCACCACGCTCTTCTCGGGCAACTCCCCGTGACCGATTCAGAATCTCCTTCGATCAGTCTGGACGATGGGCTTGGTCGCCGCGAAAATCGGGCAGGATCCGTACTTCGAGACACCATCAGGCCTTGTCGATCACCGCTCGCACACCACACCGTCGTGGTCCGGATCTCGGTACCAGTCGTACTCCGGGTCGGCCCCGGAGGTGTACGGGCCGTAGCCACCGGACGTCGCCTCTTTGCAGGTCTTGAACCTCGGATCGGCACCAGGTATGTCGGCCAAGGGCACTGGCACAGGAGCGGCCGACACCGTGGTGGGCGGAATTGGCGCGACCGGTGCCGCCCAAAGATCCGGAGCCGCCGTGTCCGCTTCGATGTACGCTTTCTCACGCGGGTGTGCCCCGTAACCGTCTCGGGAGTCGTAGCGCGAGCGCGCCTGTCCCGAACGCAACATCGCCAGTCCCACGTCGGCTCCGTCGGCCTCCACATAACGCAGAAGGCGGCCATGGACGTCGATGTCGTCTCGCGCACCGGGGACGAGAACGACCCTTCGACCCCGAACGAGAGCAGACAGGGCATCCGTCGACTCCGAGTAGCCGGGCGATCCCCGCTCCGGCGTGTCGATCCCGATCAGACGAACTCGCACACCACCGGAGACAACGATCGTGTCGCCATCGATGACCTCGGTCAGCTCCACAGCGGGCGCGGTCACCGGTGCGGAAGCGGTCATCGGTGCGGGTGCGGTCGTGGCTCTGGAAGGAGACGCGTCCCTCATCTGCCCGCCTGCCACCGGCTCGGCCTCCGCGGCCAGAGGCGAGGGTCTCGACGTGTCGGCCCGGAGGTCCGCTTCCGCTGCCAGCCCGACCCTGATGAGGATCCCGGCGAGCACCACGACGAGTCCACTGGCCAACACCTTCGTTCCCCGCTTCCAAGTCGACATCCACACGAAGGTCAACCCCAACGGGAAGCAGACGACGAGCATGCCGATGATCAAGATCGGGTGCTGCCACCACCGACGGGTTCGTGACCCGTCATGATCGCCGACCTGCGGGCCGACGGGCGGCGGTGAAACCTGCGCTGCAGGGTCGGAGTCATCCCAGATGTCAGCCGGAGGAGCCGGCCGTGGGGCCGGCTGCGTGGGAGGAGAGCAAGAACGACCATCGCGTTCACGCCATGAATCGAAGCAGCGCGGCGTGCCGCTCATCGGCACCTCGGGGCCCGATGGTCATCCCAGTGCCGGGTCGACCGATGAGGCGGGTCGACCGAGCACGACATCAGTCGCCGTCCGGATCACCGACGACCGGATCGAGTGGCCGACCGGAGTCGGCCGACTCGTCGTCGAACACCGTCAACTCGTTGGTGAGACATGCCTCGCTCAGGTCGACCCGAGTCGCGGCGAACAGCAGCCGGCCGTCGTGCTGATACGCGGTCGTGTTCTGGTCGATCACATCCGATCGGTCCGAACGCTCCCACCCGGGAGCCATGGCGATGATCGACCGGTGCACCACCGTCGACGCTCCGAGACCGGCCTTGCGCCACAGGTTCGGCGCAAAGTGACTCGTCTCAGCCCCGGGCATGACCTCGTCGAAGATCCCGCTGGCAGGATCTGCATCCCTGGGGGCGGGAGCGTCCGGGTACCTGGTGGTGCCATCGACAAGCACCGTCGTGGCGATCTCGCCCACCGAGCTGTGGGTGACCAGACTACGGGTCTTTTCCTCCGGTCCTCGTCGGCTCACCCGCCCGTGGGCTCCCACAAGGAACCCGCCGCGGATGTACTCGAGCAGGCCCGCCTGATTCCGGATGTTCTCGTCGTACGGATCCAGCGACTCATCGATCGCTCGCTTCGATCGGTAGTCGTCCGACAGATGGTCCATCGAATCCTTCCACGCTCTCTGAGCCCACCCAACCGAGAAGATCGAGCGTCTCGCCTCATGGATCAGGGTCTCGAGCTTGGAGGGATCGGCAGTCGCCGTGGCCGAACGCGTCGCCCTCGGGGCGGGGGACAGCAACATCGGATGCGACTCCGCCGGTTCCTCCATCGATCCGGCGAACGGATCGTGCAACAGGGACGACAGGATCGGCGTCCACTGGAGGTACTGCCAGTAGACGGAGTTGAGACGCAGCGATTCTCGCGCGTAGTGCGAGAATCGCCTCGTGGCCTCGTTCAGGCGATCGATCCCCGCCTCGTACATGTGGTTGTACTGGAACTGGCGCTTGAGCTCACGGAGGAACGTCAGGAATCCCGCCACCACGCCGGCCGCGATGCCGATGAGTGCGGCGACGGCGACCTTCGGCCAATCGAGCCGGTCGAGGAGCCCGAGGACGATGAACACGACAGCGACAGCCGTTCCGATGCCGACTCGGAGGAACACCGGCTTGCGTTCGACCCGGGCGTTACGGGGCGACCGGGGCATCTCCTCCTGGAGCACCGAAGCCGCCTCGATCAGACGCAGTTCCGAGGTTGCCAGCGATGCCGCGATCCGCTCGCCCACTTTCCAGCCGAACGGCTGTCGTGTGGCCCGGATCCACTCGTCGAGCCGGGTCAGCTGCTCCTGCGTGGTCTTCACCTCTCGAAGCACCTTCTCGCCCGACTTCCGCTTCGCCTCCGCAGATCGACCATCCGCTGCGGGATCAGCCCCATCACCCTCGGCAGCCGGGCCGTCCTTGGTCACGGCATCGTCCGGGTCGTCGAACAGCTCATCGGTGGAGGGACCGGACTCTGAGCCCGCCGACCGTGATCCGTCCTCTCCGCCGTTCTCGTCCGACGATCCCGTGAGGCTGGCCAGGCGAGCCTGCAAGCGGGTCTGAACCAGATGGACCTTCAACGGGTCCATCGATGACAACGACTCGTCGTTGCTCTGGCCCAGCACCCGGCCGGGGATCACCAGCTCCGGTTGGTCCGGCCGTACGACGATCTCGGCGGGATCAAGGATGACCGCACGGGTGTCACCGACCTGCGGACGGATCTGGTTGGGGGGCATGGCCGACCCGTCGAGCAGGGCCACACCCACCCGCATGTAGTCCTGCCACAGGTCCTTGGTCGATGGCGGCATGTAGGCAGTGGTCGGGTCGGCGATGCGGATCGCGGACTCCAAGGCTCGTTGCAGGTCCTCGACGTCAGCCGTCGGGCGGAGGCGGGGCCGCCCGACCGTCACCTCAAACTCGGAGGCCCTACCGAAGATCATGGACGTCGCCATCGTCGATGCGGCAGTACTCGCCGCCGCGACCGCCGCGTTCACAGCCACACGGGGAGCGTCGATGACGCCGCGCAGGATGAAGCTGACGAACATCTTGATCGCGGCCCAGAGCCGGATCCTGACCTTGGGCCGATCGATCGGCGGAGGCAGATCGACGAGGTCGACGATGTCCCGGTGGTTCCGACACACCTGCTCAGCGGCGTCGGCCGATGCCATCTCCGGGCTCGGCGCCGGAACGGTCGACGACGCGGGAAGGGGCCAATTCTGGGTACCGGTTGCCCGCCGTAACGCCTCTTCGGTCACCTGCACCGTCGGGTCAGGCAGGTCCAGGCTGCGCACAAAGCAGCGAGCGACCTGCACTCCGCCGGGTCCACTGTTCGGAACCCAGCCGTCCAAGGGTCCATCCTCGACGAAGGCCCACGCCCCACCGATCGTGCAGAGGCTCTGGGAGGCCAGGGCTGCGAACGCATGATTCGGTTCACCCCTGGCGTCGCGAGCCGGAACCGGCGCGGTGGCTATCGCCTGTGCGGAAGAACTGGCACGCCGGGGGGCGGTCGTAATCCTTGCCGGCAGCCAAACCGTAGCCGGACCAGTCATCGA
>WBZU01002301.1_pt1 | contig 13343 bp, 15 predicted proteins | sample 5204311 | NCBI WGS metagenome assembly WBZU01 (sample SAMN12344359, study PRJNA552823) | activated sludge metagenome | biome: Activated sludge suspended growth; feature: Nitrification reactor; material: Wastewater; isolation source: activated sludge from nitrification reactor of wastewater...
CGGTCAAGATCGCGGGATTCGGAAATTTTGTCGTTCGAAGCAAAGGGGCCCGGAAGGGACGCAATCCACGAACCGGTGAAGAAATCGGCATCACTCCTCGTCGGGTGGTAACGTTTCGTCCCAGTCAGGTCTTTAAAAAGTACGTCAATTCCTAGCCACTATTTTGCCACGAGCACAGGCAGCATGAGGACCGGTCATGGGGAATGATCCCAGACTGGGAAGTCAGGCGTTTTATAAGATCGGCGAAGTCAGCAAGCTGTCAAAGTTGCCGGCGTATGTCTTGCGGTTTTGGGAGTCGGAGTTCAGCTTCCTGAAGCCAAAGAAGAGCCGCGGCAATCAGCGGTTGTATGTGCAGCGTGATGTGGAGACGGTGCTGGAAATTAAGCGGATGCTCTATGATGAAGGGCACACGCTGGCCGGGGTGAAGCGGTACTGGGCGCGGCGAGGACGGGCCTCCGTCAAGAAAAGTGGGTCGCGAAAGGAACTGGCCCAGCGTGTTCGCGGCGATCTCCAGGCCATTATCCGGTTGATCGATTCACATTCAGCATGAACCGTGTCAGTGGCATGGTCGGCTGCGTCCAACTGTGTGGGTTACATCGATGTCGGCCGTGTCGGGGCGTAGCGCAGCCCGGTAGCGCACTCGCTTGGGGTGCGAGGGGTCGTGGGTTCAAATCCCGCCGCCCCGACCACCGGCATGATGTTGTCCATGATCCGCTGTCCTGAGGAGCGTTGAGTATCGCGACCGAGCATGTGCGTGCCTCCGTGAGTGTGCTCGCCTTTCTTGTGACTCCCCCCATTCTCACAGTTCCGATTCTTTCCTTTTCTCATAGGCTCGACCGATAAGGAGCAGGCGTGGCGCGTGTACGGATTCTTGTAACCAACGATGATGGGATTGCGTCTCCCGGCATTCATGCGGTGGCGGCCGCACTTGGCACGCTCGGAGAGGTCTGGATTGTCGCGCCGGATCGTGAGCGAACTGCCGTCGGGCATGCGGTGACGCTGCACAAGCCGCTTCGCATCACCAAAATGGCTCCCCGGGTGTTCATGGTGAACGGCACCCCGGTGGATTGTGTGAATCTTGCGCTCGTGAAAATCCTGCCGGAGCAACCTGCCCTGATCGTGTCGGGGATTAATCGGGGCGTGAATCTCGGCGATGATGTCATGTATTCCGGCACCGTGTCGGGGGCATTGGAGGGTACGATTCTGGGTATTCCTTCCTTGGCCGTATCTCAGGAAGGGAATGACAGCTTTCGGTTTGAGGTCGGGGCCCGTTACGCGACCCGGGTCGCGTCTGAGGTGCTCGCACACGGGTTGCCGCCGGAAACCATCCTCAACGTGAATATCCCGGACGTTCCCTTACGCGGAATCAAGGGGGTGAAGGTGACCTGTCTCAGTCGGCGGCGTTTCCACAATCCCATCGTCGAGAAAGTCGATCCGAGGGGGAAAAAGTATTATTGGATTGCCGGCACCAGGCAATCGTGGAGTCGGCAGAAGGATGCCGACCATGAAGCCTTGGCCCGCCAGATGGTGTCGGTGACGCCGATCCGTCTCGATACGACACATCACGCCTTGTTAGATCACTTCAAAGCTTGGGAGGGGACGCTCTCGCGTCCGCTTGTGCGACGCAGGCCAGCCCGTCGGCGTTCGCCGGGGAGGTCACAGGCATGAGTGGCCTGATCGAGTGGTTGATTGAGGTCCTTGGTCGATTCGTTATCGCGACGATCTCCACGTTCGGCTACACCGGGATTGTCATCACGATGGCGATCGAAAGCGCCTGCATCCCACTGCCGAGCGAAATCATCATGCCGTTCTCCGGCTATCTGGTGTCCACCGGGCAGTTTTCCTTGGTGGGAGTGACGCTGGCCGGTGCGGTCGGGAATGTCCTGGGATCATTGGTCGCGTATTATGTGGGAGTGTGGGGTGGCCGGCCGTTCGTCGAGCGGTACGGGCGATATGTGCTTATCTCGCCGCATGACGTGGATCTGGCCGACCGGTGGTTTGCCAAACATGGGGAGGCCGCGGTGTTAATCGGCCGGCTCCTGCCCGTGGTCCGAACGTTCATTTCGCTCCCGGCGGGTATTGCGCGTATGGATATCAAGAAATTCGTGCTGTATTCGTTTGTCGGAGCGGTGCCGTTCTGTTATGCGTTGGCCTATGTGGGCCTAAAGATGGGCGAGCACTGGAATGAATTGCATCAATATTTCCACCACGCGGATCTGGTGATCGGGTTGTGTCTCGCCGTGGGCCTCGGGTACTTTCTCTGGTCACATTGGCCGAGGCGCCGCGCATCTGTGGAGTAATGGCGGATGAAGTTGCGTGTCTATAATACCCTGACCGGGAACAAAGATGTGTTTGAACCGCTGGTGCCCGGGAAGGTTCGCATGTATGTGTGCGGCGTCACGGTCTACGACTACTGCCACATCGGACATGCGCGAAGTGCGTTGGTCTTTGATGTGTTGCGGCGCTACCTGGAATACTCGGGCTGTACGGTCGAGTTTGCCAAGAACTTCACTGACGTCGATGACAAAATCATCAAACGAGCCCATGAGAAAGGGGTGAGTTGGAGTCAGCTCACGGCGACATACATCAACGCCTACTATGAGGATATGGAGAGGTTGGGAGTTCGACGCGCCACCCTTGAGCCGAGGGCGACGGAACACATGGCCGATATTGTCGCCTTGGTTGCGGCCCTCGTGGCCAAAGGGATGGCCTATCGCGTCGGAGGGGATGTCTATTTTCAGGTCGACCGCTATTCGGGGTACGGCCGGCTTTCCAAGCGAAATCTCGATGATTTACAGGCCGGCGCGCGTGTGGATGTGGATCAACGCAAGCGTCACCCTATGGATTTTGCTCTGTGGAAAGAGAGCAAGCCTGGTGAACCGTCGTGGGACAGCCCGTGGGGGCCTGGCCGCCCCGGCTGGCATATCGAGTGTTCAGCGATGGCCATGCGGCATCTGGGGGAGACCTTCGACATTCATGGCGGAGGAATGGATTTAATCTTCCCGCACCACGAGAATGAGATTGCACAATCTTGCGGCGCAACGGGCAAGGAATTCGCTCGCTATTGGGTGCATAACGGGTTTGTGCAGATCAATCAGGAGAAGATGTCCAAGTCGTTGGGGAATTTTTTTACCATTCGTGAAATTTTCGACAAGTCTGAATGGCCCGACTCGGTCGCCGGTGAGGCGTTGCGATACTTTTTGCTGTCCACCCACTATCGCAGCCCGTTGGATTTTTCCGATCACAGCCTCGCGGAAGCGAAAAATGCTCTCAACGGATTGTATGACTTGTTCGAGCGGCTCAAGGAGACGGCTCCGGCACAAGGAGCCGCCGATCTATCGATGCGCGAGACCGCGGCTCGCACGCGGCAGGCCTTTGTCGCGGCCATGGATGACGACCTGAACACCCCGAGCGCGATCGCGGCGTTGCAAAAGCTCCGCGGCGATACCAACAAAGCGCTCGATGTCGGATTGTCCGGGGATACGCGTAGGTTCATCAGAGACGAGTTCTGGCGATTGGGCGAGGTGCTGGGACTGTTGCAGTCCGATGACTGGCAGTTCAAGAGTCAGCCAACGCAACCCGCTTCAGGGAATGCTGCCGGCGAGATAACGGCCCTGTCGGATCAGGAGATTACTGAGCGACTTGCCGCGCGGCTCGCTGCGAAACGAGCCAAGAATTACACGCTTGCCGACCAGCTTCGCGCTGAGCTGGCATCCCAAGGCATTACTATCGAGGATCGGCCGGATGGCACAAGCCGCTGGAAACGATAATTCCGCCGAGCTGATTTACGGCCTTCATGCCGTACGCGAAGCCCTTCGCGCCGGCGCGCGTCCGCTTCAGCGTCTGCTGGTGCTGGGAACCGATCGGCAGTTCGGCGACATCGTCCATTTGGCCAAAGAACAGCGTGTTCCGGTCTACGTGGAGCCACGCGTTGCGCTGGATCGTCTCGTTCCCGGCGGCCGCCATCAAGGTGTCGTCGGACTCGTGGCCGCGAAAGCCTATGCAGAGCCGGAAGACATCCTCGCTTCGGCACAGGCCGCCGGTCACGTTCCGCTGCTGGTCTTGCTGGACGGGGTTGAGGATCCGCATAACCTCGGAGCCATTCTGCGGACGGCTGAGGCTTCTGGAGCCCACGGCGTCTTCATTCCCGAACGCCGTGCGGTGGGGCTGACCAGTGTCGTGGCCAAGGCCTCTGCGGGCGCCGTCGACTATGTTCCTGTCGGGCGCGTGCCCAACCTCTCCCGATGGATTGAGCGGCTCAAGAGTGTGGGAATTTGGGTGTATGCATTGGACGCTGAGGCGCCGGCACTCTACACCCAGTTGGATCTTCGGGGGCCGGTCGCACTGGTGTTAGGCGGAGAGGGGAAGGGGGTTCGTCCCGGTGTACGCGCCGCCTGCGATGATGCGGCGCAGATTCCGATGTCCGGAAAGGTCGGCTCGCTGAATGTCTCGGCGTCGGCGGCCATCGTGCTCTATGAGGCCCTGAGACAGCGTCGGGAAGGGGTGGGTGACAAGGGTTAGGCCGCCGGATTACCGCAGCTTCAACATCTTCCCTTGAATAGCAGCCTTAAGGAGTTGCGCGGTATTGGAGACTCGGATTTTCTTCATCATGTTGGCCCGGTGAGCTTCAACGGTCTTGACACTGATCTTGAGGCGCTGTGCGATTTCTTTGTTCTTAAACCCAGTCCAGATCAGCTCAAGAATTTCCTGTTCCCTGGTGGTCAGCGCTTCCGGGCGTCGTTTGCGAGGGAGAATGATGGGTTCAGCGACTACGGCTTTCGTTCGGCCTTTGGTGGTCCTGGCGGCTGTCGACATGTACATCTAGCTCCACTTCGAATAAAGACAATACACCGATTGAGGTCTGTGACCTCGCGCGGCCCAATCGGTGTAGGATTATACGCAGCGCCCCCGGCGTTTGTAAATGGAAAGCGCCGACGGGCAGGCCTGGCGGTTGTGCATTAATAATATTAGGCCACAATACGTATATGTTGAGCTGGTTGTGACGCCCGAATTCATGTGAGCCGACGGAAGATTGCTCATGATTTCCTATGTCATTGTCTTATTGTTCGGTGCCGTGATTGGTAGCTTTCTCAATGTCTGCATCTACCGATTGCCGCGGGAGGAGTCTGTGGCATGGCCCGCGTCGCACTGCCCCTCCTGCCGGAAGCCGATCGCGGTCTACGATAACGTTCCGATCCTGAGCTACCTGATTTTGCGGGGGCGGTGCCGCGCATGCCGGGTGCCGATTTCAGCTCAATACCCCTTGGTGGAAGCGGCAAATGCGCTCGGGTATGTGGCGATCTTCTGGATGTTCGGGTTTACCGCGGTGGCCTGTGTCTATGCGGGACTGCTCTCCGCGCTCATCGTCATTACCGGAACCGATCTCTCGCACACGATGATACCCGACGCGGTGACGTTGCCGGGCATTGTCGTCGGCCTGCTCTCTGCCGCCATCATCCTGCCGCTAGGTTTGCTGAACTCCTTGCTCGGTGTGGCCTTGGGTGGAGGGATTCTCTGGGCACTTGCATGGGTCAGTCCCTATGTGTTCGGCAAAGAAGGGATGGGGGGCGGGGACATCAAGTTGATGGCCATGGTTGGGGCCTTCATCGGTTGGCAGCCCGTGTTGCTGGCCATTATGATCGGATCGTTTCTTGGATCCCTGGTCGGGGTGGGACTGATTGCCATTGGCATCATGCGGCGCGATCAATATATCCCGTTCGGACCGTTCCTCGCCGCAGGGTCACTCCTCGCGCTGCTGTTTCATCAACCGCTGCTCGATTGGTACTGGTCCTTCCTCGCTCTTCCGCAGTAGCACGCGCCAAGCTGGCTAGCAGAGCCATGTTGCCGGCGTTCGCCTCCATCGCTCTGTATCTGAATCGATGTGGACCTGTATCTGATTTGGAACAGTTCACAATTGTACCGCCCGGGTGAGTTCAGCAAATTTCGGCAGCGACGTCGATCTTCCCCTTCGTAATTTCTGAAAATCTCGACATCTTTCGTGCGGTTTGGAGAGGCGATCCCGCCGCCCTGCTATGGCGCGCCCAGCGGAGTCAAAACGGCATGGAACTTGGAATCGCTCTACGCGCTCGATGAAAGGAGTGGTCATGAATGAGCGTGGAATGAGTCTCCTAGAATTGTGTGTGGTGCTGGCAGTCTTGGCTGTCGTGATGGGACTGAGCGTGCCTGGGTGGGCCGCGTTGGTGGCGAAACATCGGCAGCGTGCGACGGTTACAGAAATTGCGTCTGAGTTGCGCATGGCTCGTCAGTTGGCGATGGCGCGGCACGAGCGCGTTCGGGTCGTGGTGAACCTGGAGCAGTCGGAGTTGCGGACTGAATGCATCGACTGTGACGACAGTGCGCTCCGCCGCTATGAGTTTGGACGGACCGGCACGGTGATCGATTCGATGAGCACGCGGCCAGAAATTGTCTTTCAACCGAGCGGCCGCTCGGCAACGGCGACGACCATGGTGTTCGTGGATTCGCGCCGTGTGATGCACCAGGTCACGGTGAGTCTTACGGGGCGGGTGGTGGTGTCATGAAACATGCTGTGAAGACGATGACGAAACGGTGTGGTCGGGTAGAGGAAGCAGGCGGATTTACGCTGGTCGAAAGCATGGTGGCCTTGGTGGTGCTCTCCATCGGAGTCATTGGGACGATCGCGATGTGTGAGTGGGCTCAACAAGGCCTTCAGCGTGGGGCGCTGACGGCGACCGCGCTGGCCTTGGTGGAATCGCGGTTGGAGGAGAAGCGTAGTCTGCCATGGGAGCAATTGCTCACGGACGATTTGGATCAAGACGGGACGGCAGAGTCGCAGATGCGCGACGATGGAATGCAGGGGGACGTTACGAACGGCGATGGCGTCTTCACCGGCAGCATGACGCGATCGAATATACGCCTGGAATGGACGGTGGAATTCAATCGTGGCAGACAACCGGGGACGGCGAGTCTTGCGACGATTGAGGCGCGTGCACGATTTCGGGCACTCGGAGGACAGGAACGAGAGGTGCGACTACGCACTATTCGAGCCAACCCGCGCTATGTCGGCCTGCCGGTGCTCTCATGATGGGTGCCACGGGGAGACCATTGCGATCATCAGTGCAGGGGGAGTGGAATCGGCGCTTGGGTTCCGCAGGGGGCAGTCTCATTGAACTGTTGGTGGCGTTGGCGATCAGCACGGTGGGGATCTCGGCAGCCATTCAGGCCTTTGCGGGGTATGGGCATCGGCTGGGGCAGCAGCATGGCGCGATGATCGAGAACCAAGAGCTCCGGTTGGGTATGGACGTGCTGTGTAGTGAGCTACGTCTTGCCGCAGGCGCGTTATTCAGTGGCGAAGCGTCGTTTCTGAAAGCGGACGCCGATGAAGTCGAGTTCTACGCCAACTTGAGTGGCTTCACCACCATGTTGACGCAGAATGCCGATGCCGGTCGGCAAGACCTGTCGGTGGAAGACGGCGCCGATTGGCCGAAAGGAAAGCAGGTCGTGATGTGCACCGCGACGCATTGCGCATGGAATCAACTGGCATCCGACGGCCGGAAGCATACCCTCACGCTCGCCATGCCGCCGGCAGAACCGTTCCAAGCCCGCAGTGCGGTTTTTCTGCTGAATCGGGTGCGGTATTACGTCAAGCCCCAAGGGGACGGCATGGTTCGGTTGATGCGTGACGTGGATGGCGGAACGAGTACCTTGCTGAGCGATGTCCGTCGCGTTCATCTGCGGTATTTCAACCGGCATGGGGGCGTGACGGAAGATGTGCGGGAGATGGTACGTGTGCAAGCGACGATAGAAGTAGGAACGCAAGGGGCGACGCTCTCGCGGGAGATCGCCATTCGAACATCATAAGAATTGAGGAACACAAACGTGAACATGAATACGAGCAAGGTGCGGCGGAGTGGCGGTACGAAACCAGATGAGCGCGGGATCGCATTGCTGGCGGTGCTGATGGTGGTGTGTTTGCTGACGCTCTTAGGCATGACCTCTATGCATCTGGCAGGACAGGAAATTGTCGGCGCCAGTGTGTTGCAAGAAGAACGTCTGGCCCATCACGCCGCGGAGTCAGCCGTTGATGTCGTCATGGGGTGGTTTCATGATCCGTCGACCGTGCCGCAGGAAGCAGGATCGGCGTGGTTTGCCAAGCGTTTCGTGAATGGCCAAGGTGATCCTTCGTATTTTGATACGCAAGGACGCGCACAATTCGTCGGGACGGCCGCACGCCCGGATGTGGTCTTTGACGCGGCCAACCCGCAGCATGATCGCATGCTGAACGATCCGCAGACGGGATGGTTCAAGTCTCTGAAAGGGTTAGCCAAAATTCTCAAGCTGCGTGTGTATGGGGCAACCCGGCCCGGTTTGCTGTGCACGGTAGAGGTGACGGCCGGAGCCGGGCAGGTTGGTCGAGTGGCCAAGACGGTGTCCGTAGAGTTTGGCGCCTATGCCGTTCCGGCTTTACATGCCCCTCTGCAAAGCGGCGCATTGGGGGCTCCATCTGCCGAATCGAGCGCCGGAGGTGTTTTTGCTCACTGGGGAGAAATGATCGTCCGCGGTCAGGCACACTTTCCGAAACCGAATGATGTGCCGGTGAAAAGCGTCCTGGCTCCGGTGAATGGACAATCCTATGCCGAAATGGGGCAGCGCGCCGATCGTTGGCTGACGGTGAGAATCGGCGGCGAAGCGTATTTTGCGCAACTCCCGCAAGAAGCCTGGCCGGACGCTCCGCTGAACGTCCACGCGCATCAGGAGCCTATTCCTGGAATCAAGGTCGATCAATGGGAGTATGCCGCGTTGAAGCGAATGGCCGCACAGTTTGGACAAGTGTATGGGATCGATCGGGACGGTTTGTTGTATGCGGGTGGTGTCATCCAGCCGGGACTGGGACGTCCTGCATCGGAAGTGTTTGCTTCCAAGGGACCCGGCGATCATCGAGGGCTGGTATTTGTGGACACGCTTGATGGCTTGCCGCCGCGCCTCGATAACCTGGGTTCCATTGTGCTCGACCAAGACTATGCGGAGGGCATTTTCATCGTGAATGCCCATGTGTTCTGGAAAGCAGGCCCGGCGGGACGAGCCGTTCCCGCGCTGAGCCCTCCACCTGAAGGACAGCAATCACTTGGGGCACGCATCCCCGTGCAATTGTCGGGCATTCATCTGCAGGGCGTGCTGTATGCGGCGGGCGATGTGCGGTATGCGGGGCATGTCAAAGTGTATGGCGGGGTGATGGCGCAGGGCACGATTGCAGATGGAGCAAACGGAGCCGGCGCACTTGAGGTCTGGTACAACCACGAGCTTCGTGAAGGGCTCGTACAGGGGCTGCCGTTGGTGTTCGTTGCACCTGGCAGTTGGCAAGCCAAAACATAATGGAGTTGGGAGTCCGAGCTGCGGTCCAGGACGCTGTGATTTTACACGCTGTGGGAAGGGAACAGATCTCATGAGTCGCTCACATATATCGACCGTGCCGTTCAATGAGGTACGTCAAGCCGGGATGCCTGTCCAGGAGATGCGCCGTGGACGATATGAACCGCTTGTCCGCCAAGGATTTCTTCGGCCAGAGGAGCTGGCAATCGCGCTGTCGGAAGCGGCGCGTAAACGGCTCGAAGTCGCAACCGTGCTTATGGATCGATATCGGATTCCCAAGCCTGTCATCGGGGCGGCGTTGTCGGAATTTTATCGCTGTCCGTTTCTTGACTATGATGAGCGCATGGTTATCGACCGCGATCTACTGAAGAATCTCAGCTTGGATTACCTTCGCATGAATCATTGGGTTCCGCTCCAGCGTCAAGGCTCAGGAATCGACGTGCTGATCGATGACCCGCACGATGCCGACAAGCTGCTGGATGTGCGGCGGGCATTTCCCGGGCAGGCGGTGTCCTATCGAGTTGGCTTGCGAGCCGACATCGAGCGTGTGCTCAGTGTGGCGTCCGGGCGAGAGGACGTTGACCCGATCAGCGATATCCTCGGGGAATTGGTGAGCGAAGCGCAGTTAGAAGAGCAGCAGAATGCCACGATTGCGGCCATTACGGAGAATGATTCGGCCATCGTTCGACTTGCGAACCAAATCATTGCGGAGGCGTACCGGCGCGGGGCGTCGGATATTCATATCGAGCCCTACGCCGACCGGAAGGACACGGCGGTGCGTTTTCGCGTCGACGGCACCTGTTTCACCTACATGAGAATTCCCGCTGCGTATCGTCGCGCGATTGTGTCTCGTGTGAAAATCATGGCCAGTCTGGATATTGCGGAACGGCGGAAGCCCCAGGACGGAAAGATTCGATTCAAACTCAGTACGGGGCAGGAGATTGAGCTGCGGGTCGCGACGCTTCCCACGGCAGGATTTAACGAGGATGTGGTAATTCGGCTCTTGAGTGCCAATGGTCCTCGACGCCTTGAGAATCTCGAATTCAGTGAGTCGACGCGTCGATCGATCAGAGAATTGGCTGAGAAACCGCATGGCATTGTGTTGTGCGCAGGACCTACAGGATCAGGAAAGACCACGACGTTGCATGCCATCTTGGCATCCATCAATACGGAGGAGCGAAAAATCTGGACGGCGGAAGATCCGATCGAAATCACGCAGGACGGCTTACGGCAGGTGCAGGTTCACCCCAAGATCGGCCTGACGTTCGCGACCACCATGCGGGCGTTTCTTCGGGCGGATCCGGATGTGATCATGATCGGCGAAATGCGAGACAAGGAAACGGCTGATATTGCCATTGAGGCGTCTTTGACCGGGCATCTGGTCTTCAGCACGATCCATACGAATAGCGCAGTGGAAACCGTGGTGCGATTGCTTGATTTGGGTTGTGATCCGTTCAATTTTTCAGATGCCATGCTGGGCGTGCTAGCGATGCGGTTGTGCAAACGCATCTGCCCTAATTGTCGGGAGGCTTATCAGGCCACCAGCGACGAATATGAAGAATTGGTCCACGCGTTTGGGGCGGAAGAGTGGGAGCGCGTCCACATGGACCGCCATACGGCGCCTACACTGTATCGCGGGCGTGGATGTGCAGCATGCAATCACAGTGGCTATCGCGGGCGGGTACCGATTCATGAACTCATGGTGGTCTCAGATCGCATGAAAGCGCTCATTCAAACCCGAACGCGCACCGGCGAACTGCTGGCCCTTGCCAAAAGCGAAGGCATGAAGACCTTGCTCCAGGATGGTATCGAAAAGATCCTTCAGGGACTCACGACGTACAAGCAGGTACGAGCGGTGGCCATCAAATAGCCGCGTCGTCTCTCACTCGATCTAGTACGACTCGGTATGATCTCCGTTGCAAGTCGTTCCAACCTCATTCTGTCTAGGTACAGCTGGACCACGCTGCACTGGCTTGTTCTCAGCTGAACATCCCGCTCCTTGCACTCCCGGACCGTGCCCGGCCCGGCCTTCACCACTTCCACCACAGAATCTCGGTCCCTTTGCAGGAACAGATCGCAAGCGGCCTCGACAAAAATTGTCATCTCTTTGACCGGGGAACGCTCGGAATTGTACGCATGAGTCAGATAACGAGATTGATATATCAAAGGCTTCTGAGGTGTTTGGGGTAAAGCGTCATCGGCATGGCACTTGCTCATCTGCCTGTTGCTATGTGTAGCCGTCGCTACTGGTCAAGAACTGACGTTGCCCGTTCTCAGGCGGGGTTTACCCTGATTGAGGTGATGATCGCGGTAGCGATCGTCGGCATCCTCGCCATGGTCGCGGTTCCCAACTATTTCCAATGGAATGCGCGGTATCAATTGAAGCAAGGCACGACGGAGTTAGCCGGGAGTCTCACCCTGGCAAGAATGGCGGCCATGAATCGCAATCTTGCCGTCACGGTGACGCTGTCTCTCGTCTCAGGAAGAGTGAATGTCGATTTCGGGAATGCCCTCGCCCCTATTGTGCTTCCGCAAGCCATTGTCGGATTCACCGGTGGCCCGACGGTGCAATTCACCAGGCAAGGGTTGAGCGGATCAACAGTGAATGTGCCTCTGACGTTGGTGTCGCAACAGGGCACCGTCTACTCTCTGGTTGTCACACCGTCAGGGAAGGTGAATTGGTGTGCGCATGCGACATGTCCGTAAAAGGCTGATGATGCGCATGAATCCACATACCACGCGATTCGATCCGTCCGACTCATCCCAACGAGGGTTCACCCTGTTGGAAGCGATGGTGGCGGCCGGAGTGCTCTCAGTCGGCCTGTTGGGGCTCGCGGGATTGTCGGGGATGTCGCTGGGTAAGAATGTGGACGCGAACGACATGTCGCGTGTCACGAACCTCGCAGCAGATATGGCGGAACGTATCCAAAATAACCGCCAGCGCGTGCTGGAATACCACAACACTGCGACGAATGCGGCTTGTCCGCAGAGCGTCAGCAACCAGCGCATGGCCTGGGGGGATTGCGCTCAATGGCAAACATTGGTCACCAATTCCGGTCTATTGGGGGCTGTCGGTACCGTGACGGCGACGCGTCTTGACCCGGATCCCACGATTAACCCCGTCACGATGAATCGCTTCCTCGTCACGGTGAATCTCAGTTGGCAGACGCGAAGGAATGATGTGAGCACCGTTCGGACAAAAACTGCCTCATTCACCACGGTGGTTGCGCCTGAATAGACATGCCGGGAGCAGGACTATGCGTCGGGTACTAGGAAACCAGCAAGGCTTCACGCTCGTAGAATTGATGGCCGCGGTATTGATCACCGTCGTAATTGTGGCGGCGATGATGACCACCGTCGTGACATCAAATCGCGCCAATGTCGTGAATAGTCAGGTGGCCGACACCCAGCAGAATGTTCGGTTGGCGATTGATCTGCTCAGCCGGGATATCAAGCTCGCAGGGTTTAACTACAACGCCACCGATCCGGCCACCGCGCCGGTGGGTGCGTGCAATGCGACCATCGGTATCGTGACCAAGCCGGTCGGACTTCTTCCACAAGACCAATCGCCTAACGCTGCAGACACCGGTCCCGACGGCGTCTCGGTGGTGCTTCCCGTAATGAACGCCGGGTGGACCCTCACGGCGGCGGCCGGTGGCACAAGTAATACGCCTACGTTGGACAATTCGATCACCCTGTCAGCGGCCGCAATAACTGAAATGATGGCTCGCGGCCTCGCGGTCAATTCCACCATTTCGATCGGAGGCGCTCTTACGAAGACCGTGCAAAGCACCACTGCGACGACGATCGGATTCGGCGCGAACAATTTTGTGACAGGGCAGTTTCCCATCGGGACCCCGGTGTATCTGATGCAATGCGTTCGATACCAAATTATCATCAACACGCCGGCCACGTGCGGAAGTGACGCCCCCTGCCTGGTTCGAGACAACGTGCCGCTGGTCGACGGCGTGGAAGACCTGCAGATTACCTATGCC
>WBZU01002302.1_pt1 | contig 13341 bp, 13 predicted proteins | sample 5204311 | NCBI WGS metagenome assembly WBZU01 (sample SAMN12344359, study PRJNA552823) | activated sludge metagenome | biome: Activated sludge suspended growth; feature: Nitrification reactor; material: Wastewater; isolation source: activated sludge from nitrification reactor of wastewater...
GGCCGCCGCCTCGCTCACCGAGTCCTTCACCGAGATCGGCAAGGACTTCGAGGCCGACCACCCCGGCACCAAGGTCACGCTCACGTTCGACTCGTCGGGCACGCTGGCCCAGCAGATCCTCGACGGGGCGCCGGTCGACGTCTTCGCCTCCGCCGACGAGGCCAACATGACCAAGCTCACCGATGCCGACCTCATCGCCGGCGATCCGGTCACCTTCGCCCGCAACCAGCTCGTCATCGTCACCAAGCCCGGCAACCCGGCCGGCATCACCTCGATGGCCGACCTCGCCACCGTCGACGGGACGGTCGCCCTGTGCGGGGCCGACGTGCCCTGCGGCAAGTTCGCCGGCCAGGCCCTCGAGGGCGCCGGGGTCAGCATCGACGAGGCCAAGGTCACCCGGGGCCAGAACGTCAAGGCCACCCTCGCCGCGGTCACCGAGGGCGACGCGGTCGCCGCCATCGTCTACGTGACCGATGCCGTGGCGGCCGGCGACTCGGTCACCGCCGTCGACATCCCCGAAGCCCAGAACGTGATCGCCACCTACCCGATCGGCGTGCTCAGCGCTTCCGAGCACGCGGACCTCGCCGACGCCTTCGCCGCCTACGTCGCCTCCGACGACGGTCAGATGGTGCTCAAGGAGCACGGGTTCCTCGCGCCGACCTGAGCCCCGCGCCGCCGGCCCGGCGTCGCCGCGATCCCACGCGGCGGCGCCCGCCGGCGCCGATCGTCGCCGTCGCGGTGGTGGCGCTCGGCCTGTTCGTCCTGCCGCTGGTCGGCCTGCTCCAACAGGTGCGCTGGTCGTCCCTGCTCGACGACCTCGGCGACCCGGCCGCCACCCGGGCCCTGCGCCTCTCACTCGAGACGAGCCTCGCCGCCACCGCCCTGGCGATCCTGCTCGGCCTGCCCCTCGCCTGGCTGCTGGCCCGGGGCGACCTCCCGGGTCGGAGCGTGCTGCGAGGCCTGGTCCTGCTGCCGATGGTGCTGCCACCGGTGGTCGGCGGCGTCGCGCTGCTCTCGGCGTTCAGCCTTCGCAGCCCGATCGGTGGGTGGCTGCACGACGTCGCCGGGATCCAGTTCACGTTCCAGCGATCCGGGGTGATCCTGGCCGAGACGTTCGTGGCGCTGCCGTTCCTGGTCGTCACCGTCGAGGCCGGGCTGCGCAGCATCGACCCGCGCTACGAGCAGGTGGCCGCCGGGCTCGGGGCGTCGCGGTGGACGACGTTCCGGCGGGTGACCCTGCCCCTGGTGGCGCCGTCGCTGGCCGCCGGGGCGGTGCTGTCGTGGGCCCGGGCCCTCGGCGAGTTCGGGGCGACGATCACCTTCGCCGGCAACGTCGAGGGCCGCACCCGCACCCTGCCGCTGGCCATCTACCTCGACCTGCTGGCCGGACCGGCCGAGCGCCAGGCGGCGCTGGCGATGAGCACGCTCCTGCTGGCGGTGTGCTTCGCGGTGCTGGTCGCCCTGCGCGGCCGCTGGGCCGGGACCGGCCGATGACCGAGCCCTCCTCGGCCGGCGGCCTCGATGCCCGCCTCCGCCTCGTGCTCGGCTCGCTCGACCTCGCGGTCGACCTGACGCTGCAGCCGGGGGCGGTGGCCGCGGTCCTCGGCCCGAACGGTGCGGGCAAGACCACCGTCCTGCGCTGCCTCGCCGGGCTCCAGGCCGTCGACGACGGCGCCGTCCGCCTCGACGGTCGCGTGCTCGACGAGCCCGCCACCCGTACCTGGGTGCCGCCCGAGCGACGCGACGTGGGCTACGTCCACCAGGACCTGCTGTTGTTCCCGCACCAGAGCGCGCTCGACAACGTCGCCTTCGGCCTGCGGGCCAGGGGGGCCACGCGCGCCGCCGCCCGAACCGCCGCCGCCGGCTGGCTCGACCGGGTCGGCCTGGCCGACCGCGCCGCCGCCCGTCCCGCCGCGCTCTCCGGCGGCCAGGCCCAGCGGGTGGCGCTGGCCCGGGCCCTGGCCGTCGAGCCCGACCTCCTCCTGCTCGACGAGCCGTTGGCCGCGCTCGACGCCGCCACCCGCACCGCCACCCGGCGGGACCTGCGCCGCCACCTCGATGGCTTCGCCGGGGTGGCCGTCGTGGTCACCCACGATCCGCTCGACGCCCTGCTGTTGGCCGACGAGGTGGTGGTGCTCGAGGGTGGGCGGGTCACCCAGGCCGGGCCGGTAGGCGACGTGGCGGCCCGGCCCGGCACCCGCTACGTGGCCGACCTGCTCAGCACCAACCTGTTCCGGGGCGTCGGGCGGGGGACCAGCGTCGAGCTCGACGGGACCGGCGGCGAGCTGCACCTGGCCGACCCGGTGGCGGGCGACACGCTCGTCGCGCTTGCGCCCCAGGCGGTGGTGGTGAGCCGCGCTCGGCCCGAGGGCAGCGCCCGCAACGTGTGGCCGGCCCGGGTGGCGGCGATCGACCTGCTCGGCGACCGGGTTCGCCTCGACCTCCGCCTGGCCGGCGACCGGCCGCTCGTCGCCGAGATCACCGCGGCCGCCCTGGTCGCCCTCGCCCTCCAGGTCGGCGACGACCTGTGGGCCAGCGCCAAGGCCACCGAGCTGCGCGCCTACCCGGCGTGACCGACGCCCGTAGCCTGGCGGGCATGTGCCGGAACATCACCACCCTCCGGGGGCTGGAACCCCAGGCCACCCCCACCGAGATCGAGGCGGCGGCCCGCCAGTACGTGCGCAAGGTGAGCGGGGTGCAGTCGACCTCGGCCAAGACCAAGGAGGCCTTCGAGCGGGCCGTCCACCAGATCGCCCACATCACCGCGGACCTGCTGGCCGAGCTGCCGCCCCGCCAGAGCCCGCCGCCCACGCTGCCGCCGCTGCGGCGCAAGGCGGCCATCGCCGCCGGGCTCATGGAGGCGCCGGTCTACCCGGACCGTCCGCGGGCGCGGTGAGCGCGCCGCTCCGGTTCCGGTTCGTCACCTCGGCCGATCGCCTCGATCGGCTGCCCGCCACGCGGGCCGAGGTGGCCTTCGTCGGCCGCTCCAACGTCGGCAAGTCCTCGCTGCTCAACGCCCTCGCCGGCCAGAAGCGCCTCGCCCACACCTCGAAGACGCCGGGCCGGACCCAGCTGCTGAACCTGTTCGAGCTGGGCGACGGCACCACCGCGGTCGACCTGCCGGGCTACGGCTTCGCCGCGGTCCCCAACCACGCCCGCCGGGGGTGGCAGGAGATGATCGAGGGCTATCTGCTCGGCCGGCGCGGCCTGGTGCGGGTCCTGGCGCTGGTGGACGGCGAGATCGGCCCGACCGACCTCGACGTCATGACCGTCGAGTGGCTCGACCACCACGGGCTGCCCTTCACGGTGGTGGCCAGCAAGCTCGACAAGGTCAAGCCGAGCCAGCGGGCCAACCGGCGCCGGGACCTGGCCGCGGGGTGCGGGGTGGACGCCCACGAGGTCCTCTGGGCCAGCGCGGCCAAGGGCGACGGCATCGAGGAGCTGCGCGGCGCCATCGTCGGCTGGCTGCGCGACGGGGTCGACGACCGCCCGATCGCCGACGACGGTCCGGCCACCGGGTCGCCGGCCGCCTCGATCACCGAGCCGACCGCCTCCGCGTCGGAGCCGGCGGCGGCCACCCCGGAGCCGCCGGCCGCGGTGCCGCTCGCCCGCGGCGTGCTCTTCGGCGGCGTGGTGGTGGAGGGCGATCCGGCCGACGAGCACGAGTGGGCCTGATGGACCGGTCGCGGCGGCGGTTCCTGGTCGGCGGGGCGGCCACGGTGGCGGTGGTGGGCGCCGCCGGCGCGGGACTGGTCGAGGCCGACGTCCTGCCCGGCCGGGCCCGGCTCCACGCCGCCCTCGGCCTCGACGGCCCCGACGGCACGATCCCCGACGTCGAGCCCGGCGACCGCCACGACGCCGTGCTCGACGTGCCCGACGGGACCGCCCGCCTCGGGTGGTCGGTGGTGGTGCCGCCCGGCCACGAGCTGACCGACCCGCTGCCGGTGATCGTCGCCCTCCACGGTCGGGGTGGCGACCACGACACCGCCTTCTCGTCGCTCGGGCTCGACCGGTTCCTGGCCCAGGCGGTGGCCGACGGGGCCCCGCCGGCGGCGATCGCCTCGATCGACGGGGGCGACACCTACTGGCACCGGCGGGCCGACGGCACCGACCGCGGCGCGGCGGTGACCGACTTGCTGGTCCCGGCCCTCGACGAGCTGGGCATGGACACCGGTCGCCTGGCGTTCTTCGGCTGGTCGATGGGCGGGTACGGCTCGCTGCTCCTGGCCGGCCAGCTCGGACCCGACGTCGTGCGCGCCGTGGGCACGCTCAGCGCCGCCCTCTGGACCCGAGCCGCCGACGCCGCCGACGGCGCCTTCGACGACGCCGCGGACTTCGACGCCCAAGACGTGTTCGCCCGCCAGGACGAGCTGGTCGACATCCCCCTGCGGATGGACTGCGGCGACGACGACCCGTTCGAGGCGGCCAACGTCGCCTACCGCACGAGCTTTCCCGGGACTCTCGAGGGCGGCATCGAGCGCGGCGCCCACACGGTCGGGTACTGGCGGCGCATGGCCCCCGACCAGCTCCGGTTCCTGCTCGGCCACCTCGCCTGACCCGGCGGCGCCGGGCCGGGCGGCGGCGTCGGTGTCGTCGGCCGGCGTCGGTTCGATCTCCTCGGGACGGTCGGGGACGGTCGGGGCGGTCAGCGACCGGGCGTGAACCGCTCGCGTCGGAAGGGGACCTTCTTGCCCTTGATCGTGGTGCGGCGCATGGCGTCGATCACCTCGTCGACCGCGCCGTCGGGCACCTCGACGAGGGCGAACCGGTCGGCGATCTCGATCGAGCCGACGTCGCGGCCCGACAGCGAGGTCTCGCCGGCGATGGCCCCGACGAGATCCTTGGGGCGAATGCCGGCGTTGCGGCCCGCGGCGACGTAGAGGCGGGTCATGCCCTCGCTCGGGGTGCGGGGCGGTCGGCGGGGCCGGTCGGTCGGGCCGTCGCCCCGGCGGTCGCCCCGGTCGGCGCGTCCCTCGCGACCGTCGCGGTCACGATCGCGCGGCCGGTCGGGGCGGGGCACGAGGTCGGGGATCTCGTCCTCGTCGTCGGCGCCGCCGCCGGCCTCGTGGGCCAGCTTCACCGCGGCGAGGGCGATCTCGACGAGGTCGTGCTCGTCGGCCAGGGTCTCCACCACCACGCGGAACCGGTCGAGCTCGCCCTCGAGGATCGCCTCCTCGAGGGTGGCCCGGGTCAGCTCGAGGCGCCGCGACCGCAGGTCGGCCACCGACGGCACCCGCTCGACGGCCAGCCGCTGGCCGGTCACCCGCTCGATGTTGCGCAGCAGCCGGTGCTGGCGAGGCTCGGCGAGGGTGATCGCCGTGCCCTCACGGCCGGCCCGCCCGACCCGGCCGATGCGGTGGACGTAGGCCTCCGGCGACGACGGGATGTCGTAGTTGACGACGTGGGTGAGCAGGTCGACGTCGAGGCCGCGGGCGGCGACGTCGGTGGCCACCAGGAGGTCCGCGGTGCCGCTGCGCAGCCGGCCCATCACGCGGTCGCGCTGGACCTGGTCCATGCCGCCGTGCAGGGCCTCGGCCCGGTAGCCGCGGCCGTTGAGGGTCTCGGTCAGCTCGTCGACCTCGACGCGGGTCCGGCAGAACACGAGGGTGGCGCCGGGCGACTCGACGTCGAGGATCCGCCCGAGGGCGGCCGCCTTGTGGGGGCGGGGGACGAGGTAGGCGACCTGGCGGACCTTGGGGGCCTCGCCGTCGGTGGGCGCGGCCCGGGCGATCTCGATGCTGGCCGGGTCGGTCTGGTGGCGCTTGGCGATCGCCCCGATCCGTGCCGGCATCGTGGCCGAGAACAGGACGGTCTGGCGGGTGGGGGGCGTCTGGTCGAGGATCGAGTCGAGGTCCTCGGCGAAGCCCATGTCGAGCATCTCGTCGGCCTCGTCGAGCACGACCACCTCGAGGCGGTCGAGGGCGAGGCTGCCCCGGGCGAGGTGGTCGACGGCGCGCCCGGGGGTGGCCACCACGACGTCGACGCCGCGGTGCAGCGCGGCGAGCTGCCGGCCGATCGGCTGGCCGCCGAAGATCGGCAGGACCCGTGCCCCGAGGCGCCGGCCGTAGCGGTGGATCGCCTCGGAGACCTGCATCGCCAGCTCGCGGGTGGGCACGAGGACGAGCGCGAGGGGGGTGTCGCCCCGCTCACCGCCGTCGGCACCGGCGCCCCCCGCGGCGAGGCGGGTGAGCAGCGGCAGGGCGAAGGCGGCGGTCTTGCCGGTCCCGGTGGCGGCCTGGCCGAGGAGGTCACGGCCGGTGAGCAGGGCTGGGATGGCGGCGGCCTGGATCGGCGTGGGCTCCTCGTAGCCGAGGGCGGTCAGCTCGGCGACCACCGCGGCGGGCAGGCCGAGGTCCTCGAAGCCGGGGCCGTCCGGCCCATCGACGGTCGGTTCGTCGACGGTCGGTTCGTCGACGGTCGGTTCGTCGGTGGTCGGTTCGTCGTTCGACGATTCGGCGGTCATGTCGGGCGTCCTGGCCTGCGGGGGCGGCCGGTCGGCCGGGGACCGACGATTCTTCCGCGCTCGTGGTCTGGCGTCGATTCGACGTCGATTCGACGCGACTTGACATAACCGGCATCGGATCGATTCGACGGCGATTCGACGCGGCTTGACATAACCGCATTTCACCGATTCGACGTCGATTCGACGGGAGTTGACATAACCCCATTCGGTCGATTCGACGTCGAATCGACGCTGACGCGCGGCGGTTCGGCCACCGGGAGCGGCGGGGCGTGGCGGCTAGCTTGCGGGCCGTCCTGCCGTCGCCCGTCGGCGGGTCCGAACCTCCAGGAGTCCGCCCGATGTCCTCGCTCGACGAGCTGCTCGCCGCCATCCCCTTCGACCAGGTCGCCGCCCAGCTCGGCGTCAGCACCGACGAGGCCGAGGCCGCCACCCGCCAGGCGGTCCCGGCCCTGCTCGACGGCCTCAACGCCAACGCCCAGGACCCCGCCGGCGCCGCCTCGATCGACGCCGCCCTCGACCAGCACGACGGCCGCCTGCTCGGCTCGGGCCTCGATCTCGGTTCGCTCGACCTCGCCGACGGCAGCAAGATCCTCGACCACATCTTCGGTGCCAACCGCGACCAGGTCACCAACCAGCTCGGCGGCCTCGGCGGGGGCGACAGCCTCTTCGCCAAGCTCCTGCCGATGCTGGCCCCGCTGGTCATGTCGTACCTCGGCGGCAAGAAGTCGTCGTCGTCCGACGGCTCCGGCGGGGGCGGCCTCACCGATCTGCTCGGCGGCCTGCTGGGCGGCGGCTCCGGTGGCCTCGGCGATCTCCTCGGCGGCCTGCTGGGCGGCGGCACCCGCTGACCGAGCCGCCGGCCGACGACGACCGCTACGTCGAGGTCGACGACGGGCCGGTCCGGTGGCGCTTCGACCGCGCCTTCCTCGCCTCCACGTGGACCTGCATCTGGGGTCGGGGCTGCCTCGGCATCCTGGCCGAGCCGGCCGAGCACCTCGGCCAGGGGTGCTGCTCGGTCGGCGCCGAGATCGACGGTGACGACGAGGCCCGCCGCATCATCGGCCTCGCCGCCACCCTCGATCCGGACCGCTTCCAGTTCCACGCCGAGGCCGAGGCCGGTGGCGTCCTCCGGGCCGACGGCCGGAACACGGCGGTGGTCGACGACGCCTGCATCTTCCTGAACCGCCCGGGCTTCGCCGGCGGTGCGGGCTGCGCGCTCCACCTGGGGGCGGTCGACGACGGCGAGTCGCCGATCGACTGGAAGCCGTCGGTGTGCTGGCAGCTCCCGCTTCGCGTCGACTGGGCGGCGGCGGACGACCCGGCCCAACCCACCGTGACCGAGACCGCCACCGTGCGGGGCTGGACCCGGGCCGACTGGGGCGACGACGGCGACCCGATGCACTGGTGCTGCACTGAGGGCGACCGGGCCTACGTGGGCGACCGGCCGGTGGTCGAGTCGCTGGCCGACGAGCTCGACGCGCTGGTCGGCCGGCCGGTGGCGGTCGAGCTGCGGGGTCGGGTCCTCGGCGGGCGGCCCGGCGCACCGACGGTCGACCGGTAACGTCGTCGCTCGTGCTCCCCGCCCGCCCGACCCGCCTCCGCCGCGCCGCTGGGGCCCTCGTCGTCGCCGTCGCCCTCGGCGTCCTGGCCGGCTGCTCGCAGCACGCGCCGAGCGTCGACGAGCTGACCGATGCGTTCGTCACCAGCGGCCTGCCCGAGGGCCGGGCCCGGTGCGTGAGCGAGGCGCTGACCAAGGTCCTCTCCGACAAGGAGCTGGAGCTGCTGGCCGAGCGGGGGGCGTCGGCCGCTCCCTACGACGACCCGAACCGCACCGACGACAGCGCCGATCGCCTGCGCGAGGCGTTCGCCAAGTGCACCGACCAGGCCATCGCCGACGGCGAGATCACCACCACCACGGCCGCCACCGTCCCCACGACGGCTGGGGCCACCTCCACGACCACCGCCTCGTCGACCACCGCCGCCGGCTGACCGGGAACCGGGTCAGGTCCAGACGAGGCGTCAGCCCAGGTCCGGCCAGGGCTTGGTCGTGCCGGCCCGACGCTTGGTCCGCGCCGCGCTGAGCGCCCAGGCCCGACGCCACACGCCGGACTGGGGCGACGAGAGCGACGGGGTGTCGCCGGCCGCGGCCCGGAGGCGGGCCGAGTACCAGTCGGTCGTCGCCTCGTCGGCCAGCGCGGCCACGGCCGACTCGATGCGGGTGGCGAAGGCCTGCGAGCGCTCGCCGTCGGCGGCCACCAGCGGGCGACCGAAGGTGACCACGGTGCGCGACGGGCGGGGCTTCGAGCGGCCCTTGGGCAGGATGCGTCCGGTGCCGGCGAGGTGGACCGGCACGACGGGCACGCCGCAGCGGATGGCGAGGTAGGCGGCGCCGCCGCGGAAGGGCTGGCCCCAGCCGTCGGGGGAGCGGCCGCCCTCGGGGAAGATCACCATCGACCAGCCGTCGTCGAGCAGCTCGGCGGCGGCGTCGGCGGAGCGTCGGCCGACCTTGGTGCGCTCGATCGGGATGGCGTTGAGCACCAGCGCCGAGGCGGTGGCCTTCACCCGGGTGTCGAAGAAGTAGTCGGCCGCCGCGGCGGCGAAGACCTGGTGGCGGTGGGGCTCGGGCAGCGAGGTGATCAGCAGGCCGGCGTCGAGGTGGCTGTGGTGGTTGGCGGCGAAGATCGCCGGTCCGTCGAGGTCGGCCAGCCGGTCCAGGCCGCGGCGTTCCGGCTGGGCCAGGCCGGCGATGACGGGCCGCACCACGCCCTCGGTCAGGAAGTACCGGGCGTAGCGAGCCGGCATCTTGCGGGCCCAGTCCGAGTCGTAGTGACCGAGCAGCGTCGGCTCCTCGGGCTTCGGCTCGACGCCGAGCGGCGTCGACGGCGCCCGATACGGAAACGTCGACCGGGCGACGAGATCGCGCGGCTGCGGCACCGACCGGCGGAACCGCACCAGCGCATCGCGCCCCCGCTCGATGGCGGTCTTCCCGTCGTCGCTCACCGCGGGCTCATTTGACATCAGCCATGACGATGGGCGGGTTCTTGAGATGGGTGATGGTGGGGCTGGGGCCGACGACGTCTTCGGCCATCTCGAAGGCGTCGTTGAGCGTCGATGCGCTCTTGAAGCCGAGGCGGCGGACGGCGCGGTCGTCGCCGCCGACGATGATCACGCGACCCAGGTGGTCGAGGGCGTGGGCGCCCCAGTACCACATGTAGAACGGGTGGACGCCGTGGTACGCGTAGCTCGTGCGGTAGAGGTGGCGATACCACTCGTCCTCGGCGAACTGCTTCTCCCACTTGGCCTCGATCTCCTTGGGGTCCTTGGTGTCGGCCAGGACCTGCTCGAAGAAGTCGATGTAGCTGGGGTGGTGGACCGGGTGGAACTCCCACGGCGTGGGGTGGGTCATGATCAGCACGCCGCCCTCGCGCACGAGCGGGCGACCCCGATACATGTTGAAGAAGTACCCGAGCCCGAGGCACATGACCAGGATCGGATTCATGATCGAGTTCACGTTGTAGGGGCAGATGTAGGGCAGGCCCATCGTCAGGATGTCGGTCTGGCCGTCCACCTCGACGAGGTGCTGGTCGAAGCAGTGCCGGAGCGTCCGCTCGTGGACCGCCTCGATGGCGCCGGCCTGCACGGAGGTCACGCCGTAGGGCGCCCGGTGGGCCTGGAAGATCTTGCGTCGGCTCGACGACGAAAGCCGCTTGAGGCCCTGCTGCATGCCGATGAAGGTGACGCGGTCCCGGGCCGACCACTCCCACTCGCGCTTGGCCAGCACCGCCATCGGCCCGTCCTGGCCGAACGTGTCGTTGTTGATCGTGGTCTCGATCTGGAAGACCTTCACGCCGGCATCCGCGATGACCTTGCCCATGCGCCAGTTGCTGTGGTGCAGCTCGCTGCGATGGCGGTCCATGAAGCTGGTGGAGTGCTCCATCGTGTGCACGTTGTGGTGGTGCTTGATCGATCGATAGCCGGCGAGGCCGGTGGCGGTGGACTTGTGGCCGCCGTCCATCGAGACGATGTTGATGTTGACGTAGACCAGCAGGTCGGACTCCGCAGCGCGCTTGTTGATCTCGACGTCTTCGCCGTGCTTGGTCGTGCCGAGGAACGCCATGCCGTCGGGATCTTCGGCGTCGTGGTTGTAGAGGGCGCCCTGGGGGGCGAAGGCGTCGTAGACCCGGTCGCCCACCGCCTCGCGCAGCTCCGCCTCGGTCATGCGGCGGTGCAAGGCGAGCGCGGCGATCAGGTGCACGTCGTCCACGCCGGCGCTGGCGGCGAGGTCGAGGACCTGCTCGATGATCCGCTGGCGGATGTCGGGCCGCTTCATGGGCGGCAGCGGCAGCGACACGTCGTCGAAGGCGATCGTCAGCTTCATCCCCGAGAACAGGAGGGTCCGCAGCGGCTCCATGTCGATCGGGTTGGCCAGCGCGTCGGCGATGGCGGCCTCGACGTCGTCGAGCGGCTCGAGCGGCTCGGCCGGATAGATCACCCGGGTCCGGTCCGCCGGCAGCTTCTCGAGCCGGAACCCCTCGCCGTGGTGGAACAGGATGGGCGGCGTCGACTTGTCGACGTCGAGCACGAATCCGGGACGGGGCATCAGGCGGGTTCCTCGGTCGGCGGGGCGGGGACGGCGCGGGTCGGGTCGGGTGGACCGGCCGGCGGGAGTTGGTCGGTGGCGGTGCGGAAGGCGGCGCGCTCCGGCGGGGCGGGGTCGGCGTTCTCGGTGCTCCACAGGTCGATGCTGGCGACGACACGACCGCCGCGCACCGTGACCTTCTGGGCGCACCACATCATCGTGTCGAAGAACGGGACCTCGACCCAGAGGAGCACATCGCCGTCGTCGGCCACCGCCGCGGCCCGGACCGTGATGAACCATCCGTCGGGGTAGGCGCGGTTCATCGCGATGAACGCGTCGGCGGAGTCGAACCGCTCGCCGGTGACCGGCCAGCAGATGTCGACGTCGTCGGCGAGCAGGGCTCGGGCGCCGTCCCAGTCGCGGTCCTGCATGCGCTCCCAGACCGCTCGTGCCACCTCGACCGGATCGGTCGGTTCGGCGGTCATCGGCCGGGCTTTCGGAGGTCGAAGGCGACCTTGACCGCGCCGCGGGCGCCGGCGTTGGCGGCGTGGTCGATCGCCTCGCGGTAGCGCGACAGGGGGTAGGTGGCGCTGAGGAGGCGGTGCAGGCCGGCGTCGGCGACGAGGGTCAGCGCCCGCTCGAAGTCGGGGCGGGTGTAGGCGTAGCAACCCCGCAGCGAGGTCTCCCGGTGCCAGAGGCCGGTGAGGTCGAGGCTGGTGTGGCCGGGCATGCCGACCACGAGCACCTCGCCGCCGGGGCCGACCACCTGGAGGGCCTGGGCCAGGCTGGCCTCGGAGCCGACGCAGTCGATCACGAGGTCGACGCCGTCGGTGAGCTGGCCGCCGTCGAGCACGAAGGCGCCGGTGAGGCTGCGCACGACCCGGCCCAGCTCGCGGGGGGCCACCACGCGGTCGGCACCGAGGGCGGTGGCCAGCTCGCGCTGGTGGGGGTACTTCGCGGTGGCGACGACCGTGCCGACCTCGGCGCCACCGTCGGCTCGCAGCGCGGCCAGGGTGAGCAGCCCGAGGGTGCCGCTGCCGATGATCGCCACCCGCTCGCTTGCGCCGCCGGCGGCCACGACCGCGGCGGCGTGGACCGCGCAGGCGGTGGGTTCGACGAGCACGGCGGCCTCGTCGGACAGGTCCTCGGGGACGGCGAGGAGCTGGCTCGGGTGGGCGACCAGTTCGGCGCCCCAGCCGCCGCCGGTGTCCGAGCAGTAGCCGGTCTGGAGCCCCGGCTCGAGGTGGCCGAAGGCGATGCGGCCGCAGTGGTTGGTCCGGCCCGCAGCGCACGCGGCGCACACCGGGTCGATGCCGCGGGTGACGCACGACAGCACCGGCACCAGCACGGCGCGGGTTCCGTCGGGCAGGGAGCCGACCACCTCGTGGCCCGGCGTGAACGGGAAGCTCACGATCGGCTCGAAGTAGGCGCTGGCCCGGCCGTCGATGGTGGCGAGGTCGGAGCCGCAGATGCCGGCCAGGCGGGGGCGCAGGCGGACCCAGTCGTCGGCGGGCAGGTCGGGGTCGTCGACGTCGGCCAGCTCGAGCGGGCCGACCGAGCCCCCGGCGCCGGGGGCGAGGCGCGAGGCGATCGCTGCCGCCGCGAACTTCGACGGGGTCCGGGTGACCCGCAGCGCCTTCATCGGGTCGCCTTCATCGGGGCGCCTTGCGGGCGGTGCGGCGGGTGGGGGCCAGCGGCAGGGCCGGCGGAGTGAAGCCCGGCGCCTTGGTCCACTGCTCGACCAGCCAGCCCCGCTTGCGGGCCAGCGACGCCAACTTCGTCTCGGGGTTGACCGCCACCGGGAAGCCCACCACCTCGAGCATCGGCAGGTCGTTGGACGAGTCGGCGTAGGCCACCGACTCGGCGAGGTCGAGGTCGTGGCGGCGGGCGTAGTCGAACAGCGCCGAGGCCCGGCTCTCGCCGGTGGGCGGCACGTCGACCATCTGGCCGAGGTAGCGGCCGTCGTCGCCGATCGCGAGCGACGCCGAGACGATGTCGTCGAAGAGCGGCTTGAGCGGCTCGACCACGAAGTCGAGGGCGCCGGTGATCAGGACGGTGCGGTGGCCGAGGGCTCGGTGCTCGCGCACCCGGCGGATGGCGGCCGGGAAGCTCTTGGTGAGGATGAGCTGCGAGAGCATCTCGGCGCTGTCCTCGCGGAGCTGGCCGACCGGGGCGCCCTCGTAGCGGCGGTAGAAGGACCGCAGGAAGTCGGAGCGGTCGGCCTTGTCCATGCGCAGCAGCGCCGGCGCCTCGCCCACGAGCTTGGCGGCGAGGCGCACCTTGTCGTCCCGGTCGAGGC
>WBZU01002303.1_pt1 | contig 13340 bp, 5 predicted proteins | sample 5204311 | NCBI WGS metagenome assembly WBZU01 (sample SAMN12344359, study PRJNA552823) | activated sludge metagenome | biome: Activated sludge suspended growth; feature: Nitrification reactor; material: Wastewater; isolation source: activated sludge from nitrification reactor of wastewater treatment...
CCTTCCTTGTGTCCCTCTTTGTGTCCTTCCTTGTGTCCCTCTTTGTGGCCTTCCTTGAAAACCTGCTCGGTGATCGTCTTGAGCACCGGATTTTCCTTTTGCCACAAGACCTTGGCAACTTCCATTTCCGCGGCGGCGGCATTGAGCAGCGCGGCGACGGAAATGGGGCGAAGGAAGAGTCGATCGGTCAACTCGCTGTTCGGCGGCAGGATCTCCCAACCGCCCTTTTCCCGAGACCACTCGGCGACATAACCCTTCTTGACAAAGACTCCGAAAACGCGACGAACGCCGCGACGGACCAGATCCTCGGCTTTCTCACGAGCGACACTGGCACTCTGCTCGTTGACCACCTCAAAAGACAGCTCTTCCAAATACCGTACGCCCGTGGCCGGATCGATGCCCTTCTTCCGAACGCTGACATCGGTCGCGAAGTTCGAGCCCTGGTTTACGCGCGTCAACATATCCGAGCCTGTCGCGCAATCTTCGACCACGTGCGGCGCGATCACGAAATCCAGCCGGCTGTGCGCTTCGGCGTGCTCCGGATTGGCCCCCATCGTGACGATCTTGCGCCCCCGAATGACCTCCTCGCGCGATACCTCGGGCTGGACCAGATGATCGTCCACCTTGGGAAACCCCAACGACGACACCGGAGTCTCCATCCGCGTATTCGACCCGGGGAACGACAAACTCGACGTGTTCGACGTCGGCCCCAGCGCGCTCAGCCCTTCACCTCGGTACTTCGGATCCATGCGCGCGAGCGTAGCACGCCGTCGCGCGAGCCGGCAAGGTGATTTTTGCAAAAAGTTTGTCGCGGGGTTCGTCTTTCTCGCACCCATTTGACACTGGGTTCCGGTCCAGCCAAACGTTGAATAACGGATGCACACCATTGGAGCAAGGTCGGTTCAAATGCGGTACACGTGTCCGGCTTGGGTTCGTCGACGACGCGCGATAGAGGTTTATGAAAGCGGCCCGGGAGTTCGTCGCGTAAATCGATATCGCCGCCGGCAATGCGTACGAGCGGACGGAAGGTCGCGGCGGCGCGGCAATGCTCAATGAATGCTCAATGAAGGAAGAAAGCCGGGAGTCTCGGTGGCCATTTCGAATAGCCGGCCGTGGTCGACGCGACCATGCCCATGGCCGCCTTTATTCATGTGCGCGGCGAAAGTATACACTCGCCCTCACGGCGTCACACCCATGGCCGTGAGCCGCTCCGCGCAACGTTTTCCTTCGGCCGCCGCGACACCGTGTTCCTTCGCTTGATCTCGGCATGACTCGTACGCCTCTGCCGCGTGTTGCCGCACCGGCGCGCTCGCTGCGCCGAGCTTCGTCCGAAACTCCGTCCGAAGTTCCTCGTAGGTGAGCTCCGTTCCAGGGACTGTCCCAGTCCCGCTCCATTCCGAAGGCATTGGTGGCAAGGTTTGCAACTCATACACGAAAGCGGACCACATATCGCCCTTCCGTCCTGCCGCCAAGACTATCCATGCGGGCGGTGGCGCCGGCTTCAGTGCGAGGATCTCGCCATAAGCTTGCTCCGTCTCTTCCACCACGGGCCGCTTCTTTTTTATCCAATCAATGACCTTGGTGTCGATGTGCTGAAACACGTCGTCTTTATCGCCCGAGCCTCGATAAAGTGGAAATGCAATGGCCTCAGCCGCCTTGCGTTTTTGCTCGGCCTTGTAAAAAAGCGCTTCGCCTTGCGCGTACATCAAGCGTGCGACCATCGTCGTCGCAGCATCCCCATGCAATGCAATGGCCGCTTCTATTTTCGCCTTTGAGTTTTTCGCGACGTCCAGGACTTTGGTATATGCCGATTTGGCGCACGGTTCGTCGCCATTCCGATCACAAGCCCGCCCGAGAAGGGCGTTGCCTATGATTTTCGCCTCGAAATCCTTCTCGGACAGCCCCGCGACCGCAATCGACAGCGCTTTGCTCGCGGCGGCCCAATCGCCTTTTTGCATCAGCCGCATTCCTTTCTCGAGCGATGCGTGAATAGGCACCTCCACGAGATCCCACGTCTTCTCGATCAATGGCGGGCGAATGACCGCAGGAGGTGGCATCGGCGTCCACGGCACCTCGGGCGGCACCGATTCCGCGTTGACGGAAGGCGCTTCTTCTTGCGCTTCCGGAGACTCGGGCTCTCCCGCTTCGACGCCTTCCGCAAGCTGGACAGCTCCGTGCAGGTCGACCTCGCGCGCAAAAAACGATGTCGAGACGCCCATGCCAAACCCGATTGTGCGATACCCCGACGGTCCCGGACCCATGAGGATCTCCGCGCCTTTGGCCGCTTTCGCAATGACGGGTGCAGCATCCGTCGCCTCGAGGCGCAGCGGAATGGCCTTGGTCACTTGATGGGTGACGCCAGGACCTTTGAGCAACCCAATCCACCCGAATCCGGGCTCCGAATTCACAAGCGATGTAGCGACCCAGCCCTTGAAATGAAATTCCTCATTTCCCTCGATAAGGAGCCACCCGGGCTTTTTTTCGCTGCTCCGAACATAATACGAATCATCATTATTTCGACCCGGGAGTGCGAGAACTTCACGTCCGCCGGCGGATTCATGTATTGGAATGCGCGGAGCGCGCAGATCAACGCCATCACCGCTCAGATCTGGCTTATGGAAATAAGTTTGCTGTAGCGTGAGGTCCGTGCATGGTACGGTGGTGACGAACTCCGGCGGCGACGTACCCTCGGAAAACTGCTTATGGAGCTCGGCCGTCCCATTTGACCGCAACGAGGCGTGTAGGGGCGTATTTGGGTCGAACCAAGCGTGTCCGGGGACGATATCGAGCCGCTTGTCGGTCTCCACGACCTTTTCGTTTTCATCCATGTACGCTTCGATTTCGATCGGAAAGGCCACACTCACTTTGACCCGACCACCGCGAACCGTTGGCAATTCGAGCCGTTCGAGCTGGACTGGGTTACTTGAACTGAGCTCGACGATGGCCGTGCCTCCGGTCGCTTGTGAATAAAGCTTTCCGCTCGTGTAAAGGCTGCCCCGAAAGACGCAGGGTTCGATTTGGGTTGTCGGGACGATCGCGAAAGGTCGCGCTTCGACCGGCCTCCGTGCGCTTGGGATTTGATTGGATGGCGGTTGAAGATGCACCACGCGCGTCGAGGGTTGTCGTGGTGCGGGCGTTGTCGCACATCCGAGGAGCGAAACGAGCGCTGGTGCCAAGAGTCGTACGGTTGTAGGCGCGTGCCGGAACCTCATCATGGGCTTGAGCCTACCTCCATTTTGCGCATGGGTGAACGTCTTTGAACCTTGTCGAGCCACATACCACCCTCTGAGGCGAGAGGCGCGGGGAACGGTGGCGCGCAAGGTCTTGCAATGTACTTGGGAATGTTTGTCGGAAGCGGTGAACGAGGTAAAGCGCGAAGCGTCGAGTCACGGGAAAGAGGCTACGCCGAGCGAGATCGCGCGCGAATTGGGTGTACCGACGTTGGCGGTGATGCGGAGGGGGAGGGGGGAATTCAGTGATTCACAAGGTCATTCAAACGAATTGCCAATCCCCATCGCGAGGCTGATAGGGGCTGGCGGAGCGACCATTGGCGTCGAAGTGACGGATGGCGTGAAAGAGGTAAGCGGGCATGAGGATGCGCCAGGGGCCGTCGCCATGCAGCCCGTAACGTTCTCGCAATTTCGGAATACGCAATGCGCGCAGTAATCTCGGCTCAACCCAGATACGCATAAGTTTGTCCAATGACACCTCGGGTAGTGACGGTTCGTCCACAACCAATTGCCATTTCAGTGCGTCGCGATAACAGCGTTCCACAAATCCCGCACAACTGAAGCGCACTTCCGTTGGTGGCCCACCGGGATTGTCTGATTGAACAATAATCGACCCAGGACGTACATGGTAGTCCTTGAACTCGCTGCGCAGCATTTCGCGAATCCATTGCTCCATTTTGATCAGGTTATCGTGTTGCAGGTCCGTAATCAGCCCCAGAAGATCGACGGAAGTAACACCTTTTTCGAGTGGCGGCCCCATATGGTACACGCCAACATCGCAATGTGCGCCCAAATCAATGCACATTTCACTAACGAGCAAACCTATGTGTTTGACCGCGTTTTCCTCGGCTTCTTTGCCGGTCGCATACAACCCCAGCATGGAGAACGCGTGCCCTATGTGGCTACCAGATGTTTGGACAGGCATACCTACACCGTTGTCCCTGAAGAAATGGCCAGAAGAAGCTGTCGTGTAACGTCTTGAAGCAAATCCCAAATCTTTTCACACTCCGCCGCGTCTTCGCGCGCCAACCATCGCGCGGCCAAGGGCGACAGTTTTTGCTCCGCCAATTCAAGAAGCCACATTTCACGCATCGAGATGGCTTGTTGCGTTAATTCGACCAAATCGGCACAACCCAAGATCGCCGCTGCGCAATAAGAACTCAATGCGATTGCTCGTTGATCTGGGGTTGTGAGAAATGCGCGATCTAAGTATTTGTGAGCCAATGCCGACACTCGCCCACGCAGTTTTTGCAGGCTTGCCATTTCCAGCTCGTTTGGCGGTGAGGCGTAAAACGCATTCTGGATGGCCAAGAGCACTACATGAAACCGTGGCAATCGTTCGTCGGTGTCGGGTTCGTCCAAGAATTCGACCAGCTTGCCGATATCGGCTTGTGGGCGCAAGGTCGCATATCGGCGAATTGCCGTCCAAAGCAGATCCTCGTCCCCCTCCGTTCGCGATTCTTTCAACTGCTCCGCAATATCCCAAAGATTGTCCGCCAAGGTTCGTCGCAACGATTCGTCCGTGACTTTCATTCGTGGTGTTGCGCGAAGCAGAGCACGCCAAAACGGATCGTTTCGGTCGTCCTTGCCCAGCATCGTCACGACCACCGGGACGAGTGCAGGCTCTTCGCGTTCGAGCAATTCGTCGAGTGCGGCATTTCGAACTTCAATGCGCACGTCAGCACGTTTGATCGTCGCGACGAGTTCGTCATTCGGAACCGAAAGCGCCCACTCCATCAGATCGGTCGGATCATCGGAAGCCAGCATGATTGCGCGGTCCCAGGAACGACGGGACCTGCACAAGAATCCTGCATTTTGCCGGCGTTCGAGTATCATGACGGGTTCCCCAATCGTAGAACGTTGAGAACTGACTGCGGGAGAAGTGCGATATCGACGTCGCCATTCACGAAAATGTTTGCCAATGGCTGGAGATGATCGACAACAACCATTTTCTCATCGAGACGAGCCAAACTCACCATTGGGCCAAGCCGTTCCTCGACCACCTTCCGGACCGCAGAAATGCCCACGATCGTCCGATTTACCAGCGGTCGAAGGAGGGGAAGACGATATTGGTGCATCGCAATGTATTCGAGCGCTGGAACAAGATCGTTCGGATCACGACTGGTTACAAGAAACGGATTTGGCACCCAACGAATCGCTCCCGCACGCATGACCGCGTAGTCTTCCGGCAATGGTTCTTCATCCTGATAATGAAGCATCGACACGAGATCGAGCACATAATGGGGGAAACCCCAAATTCCCGGCGGGAGATCGACCACGACATCCGTCAATGACGGTATTTGCTTCGCCAGAGCATCCAAGTTGATTGCAAATGCTCGGGCAAAGTCAAAAGCTTCACCAAAAAACCATTCCAAACTCTGCGTCATGTCATCATAGGTCGACGACGACGGCAGATACAAGACCCCGTCATTACGTTCATGCCGCCAAATCATTCCATCGATGCGCGGAGCACGCTTGTTTGCATAAGCGAAGTTCAAGGGATCATTAAAAAACGGCGGGGGGTGTGGATGGTCCTTCCATTTCTCGTCCGTTTGCAGAGCAAATCGACGCCGTGCACGCATGCGCCGAGATTCTGCAACCGTGTACAGATCGTTCCCCGTCGGCTCCGCCTCGAGGTCAATCGAACCATCCTCATGCAATTTCGCCTTGGGCGCCCGCAGATCCAATCCGTCCGCAAGCGATGTTCCCGTCAGGTCGCAATCGATGAGCACCGGAACGCGCCCCTGTGCGGCCAGAATCTTCGCGCACGCAATCGCCAGCGAGGTTTTTCCCACCCCACCTTTGACCGAGCAAAACGTGTGCAGTCGAATCGTCCGTTCGCTCATGACGTCACCTTTCGCAACCCCAAAAATCCAATCAACTGGATCATGCGATCATCTTCACGAAATGGCGTCCGTTCTGCAAGCTGAAGCAGCAGCGTCCGTGCCAGTTTTTGCGCCGCCGATGATCCATGCACCCGCAGCCGACCCAGCGCGCTCGCGACCAAGTTCACCACGTCCGCGCTCTCCGCCGTCGCGCGTGTTTCCACTTCCGCCAAAAATGGTTCCACCCGTAAAACATCGCGCTGCGCCAAACCCATCATGAACGTCGCCACATTCATCGGAGCCATGTTGTGCTTCAAGTGCTCCCATGTCAGGTTCCGCGCGTCCGTTTCCAAATGATCTGCACCCGCCTCGAACAACGCAACAAACACGAGCCACTTCCACTCGCGGGCAATACGACCGTCCACCATGCCGCGCAGTTTGTCTTCCAGGAACCGCCGCTCCTCCGCCGTCAAACTCGACGCTATGCCCGTCGCACACGTTAGCACCAAATGCGCAAACGGAACCCGCCCGCGACCTTTTTCCTCATTTTCCTCGTCGGGGTTGTCCGGTAATTGCTTGAAACGATGCATTCGCGACTCTGGCTTCATGTCAGCCAAACGTTGTGGACTGAGGCGCAACAGCGCCTGAAACGCGAGATCCGGAACGTTGCCCGGACCATGCCATTCGAGCACCGACGTGTGATACGGTCCTAGGTACGGTTCGCGTGCAATGTCGAGCAGTTTGTCCTCGAATTCGGTCGATGAAATGCTGATCTGCGTTGTTGTGGTCGTCTTCTTTGCGGATTCCCCCTTAGAGGCGGATTGCTCTTTCAGCACGTGTACCAGGTCTTCCATGACCCCAAATGCATGCAACAGCGTGCCCAAACGATGGTCGAACCGATCCCGCGACAAACTCGTCGGATCGAGCAAGTCTTGACCATCGTGCGGTGGCTGGGCGTATCGGACGAGTTCGCGGACTCCGTGAATGCGAGCATCCGGCGAAATGGCTTGAAGTTGCAAACATAACCATTGAAAGAGGCGATAAATGATCCATAACGCGTATTTGATGGACAAATCTATCCCGACCGTCAGCCGCTGTATCACATCGGCGCATACCCGGAGCAATGCGGGTTCCGCAGCGGCGAGGGTATCCGGGGCCGGCGGAGTCGACACTTTTTCCAACAGCCGCAGAAATCGAGCGGGCAGAACATCGCGCAAATCGATTTCGCCTTCCGGAAGCTTGACATAGGGCCGATGCGCTGCAGCGACGCGCAAAAACATCACGTCGCCCGCAATCCGCGCAATGGGGTACTCGTCCGAGCGATCCAGCCGATCAAATGTTTTCCGAACATCGTCTTCGTACGAATCGCTGCCCACACGGGGTCCGATCCAGATGGCCGGTAGGATGCCCGGAATTTCCGTGGCCATCGCCAACAAATTGCCCTTGTCTTTTCTGTTCGCCCATAACCCTTCATAGAAGCGTTGGAGCAACAACGCCGAAAGATCCGTATCGTTATCGAAGCGATCCAATGGTTCCGACAAAGTCTCCAAAAGCTCTCGGAATTTGTTCTGAGGCGACGCATTCAGTCCATGCGATTGCCGCCAGATGCATAAATACGACGGATCATCCTGAACCAATCGAAACAGGGCTCCCGCAGCGTGATCGGCGTAATCGCGAAGGGCCTGCATGTCTTCAGGCGTTTTTTCGATGCGTTCGAGAAGCCGGTATGCAATGCCATCGTAGGGGCCTTGTAACCATCGCAGATGTGTCGCCACGCGTGCTCGATCGTCTGACGATGACAAACGGAGAAAAATCGCTTCAATGGGCACGCGGATTTGCTGTTGCTTTGTTCGATCTCGTGAAACGAGACGATATCGAAGCTCACGTGCATTTCCCAAAGAATCTGCATTCTGCAACCATGTTTTGATTCCAAATTCAAACAATGGACGACATTCCGCGATTGCAGAAGGCACTTCCTTCCAAAGGCTCGACAGGATGATCGGCGCTTCGACATTCGGTGTGACGAGCGTGATTTCGTTGCCAGTTTCGACTTCTTCGGAATGCGTTAGGTAGAGCGTTTCGGCAATGACCCTTGGAGGACCTCCAGGTCGTCGATGCATTTGCCGCCATCCTTGCCGCACAGCTCGATGATGCGCAGCTCGACGAGACCAACTCGTCGAAGACCAAGCCCCGACGGCATTCCACAATGTGACCAGCGGACTCGTTTCTTCTGGGACGAGGAGTTCGTCTTCTTCCTTCCAAAGTTTCCTCCACTGATCCAGCGTTCGAGCAATAAGGAAAGTAAAGCATTCATCCAACATCGTCGTGGAAAGCTGCTTTCCAATATCCTCTTGGCGTCGCAGCAGTGCATCAATGAGGTTTTCTCGGTCCAACGGAGTGCGTTCGGGCGTGAAAAATGATGCAAAGATCGCCGCTGCGTACGTTCGCGCAAGGCGCAGTCGCGCGTATCCGCCGCCCAGATGCCCGGGCTCGCGCGCCATCCATTCTTGATGCTCCAGAATTCGTTTCGGCTCCGCTTTCTCCAACCCGCCGTAACGTTTTTCCAGTCGCAACAATTCTCCCGGTCCGAGCGCGTCAGGAAAACCCAACTCCGCCAATTTCAAAAGTACGGCGTCCGATGCCTTTTCATCCTGACTCAACAACCGTACCAACATCGGGAACGTGAGGTCCCGTGTTGCCGCTTGCCGAAGGCGTTGCACCAGCCGGAGGTATTGTTCGGGACCTTCCCAGACAAACTGCCGCATAGTCTCGGGTTGACCCAGGTTGGTACTTCCGAAATACTCGGCGGTCAATCGCCACCATTCTGGGTTTTCCAAGATGAGGTTTCGATACGCCAGCATTTGTCGAAGGGGTTCAAGCACCAATTCTTCGGCGCCATCGCTGGGCTCACGAAGCTTCGGCAGATCGGCAACGGGCGATTCGGTTATCACTTCGATCCAATCCTCCGCCAATCGAGCGTGGACCTTATCGGCCAACTGATGCGCATCGATTTCATTGACCAGTTCGTCGCGTTCATACCGCCAATGAGGCAGAGTGCTCGGTTCCAGTCGCAGGACGCTTCGCAAGTTCATCATGACCTTGTCCAGCGCATCGATTTCGTGTAATCTCTCCAACAAGAAACGAGGTAGAACCAGCAGCTTGGTGAAGGGCTCGGACAATGGCACGAGTGGTTCGGCTGTGTCTGCGTAATAGGCAAGAATGCTCTTGTATTGATCACCATCCAAGTCGCCACGTTCGTGAAGAAAATGTAAAAAGCTTCGGGACGGGATCCTCTCCAAATCATCGTCTACGCTACCTTTGCGGGGCTCACCAACCAATACAGCATTGGCACGACGAACGGCCGCCGCGTCCATTTCGGTCGCGGGCACGTTCGGATCTGCTTCCAAAACAGCCATTCGCTCGGCTTTGCGCAGAAGCCGCTCTTTTTTTTCGAGTTCGTCTGGGCGTGCCGCCAAACGCAGTTGCACCGCGTCTTCAACGATTCGATCCCGCGCGTACTCAAAAATCTTCACTCGACCAAGTTCGCCCAATGCCGCTCGTAATGTCGGAATGAGCTTCAGAGCTTCCAGCAATAATAACTCCAAATCAGAAAGAAGAATTGTCGTGCCATTCAATTGCACGGAAGGGACTTGATCGACCAACGAGACTGGTGGGCAAAGCATTCCCTTTGCGAATGTGCTTCGTTCGAGAATACGCACGACAACCAAGGGCAGTCGTGCGCCGCCGAGTGCACACGCCGTTGCCAGGGGTAAACCTCCCTGGCGCTGCAATTGGTCAGCCATGTCGGCCAATTTGCGCTGCTGCGTGAAATAGTCGATGACGATTTTCCTGCCGGCTTCGCCTTCAAACTTGTAAAATCCCTGCTCTTCACCCAATTGCTCGAATTCGATGCGCGGCACATCCGCCGGAATTTCACCGAGCATTGTTAGGAGATGCAGCCGCATGCCCTCCGCGTTCGCCTCTCCTGGAAACCGCGCGTGTACTTTGGCCGCAATTTCTTTGATTCGCCGCTCTTGCTCAGGATTCAGAGGTCCCGAAAGCCGTTGTAGTCTCCCACAAGCGAACAGCGCATCCAATTCGAGTGAATCGCCTTGTTCGCGAAAAACGCTCCATGCAACCACCGCCGCTTCTTCCGGCTTGTGTTGCATGAACAGCAAGTCGGCAAAATGGACACGCGCTCGACTATCTTTTGGCCTCCGCTCCACATAGGCCGCCCACGCGGCCTCCGCCTCCGCCATCAGGCCCAGTTTTTCCGCAATGATTCCTCGCGCAAGCATCACCCGCGGACGTGGGTCAATCTCGAATCCCTTCAATAAATCCCGCGCTGCCTGAGCATCCCCATTGATGTGCAAAAGGTCCACGTAATGAAGTCGAAAACCAATGCTTGGAAGTTGTTCAAATGCCCGTTGCGCATGTTCGAGAGCCTCTTTGATTTGCCCGTTCTTATGAAGCAGTTCCGCGGCTTGCCCCTCAATCGTTGCCCGATCGGGAAATTCTTTAGCCAATGCAAGCACCTCCTCCAAAGCTTGCGTATTTCGTTTTCCCATGAGTAGGAGCCCAACCCGGTCCATTCGGGATCCCCATGGATGGTCATTAGGCAGGATTCGCAAGGCCTCGTCCAGGCGTCCTTCGTCAGCCAGACGAAATGCGACATTGCGAGGATCATCAGTTTTTTCAAATGTCTTTTCATCTTCGGCGAACCACCCTCCCTTGTCCGCCATCCAATCAGTATCGTCCATCGTCGTGCGAAAAACCGCTTCCACGCGCCGATCGCTTGGTCGCACAGGTTCGGGCAGCTTATCCCGGCGAGCGTCCGTAAAATACTTTTCGAGCGCCTCGATGATTTTTCCCCGCAGCCCGACCGGAATCTCGCCCTCCTTGCTGGGCATTTCGATGATCGTCCTGCGCAATGCTTCGGTCAGAAACTGCGCGGCAAGCGATGTCATCAGAACATCTTGCGCATGTCGCTCGAAAATGCCCAGGCAATCCTCCGCGACCCGAAGTCGCTCCCCTTTGTCCAACAGGATCGGCGCCGCACGCAAGCGCACCATATCCGAGACCAGCTCGCCCGCGGGAAGTCGACCATCGAGCACATCGAGGCTCTGCGCCACTTCATCGTATTTGAGATGGTGTTTTTCCGGTACCGCCGTCTTGGGAGTCAATACCGCACGCGCTAGTTCCAACTGTCCCACCAGCGCCATGGCTTCCGCAAAATGCATTCGCCCCACGGCGTCCAAATCGTTGGTGGTGATCTTCGTCAAGAACTCCCGCGCTTCTACGATTTCTTGCAAGTTGATCGACGAAAGCGCCACATTGAGTCGAAACGTCGCTACCCAATTTCGGGGTTTTGCCCGCTCGGATACCTCTTCGGAAATCGCCTTTTCGAGCATCTTCTCTGCTCGCTCCAGCATCCGACGATAGATCACCCGCGCGTCGGCAAACCGTCCTTCTTCGTAAAGGCGCGACGCCTCCTTTTTATCTTCCTCGAAACTTTCGTCGATATCCCCTTCATACACATCGACGATGGGCATTTGCCCCTTGGGATCATGAGGAACGTTTTCCCCCGCCACTGCCTTCACCAAATCCGCCGCCTCGAGACGCGCTTGTTGCGACCATGTCGCCATCTCCCGCTCGAGTTTGTCCCAGGGCTCCCGCAAGCGACTCAACACTGGACCCAATAGCCGCGCCGATTCCCCATGCTTCGCCATCCAACGCTCGACTTCGCGGGCCGCCCCTCTCGCCACCGCCGCACAAAATGCCCCAAATGGCAACACCTGCGGCTCGAGCACCACCTCCCGCGTCAAACGTCGTGCATCTTCGACAAACGTAATGTTCTCCAGCCGCGCGTTCAGCTTTCGCAGCCGATCCCCACGCGCCCCCGACCCCTTGCCCGCTGCCGACAATATCCCCTTCGAACCTCGCACATGCCCGTAAAACCGCTCCATGCCTTCGTCGTCGAGGTCGTCGATATCGTCCGCGACAATCGCGCGCAAACCACCGAGCCACACCGCATAATCATTTTCCGCCGGACGAGCTCGATACACAAGCGACGCCATCGCAAATGGCTTGACCGGATCCACCGCATCGAGACGCCCCGAACCTCCCGCGCGCTTGAATCCCATGTCCACATCCGCGACGATGACGCCTTCGTCTTTCGCGGCAAAACAACCGGCATGTTCGGGAAAAGGCGTCACGCCTGAACGTTCCTTTTCGTCGACGAAAATCGTCGCTCCACCTTCTTTGGAATCATTCGTGTAAAGAACGGGACGACCATAACCTTTGACCTCTTCCCAACCTTTGTCTTCGAATCGCTCCACGGACCGCGAAGGCGTCAAACTCGGAATCGCCAAGAAGTGGCATTTGTCGAACTTATCCCCAACCAACCTGCGATGAGCGTCATTCTCGCGATAAAGAAAATCGAGACAGACCATCACGCCCATCGGACTGGGAATTCCCGCAGGCATTTCGATCGGCTGCCAAGAACTGGCCGGGATGATTTTTTCACCCACCGCCACCGCCGGATTGAACTTACCCGACAAACCAATCAATCGCCCGTCATAAAGCACGGGCGCGACCGCTTGACCATTCTTCGGCCGATTCTCTTTGGACCAACCAAGCTGCGTGTAAACCTCTTTCGAGTTTTTCTCAACCGTATGCGTTCCAGCGACAACAACAATGTTCGGTGCGGCTTTCGCCAACTCCGAAAGGCTCTGCCACGGAATGCTGTATTCCGGAAAAACCACCACGCGCACACCCCACGCATCGCATTGCTGAAGAATTCGCTTCACCCGACGGGCCATATAACGCGTGTATTGCGTGCGAATACGTCCGCAAAGCCCACTGTACGAATCCCACAATCCTTCGGGAAGGTCGTCCTTGGGCGGCAGAAGAAATGACACGCCACCCGGATCCTCCATCGGCGAACGCATATTGAAGCTGATCGCCGGATGGTACTCCAGTTGCACCACCGCTACGCGCACGTACTGCGTCTTTCCAACAGACCCCTGGACGCTTGATTCGGCGGTGCTCGAAGATTCACTCATAGCGGATCGCGCCCCGGAACCTACTCCATTCGCGGCGTCGACACAACTTCTTCTCCATCCGCCCGCTTCGTCACCGCCTTCTCGTCCCACCCGCCCCAAGTCCACCGCCATCGTCACCGCCTTCTCGTCCCACCCGCCCCAAGTCCACCGCCCCGCGCACCAGCCTCTCGTCCCACCCGCCCCAAGTCCCCCGCCATCGTCACCGCCTTCTCGTCCCACCC
>WBZU01002304.1_pt1 | contig 13322 bp, 9 predicted proteins | sample 5204311 | NCBI WGS metagenome assembly WBZU01 (sample SAMN12344359, study PRJNA552823) | activated sludge metagenome | biome: Activated sludge suspended growth; feature: Nitrification reactor; material: Wastewater; isolation source: activated sludge from nitrification reactor of wastewater treatment...
TCATTGCTGAATGGAGCAGGCACCGACCCTCGGTCGATGTGAATCGAACGGAGAAACTTTTGCGGTCATGCGTCCCGCCGCACGTCATGTCGTGAGACGTCCAAACAAGTAGCGTCGCAAACGGAAACCTTGTAACTTCGGAGTTCGTATCAGTCCAAGGTGATTGGTTTGAACCGCAACGAACTCGAACAAGAGATCAAGTACCGGCTCGAGCACGCGGATCATGACGGTGCCGCAACGATGGCACTGCGTGGATACGGTCCGGAGATCTTCGGCTTTCTGCACGTGTTTCATCGCAATCCCCAGGACGCTGCCGAAGTGCTTGCCATATTCAGCGAACGGTTGTGGCGCGACCTGCCGACGTTTCGCGGCGATTGCACCTTTCGTACGTGGGCGTGTGCCGCCGCGCGCCATAGTGCACTCAACTACGCGCGTGATTCGCGTCGGCGTCGCGGGCGTGAGGAGGGCTTGCCCGAAGGTTCGGAATTATCGGCTCGTCTACGAAAACGCTTCGAACTTCTGAAAAATCGACTGCGTGAACAACTGCGTTCGTCGGAATAAACTGTGGCCATGACAAACAAGCCCGAACAGCTCGAAGCCGAGGACGACGCTGACGGTCGGGCGTCCGATTCCGAATCGGACGAGTGGCTGAAAGGCATTGCGCACGTGCCGTCGCAACCTCCCCCGCGGGATCGCACGGGCGAGAGAATCGGTCGCTACGATTTGAAAGGGCGGCTCGGTAAGGGCGGTATGGGGGTGGTGTATGACGCATTCGACGTGCGTTTACAGCGAAACGTCGCATTGAAATTGTTATCGGATGACGTCATTGACGATGTCGAGCGCAGGCGGCGGTTTTTACGCGAAGCGAAGCTGACGGCGAAATTGAATCATCCGAACATCGTGGCTTTGTACGAGGTCGGCGAAATCGACGGGCTCATATTTTTGGCCATGGAGCGGGTCATCGGCAGCACCCTGCGCGAACGATTAGACGAAGCCAAAGGCGGTTTGCCCGTATCCGAAGCCGTGCGCATAACGCGGGAAATTGCGCTGGGCGTGGCGGAGGCGCATCGGCACGGAGTGATCCATCGGGACATCAAGCCCGAGAACATCATGATTTGCCGTGATGGCAAAGTAAAACTCTTGGATTTTGGTTTGGCAAAAGCGCTCGAACGAGTGCAACCATCGGTTGCGTATCAATCGACGGAGATCTCTGCGGTACACGGGCGCGTGGTGGGCACATTGCGTTATATGTCGCCCGAGCAAGTGCGCGGAACGGGTGTGGACGAGCGGTCGGATGTATTTGCGATCGGCGTCGTTTTGTATGAAATGCTGAGCGGCACGAGGCCATTTCGTGGGGCGACGAATACGGACGTCATGGCCTCGATTCTCAGGGATTTGCCCGTACCGATAAGTCACGTTCCGCCGGCATTGTGGCGAATCGTCGCCGGTTGTTTGTCCAAAAATCCCGAAGAACGATATCCCAATGCCGCCGAATTGGCGGAAGCTCTCGATTCGCGCCGTTGGGCATCTCCGTTCAGGCAACGTTTGGCGCGTTATTGGTTGCCGCTGCTTTTCTTGCCGCTGCTCGTATTCGCGATTTCCAAAGTGGTGATCGTCGACCGAAAAATCGTGCCGCAGCCCAAGTCTTCGAGCTCGAGCGCGCCTGAAGCGCCGCCGAAGCCGCCGTCCAATGAACCGGTTCGTATCATCGACCTTCCCTTGCCCAAATCGACCGAAAAGATGGCCGTGGAGCATTATCTGGAAGCGTTGAAGCATTTTCGCGAAGCCAATTGGGGCGCAGCCGAAGAGGAATTGCGAAAATCACAAGAGATCGATCCCAATTTGGCCGAAACCCATTTGCGCCTGGCATTGACGCAAATGAGTTATGGGGCCGTCCGAGAATCGGGACGGAGCGAATTCAATCGGGCCGACGCGCTCAAAACGGCCATGACGCAGCGAGATCGTGACCTGCTCGAAGCATTTCGTCCCATGTTCGAGAAAGACGTGGCGGACGTCGCCAAAACGATTGAAAAGGTGGAAGAGCTTTCGCAAACATATTCGAATGACGCCGAAATATTTTTGTATTTGGCCAGTTTTCTGCGTTATAGCTCGCCCGAGCGCCGGCTTGTCGCGGCCAAAAGAGCCGTCGAGCTCGACAAGGATTATGCGGATGCCTTGCAAATGCTCGGGGCGACGTTATTCGAATTGGACCCCGATGAAGCCATTTCGACGCTCGATCGTTGCATGCGTTCGGTGCATGTCGCCAGCGGCAGCGATTGTCTGGGCGAACGCGCCCGTCTGAAGAGTTTGCAGCATCGGTGTCGCGAAGCCGAGGAAGACGCGAATTCGGCCATGTCCGGGGCGAATCCCAGCGAATGGATCATCGCATTTCACGCGCCGTTGCTGTACTCTTTGGACAAACCTCGCAATGAAGTGCTCGGAGCCTTGCAGCATCTTTGGGATAGGCCGCATTCGTCCGCGACCGTTTTCGACAAGACGTATCAACGGGGAATTCTCGCCGCGGCGTATGGGGATTTCGATCGGGCGAAAACCGAAGCGCTGAATGGTCGGACGACGGCCATTACCGAGAAAAACCGTACCGAAGTGGAACGGTTCACCATGCTCCTCGTCGAGATCGAATTGGAAAGCGGGAGTTTGGTTGAGGCGGCGCAACTTGCCGGCGATTTTCTCGGCGATCGAAATGCCTCCGCCGCGGATACTCGGCCGTCGCCCACGGATCCGACGCCATATTTGGCGCGAATTGCTTGGAAGTCAGGCAAAATCACCGACGAGGAACTGCAAGAAATACGAGATATGTGGCTCGAGAAATTGAGTCGATTGACGCCGTTCGAGCAGGAGGAATTGTGGGGTCTTTCCCACGTACTCGGCATTGATACTCGAGAAGAAGCCGAAGAAGCTTTGGCGGCCAGACCACGCGCGGGTGCGGGCGAACCGCGATACGATTACGGCTTCAAGTATTTTCCGCGGATGGCAGCTCTCGGCTGGGCTTATTGGCATGCAGGCCGAATCGACACGGCATTACCTTATTTGCGTGCCGTGTATGAACGATGCGATTCATTGCCCACCATTTTCACAGTGATGCGTTCGAACTTCGTATATGCGCAGGCGTTGAGGGAAGCCGGAGACCTGAAGGGCGCATGCGAAGTTTATCGGGATATCGCAAAACATTGGGGCAAAGCGCCGAAGCCGGCCATGACTTTCAAGGTGGCGGATAAACTGTTCGGTCGAGATTGCAAGGCGGCCGAGCCGTGAAAGTTCTTGGCCTTCTTGTCCGGCGCTGCTATCGTTGCCGGTGAAACCTCGACGATAAGCACGCTTTCCATGACGACGATACTTTTTCCCGCCCGCCCCGGTACGCGTGAAGTTGATTCCGCATTCGAATCGGAACGTGACGCTGCGTCATCCGCCGGTTTTTCAACGGCTCTTGTGGATGACGGCGAATTGGCATTCGGCGGCGATGTGCGCCTCGTGGGATTGCCTCGACAACCCGGGCGCGTGATCTATCGCGGTTGGCTCATGCGGTCGAGCGACTATGCAAGGTGCGCTGATGTTTTGCAGGGTCGAGGATTTACCTTGGAAACAAGGCCGGCCGATTATTTGTGTACATACCATTTGCCGAATTGGTACGGCCTCGTTTCCGCGACGGGTTTGACCCCCAAAACGATTTGGTTTGCCGGTAAGGAATTCGATTTGTCGGAGATCGCCGCGCGAGTTCATGAACGATTCGGTCGGTCGCCGCTCGTCTTGAAAGATTACGTCAAAAGTCGCAAACATGAATGGTTCGAAGCCTGTTTCATTCCGGATGCCGGGGACATCGACGCCATTCGACGGGTGACGCAGCGGTTCTTGGAATTGCAGGATGATGCGCTCGTCGGTGGACTCGTATATCGCGAATTTTGGCCTACGCGAAGCGTCGGTTTGCACCCGAAGAGTCGAGCGCCCATGGCGAACGAGCATCGTTTATTCGTTTGGCGGGGCAAGGTATTTTATTCCCGGCCGTATTGGTCCGTCGCCGATTATGGCGACGTTCGTCCCCCCGTCGATCTTGTCGCACCGATTCTCGAGAAGAACGTCAGCCCCTTTTATGCCGTCGATATCGCGGAGCTCGAGCGGGGAGGGTGGTTCGTCGTCGAATGCAATGACGGAGGTTCGGCGGGATTGCCCGATCCGAATGATTGTGTCGATTTTTATCGAGCCTTGGCCCAGGCGGGGGCCGGCCATGAAAGTGGGATGTCATGAAGAAACGAATCGCGATGGTTGCGCTTGGAATGGTCCTTCAGCTCTGCGCTTGCAGCAGCGGCAATGGCGGAGGCAATACCGCATCGGGCGGACAAGGTGGCGATGCAGGCGCGGGCGCCTCGGGAGGTGCCGCAGGTTCGGGCGGAGCGGGTGGTTCGTCCGGGATGACGGTTTGTCCGGGGGCTGAACCCATGCAAGGCACGGCCTGCTCGGTGCAGGGGTTGTATTGCTCGTACGGAGACAGCCCGTTTCCGATGTGCCGGCATCGTTATCGTTGCGACATGGGGCAATGGGCGACGTTCAGTGCGTTTTGCCAAGACGAACCTCCGGCATGTGCGCCTTCGCCGCCGGATGGGACGGCGTGTCCCGGCCAAACCAGTTATTGCGTCGATGGGTCGCGTTTGTGCATGTGTCCGGTGTGCGGTGGAGCCGGTTGTCCTCCCGAACCTTGGTCGTGGTCATGCAGCAATGCGCCGGCCGCGGGGTGTCCGGACTTCGTTCCGAATGAGGGTACGGAGTGTACGGATACGGCGCTCGTTTGCGAATACGGGATTATGTGTAACGAATACGCCCGAGTGCAATGCATCAATGGCGTTTGGGCGTGGGATCCGTTCGTCGCGTGCCCGTGAACCGCGTCGCGCCATTCAACATCGGGATATCTCGCGCTGCTTGGCGCAGCGAAAACGCGAGCGGTGGGACGAACCCCTACGTGCGGCGCGATTTTGTGCTTGAAATTTGTACTTGATGATGCGAAAAGAGCTTGGCGGTGCATCGAGCAAAAGGAGCAACCCATGCCGATTGTGGTCAGCACGAAATCAAAAAGTCTGTTGTCCGAGGCCTCTTCGTCGGATTGTCCGGCACCCATGTCGCGCCAAGCGGGCGAAGAGATTGCAAAACGCCTGGCCGGAGCACGCAAGCCCGGGGACGCGGCTTTGACCAGCGGTTGCGGGGTGATCGCTTATACGTGGAATTTGCAGGCCGGCACGATTCTAGGACAGTTTGTCTTGGCAATGTATGAGGGTAACATTGCCACGGAAACGGGGATCAAGGTCGCCGGCACGCCGGGACAACTTGCCGGGACGTACGCGATTCAAACGTATACGAACACGGGGGCGCTTTTCGCTCAGGGGCTGTTGATCCTCGAGCCTGTGGGGACGAACGGCGCGTACGCCGTCAAGTATATTCTCGACCCGGTGGATCCCACGGCGCTTGGTTATGTTCCGGGGACGCTGCTCTTTTATGATGCCATCGGTTATCAAACGCAGAATCCGCCGAGTTTGTCGGTTGCGTGGGATAACGATTTGTATACGCGCAACATCGGTACGGGCCTCAAAGAATGGGGCTATCGACTCGTGTCGCCGACGTGACGTGACGACAACCGACGCATTTTTGACGGTTCGATTGAACGGGGGCAAGGTCGTCGATTGCCCCTTGCGGCCCGATTGCTCATCGTCTATGGCCGACCTGTGTCCCCGCATGTCGGCGGCTACTGGAGTTGTTCCAAATGTTCAAGTTTCCCGGTTATGCGTCGATTGCGCAGATTCACGATACGCCCGCGTCACAGGTTCTTCGCGCCAAACGTGATGCCGACGCTGCGCCGGTCATTCTGAAGATCCTGAAGCCGGCATATCCTTCCGCCGAGCGTCTTGCTTGGTTCAAGCAGGAATACGAACGATTGCGGTCGCTCGCGGCTCCCGGGATTGTTCAGGCGCATGATTTGCTCTGCGAGCAGCATACTTGGGCCATTGTTTTGGAAGATATCGGCGGCGATTCGTTGGCCAAATGGATCGCTTCGGGCAATCATGATCTGTCGGAAAAACTGGCGATTGCGGTGGCCATCGTCGATGTCCTCGGGCGCGCCCACCGGGCGCGGGTGATCCACAAGGACATCAATCCCTCCAACATCGTCTACAATGGGTCGACCAAAGAGCTCAGGTTGATCGATTTCGGTATATCGACGGTATTGACTCGGCAGAACCAGGAAATCACCAACCCCGACGTTCTGGAAGGCACCATTCCGTATATTTCGCCCGAACAAACCGGGCGCATGAATCGTTCGATTGATTATCGGACCGACTTTTATTCGTTGGGCGTGACCTTGTACGAATTGTTCACGGGGACGCTGCCATTCGTGTCGTCGGATCCCATGGAGCTCGTCCACGCGCATATCGCGGTATCGCCCGTGGCGCCGCATGATCGAGATCCCGGCGTTCCTCGCGCCATTTCCCGCATCATCATGAAGCTCATGGCCAAAACGGCCGAAGCTCGTTATCAAAGCACGTACGGAATCAAGGCGGATTTGAGCGCCTGTTTGGATTCATTGCGCACGCGGGGTGTCGTCGACGACCTTGAAATCGGCAAACACGATGTTTTCGAGCGATTTCAAATTCCGCAGAAGTTGTACGGGCGCGAAGTGGAAATCGACGGGCTCATGGCGGCATTCGAACGCATCGTCGGTCAGGGCCATGCCGAAGAAGGACGCTCCGAATTGGTATTGATCGCGGGTCCGAGCGGAATCGGCAAATCGGCCGTGGTGCAGGAGTTGTATCGACCGATCACGGGGCGACGCGGTTATTTCATTGCGGGGAAATTCGATCAATTTCATGGAGGCGCGCCGTATTCGGCCATCAAGCAGGCATTCGAAGGGCTCGTGCACCAGCTGCTCACCGAAAGTGAATCGCGATTGCAGCAATTACGCGAGGACCTACTCCAGGCTTTCGGCGGCAATGGCGCGCTGATCGTCGATCTGTTGCCGGAAATCGTGCATATTGTCGGACAGCAGCCGGAAGTGCAGCAGCTTGGACCCACCGAAGCTCAAAATCGTTTTCGCCGGACATTTTTGAGTTTCTTGCGCGTATTCGCCAAATCCGAACATCCGCTCGTCCTGTTCCTCGACGACTTGCAACGAGCGGACGCCGGAAGTTTGCGGTTGCTCGAGCTCATCATGGGCGACGATGAAACCAAGCATTTTCTCTTGGTCGGCGCATATCGCGACAATGAAGTCACCGCGGCCCATCCGCTCACGGCGACGTTGGAATCGCTGACGAAAGCGCGAGTTCCCATTGAGCGTCTTCAATTGGCGCCGCTGAAATTGGCCCATGTCTCGGAGCTCGTTGCGGCGACCGTGAATGCGTCGCCGTCGGCCGTCGAGCCGCTGGCGAATCTGATTTGGCGCAAAACGGACGGCAACCCGTTTTTCGTGGGCGAATTTCTCAAAGAAATTCATCACGAGCAGTTGTTCGCGCTGGATGCGGCGCGGGGTTGTTGGACTTGGGATCTCGATCGAATCGAAGCCAAGGCAATGACGGCCAACGTCGTGGACCTGATGGTGGACAAACTCCGCCGTTTGCCCGAACAAACGCGTGATGCCTTGTGCCTGGCCGCATGTATCGGTTCTCGTTTCGATCTGGAGACCCTCGAACAGGTTTGTCGGAGCGATTTGGACGCGGCGGTGACGACGTCGTCGGGTCGAGCTCGCGCATTACGTCTCGCGAAGACGTTTCAGTTGTTGCTGCCCGCGATTGACGCGGGATTTCTCATGGCGTCGTCCGAATTGGCCGTCGTCGATGCCGACGCGCCGCTGGTCGTTCGTGATTTCAAGTTTTTGCACGATCGAGTTCAAATGGCGGCGTATGCGCTCGTTCCGGAGGACGGGCGCAAGGCATTACACTTGCGCATTGCGCGCCTCATTTCGAGCGCACTGCGGCCGGAGGAGCGGGACGCAAAGTCGTTTTCCTTGGCGGACCAATGGAATCTCGCCGGAGATCTCGTGCAGGACCTCTCCGAACGTTTGGACGTGGCGCAATTGAACCTCATTGCCGGCCATCGCGCGCGGGCGTCGCTTGCTTATGGCGCGGCTCGCGATTACCTCGCGGCCGGTATTGCGCGTTTGGGTCGCGACGGCGTCGAGGCGAAACAGGAATTGGCGCTCGCGCTTCATCGGGAATTGACTGAAGCGGAATACCTCGTCGGCAATCATGTTCGGGCCGAAGAGCTGGCCAAATTGACGCTGGAATTGGCCCCGACGCCGCTCGAGCAGGCCGATATTTATGCCATGATCGTCAGTCAATACACGATGTCGGCGAAATACGACGACGCGGTATCGATGGCTCGCAAAGGTTTGGCTTTGCTGGGCGTGGAGCTTCCCGTGGACGGGTGGGAACCGGCCATGCACGCCGAACTTGGTTTGGTGAATGAAAAAATGCAGGGCCGAGACGTCGCTTCATTGCTTGATCGTCCGGAAATGCGGGATCCGTGGGCCAAGGTGGTCACGCGTCTTTTGCTCCGCGCGTTTGCCGCGGCCTTCTATTTGAGCCCCATCCTGTACAGCCTCATCATTTTCAAGGCGATTCGATTTTCGCTCGAATATGGCCATCCGCCCGAGGGGTCGGATTTGTATTCGTATTACGGGCATCTCTTGAGCGGCGTACTTGGGCAACACAAGACCGGCTACGATTTCGGCCTTTTGTCATTACGACTTTGCGAGCGCACGGGGCGCCACGATGACGCTTGTCGAGCCGCATTCATCGTCGCCAATTTCATTCATCCCTGGGTACATCCATTGGGCAAAGCGCTGCCCATCAACGATTCGGGATATCAATCCGGTTTGAGCTCCGGGGAACTCCAATTCGGCGGCTACATCCTCATTTATAAACTCATGAATCAGTTCTACGAAGGAAAACCGATTCCGCTGATTCTCGAGACATTGCCCGCGTACCTCGATTTCAACAAAAAAGCCGGCAATCAGATCGCCGTCGATATCATCCTCGGCATTCAGATCGTGCTCCGCCATTTGGTGGGTACGTCGAATGAATTCGGCATCGATGGATTGACGGAAGCCGAATATCTTGCCGATTGCGAGGGCCACAAGAGCCTCATGGCCCTCGTTTATTTCCAAACCCTCAAAATGCAGGCGCTTTATTTGCGCGGTGATTTTGCGGGAGCGCTCGCTTCATCGGCGGCCGCGGAAAAACTCTTGCCCGTCATCATGGGGAATATCGCCGTTGCCGAGCACGGATATTTCACCGCCTTGAGTCTCGCGGCGAGTTGTCCGGCGGAGCCCGGTGAAATGCGCGAAACGGCATTGACCAAATTGCGCGAGGCGACGGAGCGCCTGCGGGGATTCGCCGCGGCCAATCCGGCGAATTTCAAGCACATGCACGCATTGGCCGCCGCCGAGCTGGCGCGGCTCGTGGGTTCCATGGACGCCATGGACCATTACGACAGCGCCATTGCTGCGGCCGCCGAATTTGGATTTCCCCAAGACGCGGCATTGGCGAATGAACTTTACGGTCGCTGGTGGATCGAACGCAAAAATGAACGCGTTGCCAGGACGTACATCTCCGATGCCGTTCACGCGTATGAACGTTGGGGCTGTGGATTCAAGCAAGAGCAGCTCGTCACGCGTTATCCTTGGTTGGCGCTTGGTGACTTGGCGAAATCCGTGGGGTCGACCGGCTCGGGCGTGACACGGTCCGCTCAGCGCGCGAGCACCACGTTGGATCTCATCAGCGTCGTCAAAGCTTCGCAGGCCATTTCAAGCGAAATCGTCCTGGAAAAACTATTTTCCAACCTCATGCGCATTCTCCTCGAAAACGCCGGTGCGGAACGAGGTCTGTTGATCCTCGAGGAAAATGGCGAATTGATGGTTCATGTGGAGGCCTTCGTCTCGCCTGGCAGGCAGGACAACCAACCCGCCGACCATGTCGTCCATTCGCTCGAGCCGGTGCCTTATGGGCAATACGGCGCTATTTCCAAGGGAATCGTGCGTTACGTAGCGCGCACGCGGCGCAATGTGATCCTCAATGATGCCGTTCGCGAAGGCGAATTCATGCATGAACCTTACATCGTGCAAAACGGCACCAAGTCCATTCTTTGCGCTCCGATCATCAATCGAGGTCAATTGATCGGCATTCTGTACCTGGAAAATAATCTGACGACAGGCGCGTTCACCCAAGAGCGTTTGGATGTCCTCAAGCTGCTCTCGTCCCAAATTGCCATTTCAATCGAAAACGGCCGGCTCTACAATGAAATGGAGCGCAAAGTCGCCCAACGCACGGAAGATTTGCGCAAGAAAAACCTCGATTTGCAGGAAACGCTGCGGCACCTCAAAGAAACGCAAGCCCAATTGGTCGAGCAAGCCAAACTGGCATCGCTTGGTCAGTTGACCGCGGGCATCGCGCACGAAATCAAAAATCCGCTCAATTTCGTCAATAACTTTGCCGAATTGAACGTCGAGCTCGTCAATGAATTGCTCGAGGAGAGCAAAGAAGATCCGGATACGCCGCTGTCGGATATGGAAGATACGTTCGACATGCTCCGGACCAATTCGGAGAAAATTGCGGAGCATGGAAAACGAGCCGACGGAATCGTCCGCAGCATGATGCAGCACGCCAGCGGCGGAACCGGCGATCGACGCAAAATGGACGTCAATGCGTTGGTCGAGGAATACGTCAATCTCGCTTATCACGGAATGAAGGGCCAAGACAAAGAGGCGGAGATTCACATCATTCGCAAGCTCGGTCCCACCGTCGGACAAGTCGAAATGCTTCCGCAAGAAATCGGCCGCGTGCTCGTCAACCTCATGAACAATGCGTTTTACGCGGTACGCGAACGTAGAAGAATGCGGCCATCCGATTACACGCCGACCATCACCGTCATGACGCAAAAAGAAAATGGCCTGGTCACCATCGCGGTTCAAGACAACGGAATCGGAATCCCCGAAAAAATCCGAGACAAGGTCTTTACGCCGTTTTTTACGACAAAACCGACCGGGCAGGGGACCGGCTTGGGTTTGTCGATGAGCCATGACATCGTCGTCCAAGGTCACCGCGGCCAGTTGCGTTGGGAAAGCGTCGACGGACAAGGCGCCAAATTCGTCGTCGTTCTCCCCGCCTGACGCTCGGAGTAAGCACCGTGTCGCAAGAAAAAACCCCTTTCGAACTCATCGGCGGCGAAGTTGCCGTTCGCAAATTGTGCGAGCATTTTTATGACGCTATGGACCGGGACGAACCCGCGCTCGCCCGGCTCCATATCCTGGACGAACAGGGCAAAGTTTCTCGCCAAAGTCGAGATCGCTTCACGCTGTTCCTGATCGGGTGGCTCGGCGGCCCGCAAGATTACATTGCACAATTCGGCCATCCGCGATTGCGTATGCGTCACGCACACGTGCCCGTCGATATCGCGATGCGTGACGCTTGGATGCGCGCCATGCGTACGGCCATGGATGAAACGAATACGCCCGCCGAATTGCGCGGCTTTTTGGAGACGCGCCTCGCTGAAGTCGCCGACTTCATGCGCAATCGTCCGGGCTGATCGTCGGAGGCTCGATCACGCCCGCCCATTTCGGCGAAAATGCCGCCGGCTCGAGTTATCGCCCCATCCACAACGTTCGGTACACCTCGGCCATTCGTCGGGCCACGGCATTCCAATCGAAACTCTCCCGCATCCACGCCCGTCCCCGTTGTCCCATCTCCGCCAGGTTTTTCCGGGCCATCATATCCATTGTTCGCGCGAGCGTCTCCGGATCGTTCGCCACCCATTCACCGGCTCCGCGAGCATTCAATTCGCGCCACGGCGTACCTGTCGATGCAATCACCGGAACGCCGTGCGACAACGATTCCACCACCGTCATTCCAAAGTTCTCCGAAAACGACGGCAGCACGCAAATGTCCGCTTGTTCAAAGGCCTTGGTTTTCGCAGCGCCTTCGGCGAAACCTGCAAGACGTACCTTCGAAGACAAACCTTTTTCGGCAATCCGCTTTTCGAGCGCCGCCGTATAAGCGGCGTCTCCCGACCCGACCAAGGTCATGTAAAGATCGGGCGTTTTGGCCAAAGCCGCGGCGTCGATCAAGTTCTCAATGCCTTTGATGGGATCGAGGCGTCCAAGGTACAATATGCGCGTTTGTCCTTCGGGTTGCCACGAGCGCGGCGCGAGCGTTTGCGGAATATCGACGCCATTGGGTATTTCCGCGACCGAGCACCCGGGAATCTGTTTCTGCGCCGCCTGGCCTTCTTCGGGCGACGTTGCGTGAATGACATAAGGATGCCCGTGCAAAATCGTCAAACACGCCTTTTCCCAAACTTCTTTCAAACGGCGCCGTCGTGTGTGTTCCCATCGTTGCAATGACCCTCGAGCCGACCACACGACGGGTTTTCCCGCCAAACGACACGCCGCGAGGCTTGGAATGGTCGGAAACGAATAAACCGCCGTGACATGCACGACGTCGGCCCACGTAATCATGCTGGGAAGCCGCGCCAATAGTCCCGGAGCCGCCGACGTACTTCCCCATTTGTGCTCGAAATCCACCGTATAACCGGGGAACATCTCCGGCCGAATCGTCGCCCGCTCCAGGCACTCACGCCCGCCATTTCCGGCGGTGTCCGTCGTGAGCACCTTGAGGTTCACATCGGTTTGTCGAGCCAATGCATTGCACAACCCGTAGGTGGACCAAATGGGACCGCCAAACGCTGTGGCCGGGTAAAACGAAGGAACGATGTGGAGAATGTTCATGGACGTAGGCGATCGCTTCGCGTGGAGACCGGACGCTCAGAAATGAATCGCAAATCCATCGGCGGTTGGAGCGAATTGAAACCCGGTCGATTTGGAATCCTTTTTCTCTTTTTCCGGATCCACTTCCTTGGGCTCCCGCGCGTAGCGAACGATGCCCACGATCGTCAGGGGCAAACCCGTGAGCATGGCCGCTCCGCCCAGCGAAACCGAAACGATTCCAAAAGCGTCTTTGCCATAATCACGAATGCGGTCGACGCCGAACCACACGTTGAACGCTCCCGTGCCGAGCGTACAGGCGCCTCCCAGCAAAAGAACCAATCCGGGCATCGGTTCGCTCGGTTGACGTTTGACACGCGTCACCTGAGGTCGGGGCGCAAGAATGTCCACGACGACCTTCGGGGCGACGATGACGGGCTTCGGAATGTCGACATTCACCTTCGCGCACACGCATACCGAAAAATTGATACCATTCGGATTGCACGTGGCTGTTCCCGGTGCCCCGTCATCGCACGAACACGACGTTTGCGCGCCGGGATTGCAGCGGCGAGGA
>WBZU01002206.1_pt1 | contig 13311 bp, 10 predicted proteins | sample 5204311 | NCBI WGS metagenome assembly WBZU01 (sample SAMN12344359, study PRJNA552823) | activated sludge metagenome | biome: Activated sludge suspended growth; feature: Nitrification reactor; material: Wastewater; isolation source: activated sludge from nitrification reactor of wastewater...
ATATTGGATAATAACTTTGCGTATCTGATATCAGTCATAAGACCATAAAGATCATGTAAGAAATGTTTTGATTAATATTTAACCCGCAAAAAAACTTTGCGGGTTTTTTATTTCCTGCTTTCTCTGAGCATCATAACTCCTGCAAAGAGGAAGAACATGGATGACACAATGAAGGTCGCTTCTATGGAAACGAGTTTAAGAATTAAATATCCGATGAACGGTGCGAATACGCCTCTGACGCCGGTGAGAGTTATGTGAACCGCCTGATAGTTCGCTACTTCCATAGACGGCGCGTAATAGATCGAACTAAGATTCCAGGAGATTGTTATCCCGCTCATAAAAACTCCGAAGAAGAAAAATGTAATATAAAGAAGCGTGTCAGGAGAGACAATGTTTCTGTCAACGCCAAGATACTTTATTGAAAGCATCAGCAAAGGATATAATATCAAAGCAAGGAACAGATATCCGCAGAACCTTGTCGGATTGCCGGTGCCGTGGAGCCGTCCCATAATTGGCGTAAATAAAATCGTCGCAGTATAAAACACGAGACCTCTTGCGACGGATATAGACGAGTAATCAAGATGAAGCGTCTGAACCATAAATATCGGAACTGCAGGGCTTGCTATCATAAAAGCCATTCCATAAAGGAAAAAATAAATTTCAAATCTGCTAAAGGGCTTATTGTCCCTGAAGATCCTTAAAAGATTTCTTACAGGTAAAATTAAAATATCTTTGAATAAGCCGAATGAAATTTTTCCGGTAAATTTATTATCCGAATTATGTTCGTTTAGTTTGCCTATCGAAATCATCTTTGCAAGATTAATGTAAGCAAGGATATCAAACAAACCCGCAACAGGGAAAAGAATTTTGTACAGTCTGAAATCTATGTCAAGAAGATATCCGAGCAGTGTTGTTACGAGTAAAGTTACTATAGTATATAAGCTGGAAGCATAAGAGTAAAGCGAGCTCCTTCTTTCTCTTGTGTAATTGTGTTTGAACACTGCATTCCATGCTGGCTTGATGAGCGAATCGGTGTAACTCATTGCAGCTATGCAGAAAATAAAAAAGACCGGTGTTTCAAATAAAGGTATGATAAGCAGAAAGAACCTGCTGAAGACAGCCATAAATATAATCATCCGCGACTGATTATTGGAACGGTTGATTATTTCCGGTCCGTATATGGAAAATAAAAATGCAGAACTTGTCAGAAAGATAAGCAGCGTAACCTGAAAGTCCGAAGCAAGAAGGGATTTTTTCAGAATGACATCCTGAAGCATCAGAATGCCGAAAGCCATTCCCGTAAAGACCTGCGCTATCAGATGAAGACGGAATGTATTCTTTTCTATTGTCTTTACTTCGGCATAAAGAAGAGCATTTGATTTGTTAACTTCCACGGATCAGATACCTTTCTCAATTTGATCATGATGAAGAACAACAATTACTCCGGGAAATTTATTTTCGATATGAACTTTTGTTTTCTCCGCGCAGTAAACGGATCTGTGCTGACCTCCGGTGCAACCGAAGCTTATCATCAGATCTGTAAAATTTCTTTCAGAATAATTTTCAATTGCATGGTCAATGATATCATAAACATTTTCAAGAAACTTTTTCATTTCTTTCTGACTGTCAAGAAATTCAATTACTCCTTTATCAAGTCCTGTAAGAGATTTAAACTCCTCTTTCCTACCGGGATTATAAATAAACCTGCAGTCAAATATGAATCCCCCGCCGTTGCCTGTATTATCTGACGGGATGCCTGCTTTTTTGTAACTAAAGGAATGCAAACTGATTTTAAGCGACATTGAAAATTTATTTTTATAATATATTAAACTGATAAGTGAAATTAAGTGGAATTAATTTTTATAATCAAATGACACATCTTTCTATAACGTTTATATTCTAATTATTTACTGAAGTTGACTGCTTCAAGATTGAAACAAGAGATTGCCACTAATTTCACTAATTGACACGAATTTGAAAATATTTTTTCAATACAAATGGTGTAAATTTGTTCTTACTTTGACCGTGACTTTTGGGAATTAATTATGAATTATACTGAAGCAAAAAATTGATTTAAATATTATTTGAAAATAAAACAGGAAATATTTGCAATTGTAATTTGAGAAAAATAATCTGATGAAATTTAACAGAGCCGGATTAACTGTTTTTAATTTTTATTATTTCAGCGGCAATGCTAACGGCGATTTCTTCCGGAGTATCGCTGCCGATGTCAATTCCTATCGGAGCATGAACTTTCTTCAGCAATACTTTGCTCACACCTTCTTTGACAGTTTCGTTGAATATCTTTTTTAATTTAACTTTCGTTCCCATGATTCCGATGTAGCGGACATTTTTATTTATTACCTGCATAAGAGATTCTTTATCTGAAATAAAACTTTTTGTAACTATGACAATATAAGTCTGATTGCCTTCGGTAACATGCTTTCCGAGCCGTGAAAATTTTCCCGTGATGATCTTATTTGCAAACTTAATATCCTTAAGAACAGAAAGATCTTCTCTGTCATCATAAACTGTAACATGAAAATCAAGTTCGGACATTAGTTTAGAAACTGCGAGTCCGACATGACCTCCTCCTATTACATACAGATAATTTTTCAGTCCGATCGTTTCTTCATAATCCCAGTCATATTCATTTCTGAAACTGAAAACATAAGTGAGATTATTTTTTTTATTCTTTATAATCTTTATTCCTTTATCAGAGAAAGAAAGTTTGCCTGTTTTGTAATCAGCGATATAATCCCTGATGCTCTTAATTAATTTAATGTCTTTTTTATCGAGAGAGAAAGTAAAATTTGTCTGCGAACCGGAACATATCAGTCCTGACTTAGCGACATTCTTTTTTTTGCTGTGATAAATTTTTTCAATTACGTTTACATGCGCTTTGCTCCTGAGCAATTCTCCGGATCTCTTTATCAGTTCAAATTCCATAACGCCGCCGCCGACAGAGCCGGTGTAATCTCCGGAAGAGGAAACAGCCATTTTAAAACCTTCTTTGCCGGGTGAACCTGCCTCGTGATCAACAACCGCAGTAAGTATAACGGAATTGTTAATGCTGATATGATGATAAATAAAATTCCAGAGATGAGATTCTTTCATAAAGAAGATTCCTTATTGATATTTGACTGCGCATTTACAGCATCGCTGCTAATACTTTCGGAATATAAATTCATCAGAACTTTCTCCGGAGTAATTGGAGCTGATAATTTAAATTCTGTATCGGGACGGAAAGCTTTTATTGCATTCATTATTGCGAAATAAGCGCCGATGCCATACATGAGAGGCGGTTCGCCTATTGCTTTTGAATTGAACATACCCGACGGATTTGGCTCACCGAGAAATCTGACATCCATGACTTTCGGAGCAAAGTGTATGTCCGGCACTTTGTATGTTGATAAAAGATCTGTCAGAAGTTTTCCGTCTTTGCTGAAAATAACTTCTTCAATGGTCATCCATCCGATCCCCTGAATAATTGCGCCTTCCGCCTGTCCTCTGTCAATGACGGGATTCAGACTTATTCCGAAATCATGAACTGCCTGAACTGAATCTATTACATAAGTTCCTCTAAGGCAGTCTACAGTCGCCTCAATGATCGCAGTACCATAAACATGATAACGGAAAGGATTTCCTTTATTAGTATTTTTGTCAAAGAAAATTTCAGGGGTAACAAAGTGTTCGTGCGCTGACAAACTGATTCTTTTTGAATATGTAAGTTCAATAAGTTCTTCCCAGCCGAGATCAGTCTTATTACCATCATAGTAAACAATTTCATCTTTAATCTGAATCTTATCTGCATTCTTATCATCTTTTTTTAATTCCTGCAAAGCGGATTCTTTAAGTCTTGACAATATTTTATTACAGGCGTTGTAAACAGCTCCGCAGTTAAGGTCAGCGCCGGAGCTTGCGGCAGTAGGAGAAGTATTGGCTGACCTTGTTGTGTTTGTAGTTTCGCTTTTAATTCTGTTATGATTAACAGAGAAAACTCTTGAAACCACTTCTTTGATTTTGGCATTAACGCCTTGTCCCATTTCAACAGCAGCAGTGCTGAAACTTACGCTGCCGTCAGTATATACATTTACCAGCGCATTTGCCTGATTCATTCTTGTGTTTGTAAAAGCGATACCGAAGCAGATCGGCATGAAGGCGAATCCTTTTTTGAAATTTGAATTTTCGTTATTGAATTTTTTTATTCTGTCTTCAATAAGTCCGGAATGAAATTGAGCATCGGCAGCTTTCCATGTACTCAAAGTCTGCACATTCTTAGCGATCTGTCCGTAATGAAATTCATCATTTTCCTTCAGCAGATTCTTTTTCTGAATCTCATATGCTTCCAAACCCATCTTTTCGGCAGCTTTGAAAATTGCGCATTCAATAACAAATTTTCCCTGAGGTCCGCCAAATCCTCTGAAAGCTGTATTCGGCGGAAGATTCGTTCTGCAGCAGTAACCTGTGGCTTTAACATTCGGAATGCAGTAAGCATTTGCGCAATGAAACAAAGTCCTGTCAAGAATGGCAGGCGACAGGTCAGCCGAAGCGCCGGCATTCTGATAAAAGACCGCTTCATAAGCAAGTATCATTCCTTCTTTTGTCAGTCCTATCTTAAAGTCTGAAGAATAAGGATTCCTTTTTCCTGTCATAACAATATCATCATGCCGGGGAAGAACAAGTTTTACAGGTCTGTTAAGAAGTTTAGCCGAAAGCGCAGCCATAGCAGCCCATGCAGTCGCCTGATCTTCTTTTCCGCCGAAACCTCCGCCGAGTCTGAGAACTTCAACTTCGATCTTATTCATCTGAATTCCCAGAACATTCGATACGGCTCTCTGAACCGCAGTCGGACCCTGCGTTGAAGAAACAATTTTTATTCCTCCGCCTTCCACAGGAAAAGCAAACGATCCCTGAGTTTCAAGATAGAGATGTTCCTGTCCGCCTGATTCACATTGACCTTCAATTATATGATCACAGTCTTCCCATGCTTTATCAACATCTCCGTTTGAAAAAATTCTCGGTTCGATTATAAGTTCGCCTTTTGCAAAAGCTTCTCTCGGATCGGTAATAACAGGCAGAGGATCAATTTCTATTTTAATGTTTCTGACAGCTTCTCTTGCGATGAACTGAGTTTCAGCGATGACAATCGCCACGGGCATTCCTATAAAATGAACTTCATTCTCTGCAAGAAGAGGTTCATCCTTAACTATACTTCCGATCTGATTATTTCCCGGAATGTCTTTGAAAGTAATAATTGAAATAACTCCGCTGATCTTTTCAGCATAATCAATATCCAGATTTTTTATTTTACCGTGAGCAACCGGAGAGTAAAACACGGAAGCAAATAACGTCCCGTTAGGAAAATTAATATCGTCAATGAACTGAGATTCGCCTCTAACATGATGTATCATGTCATAATCTTTCATAAGTATCCTCCGTTTTAAAAATTTCAGGAAATAAAACTAAGAAGTGCGCATAAATTAATCTTGAGAATAAAAGTCTTTTATAATTTTCGCTGCCTCTCGCATCGCTGATGGGTGATATTTCTTTTTGCGAAACTGAAACCGCTTCCTTAATATTATCGGGTGACAATTCAGTTCCGGTAAGGAACTCACAGGTTTTACTTAGAAACAAAGGTATAGCGGAAACTCCTCCCGCCGAAAGATATATTTCAGTAATAAAATTATTTTCTGTTTTAAGAAAGACAGAACTGTTTACGCTTGCAATATCGAGATAAGTTCTTTTAGATACTTTTTCAAAATTGTAAAAGTAATTTCCTTCCGGAAGTTTAAACTTTAAACATTTCATATATTCATTTTTCGAGCGGTCAGTTTTTTTATAACTCAGATAAAAATCTTTGAGGAAGACATCTCTTTCTGAAATACCGTCAGTAAGAGTAACGACAGAGTTCAGGGACAGAAAAAATATTGTCATATCGCCGATAGGCGAGGCATTATTCAGATTACCTCCCACAGTTGCATTATTACGGATCGGAGTCGAGCCGAACAAATTCATAAATCCGTCAAACTCAGGAAAAAATTTATTCATAATTTCAGATTCCCTAAGATCGGTAACTGTAGCATTACTTCCGACAATGCAGTATCCTTCTTTGATGTCAATTCCGAACAGATCCTTGTCATTATGAAGAAGCTTAATTTCTGAATTCATCATCTCATCCGGTCGCTGAACAAAAAGATCCGTTCCGCCTCCGACAAAATAGCTGTAACTTTGAATATCTGAATAATTTTCTTTGCAGGTCAGCTTTAATTTTTTCAGACGATCGTGAATATTTAAAAAATACTCAGGTATGATTTTCATTTCCGCAAGATCACACTGAGTTATGATTTTATTTCCGGGAGTAAATTTATCAGACACTTTTTTAGCAGCTCTGATAATCGAATTATGTCCTGTACATCTGCAGATATTGCCGTCAAGAGATTCTATTACGCCAGTGGAATTCCCGTTTACAAGATTAAGAAAATAACCGGTGAGTGAAATTATAAATCCAGGGGTGCAGAAACCGCACTGTGTTGCGCCTTCATCAACGAAAGCTTTCTGAATAGGATTGAGAAGAAGACCATCCTGATTCAGACCTTCGATAGTCACAATATGTTTTCCGGAAATATTTCCGACGGGAAGAAGGCATGAATTAACTGATCTGTATGACACGGTGCCGTTTTTTAATTCCCCTGTCAGAACCGTGCAGGCGCCGCAGTCACCTTCCTTACAGCCTTCCTTTGCTCCTTTTAATCTTTTATTCCTGATAAAATCAAGAAGGACTACGGCAGGGTTAATTTCAATATCAACTAAATCATTATTCAGTATAAAGCTAATCCGGGTTTTCATAATTAACAGAAAAGATTAGAATGTCAGTAAGATCTTTTTAAATTACATAGTAAATAATATTTTAAAATATACTTCTGAATTCTCAAAGATAAGTAAATTTATTTATTCAAATTAAAAATATTAAGCTGAATTTACAACGGATATATATTTAATAAAAAAAGGGAAGTTCTGTTTATCAGAACTTCCCTTTAAATAACTATTTAACTTCTGTTATTTCTTTACAACACCGCTTCCCATAAAGTCTTCTACAAGCGCTTTGGAGAAAGAAGCTGAAAAATCCTTAATAGACTGAGGGTTCAATGTTTCAGACTGCGCAGACCATAAAAGCTGTTCATTTGACATATCGTAGAAGTTGCTGGATAAAAAGTACTCTGTTGATTTGGTAGTATACCCCGGAGAATAAACAGTATTATAAGTGCCCCAATAGTAATTATTAAAAGGATAATATCCTGAATAAGGTGAATAATATGTAGTACCGGGAACATAATGTTCGGTTTCCTTTTTATCCATGAGAGACAGAACCATAGCTCCGTCGACTCCGAGTTCCTTTAATTTTTTGGCTATTGCATCCTTATTCTTATCATCCGCTTTACCGTCTTTGTCAGAATCCATAAAACTGTCGGGCAGTATGTTTGTTCCGGATACGGCAGTGATTCCGTATCTCCTGAATTCCGCTACAACCGCATTTTCGACAGCAGATCTTTTTACAACATCGCCGCTTAAACCAAGGATAGCTATCTTGTTGAATTTCTTTGCTGCAATGGCAGGTTTTTTCCAGGTTCCGCTTATTTCAGTAACGGATGAGCAGGAAGAAAAATATGATACAAAAATTAATAAAATTACCGGTATTATTACTTTCTTCATAAGAATTATTTTTTAAGTTTTTTAAAAATCATAATATCTGTTTAAATATGCAAGACTTATTCCTATATCCGTTGAAGATTGATTTATTTTTATGATAGTCATTTTAAAAATAATTGATACAACAAATTAGATTAGGTAATATTACAGTAATCAAAAAAAGAGTTAAATGAAAAACATAAAGTTTGCTGTTTTATTTTTTATAATTATACAGACCGGATTATTATATTCTCAGACAACTCCCGAACAGATTTTTTCAAAAGGTCTCGAAGCATTTTACAGCGCAAACTTCCGGGATGGAGTAAAATATTTCAGCGAATATATAACTTCTGTTCCAACTGATCACAGAGGTTACAATTACAGGGGATTATGTCATCAGTCAATGAAAAATTATCAGAATTCCATTGAAGATTTTACCAGCGCGATTAATCTCTCAAAGAATAATTCAGAAGGATTTGTTAACAGAGGAAATTCATATCTCATGCAGGGTAATTTTTCTTCAGCCATTACTGATTTTTCCGACGCTATAAAATTTGAACCGAATAATATTGAAGGATATACAGGAAGAGCAAGAGTTTACACACAGCAGGGTAAATATTCCAACGCTTTGTCGGATTTAAATTCTGCCATAGGCGTTGACCCTAAGAATCCGCGAATATATTTAAGCAAAGCGTGGATACATATATTGAACAATGACACTTCAAAAATACAGGAAGATATCAGCTTAGCCATGTACTATGATTCGAATATAGTGTTTACAGATTCAAAGAGGGAATTGCTATTTGTTAAAATTGATAATTACAAGAAAGTGCTGTCAATTCTGAATGACAGGGTAAATAAATTTCCCGGAAGTTATCTATCATATTTTTCAAGAGGAGTTGTATATTTCTTAATGAACAAATACAGCAACTCTGTTTCAGATCTTAAAAAATCCTTAGGTCTTTACAAGGGTAATGACCAGGATTTCAAAAATTTAGTTAACCAGATTTTAAGGAGCATCAAGAGGAACAGTTAAGTATACTATACTTTTGTAATTATATATTAATTAATAATTTTTAAAAATCTTTAAACATAACAGAAATGAAATTAAGAATCTTACTATTTTTGGTAACAGCTATTATTATTTCTTCTTTTGAAACGTATGACAATACTGACGGTATTGAAAATGCAAGAAACAAAAATGTAACAAAAGAAGAAATTTACGAGCACATCAAGTATCTTTCTTCCGATAAGCTTGAAGGGCGTTTTCCCGGGACTGAAGGGGATTCTCTTACTTACAGTTACATTCAGAATGAATTCAAAAATTACAGGATCAAACCTGCAGGCGAGAACGGATTCCTTCAGCCGTTCAGTCTTGTAACTGAAGTCAGACTGGTAAACAAAAACGAATTCAAAATTTCTTCGGGAGACAAAACTACAGAATATAATCTTAACACTGATTTCACTCCTCTCGGATTCAGCGGTAAAGGAAAAATCGAAGGCGAACTTGTATTTATGGGTTACGGTATTTCAGCGCCGGAGCAGAATTATGATGACTACAAGGACAGGAACGGAAATGATATTGATATAAAAGGAAAGATAATTGTATTAATGCGTTACTCACCGGGAGAAAATGATCCGCATAATAATCCTTTTGAAAAATACGAGCCGTCAAGATACAAGACTCTTTCCGCAAGAGACGGAGAGGCGGCAGGAATTATTTTCATTACCGGTCCGCAATCCGGAGAAGATGTATTACAGAAGATGAAGTATGACAATGTTATGCAGAATGCAGGACTTCCTGTTATCAGTTGTAAAAGAGAGATCATTGAAAATATTTTCAGAGACAACGGACTGGACCTGAGCAAAACACAAAGCGATATTAACGAGACAAAAACATCAAATTCTTTTGCGCTTAAAAATGCGAAAGCTTATATAGAAACCAATGTAGAGCCGGTAGATGCGAAAACAAATAATGTAATCGGCTTTATTGAAGGAAGCGATCCGGTATTAAAAAACGAAGTGATAGTTATAGGAGCTCACAAAGATCATCTCGGATACGGACTTTACGGCTCATTGTACAAGGGAAATGACAGACAGATACATAACGGAGCGGATGATAACGCTTCCGGCACTGCAGGGCTTCTGGAAATAGCGCAGAAGATATCCGCCAATAAAAAGAAATTCGGCAGAAGCGTTTTGTTCATTGCTTTTGGAGCAGAAGAAGCCGGTCTGCTCGGATCTGCATATTTTGTAAAATCAAAATTGTTTAATGAATTTAACATCGTTGCAATGCTTAATATGGATATGATAGGAAGACTTAATGACAATAAACTGATTATTTACGGAACAGGAACTTCATCCGTGTGGAATAATACTTTAGACAAAATAAACAGCTCATATAATTTTAACATCACAAAGAATCCCGAAGGTTTCGGTCCTTCAGATCATTCCAGCTTTTATACAAAAAATATTCCGGTGCTTCATTTTTTCTCAGGAACTCATGCTGATTATCATTCACCTTCTGATGATATTGAAAAAATAAATACCGAAGGCGAAGCGAAGATTGTTAATATGGTTTATGACATTGCAATGGATCTGGACAATATGAAAAGCAAACCTGATTTTATTAAAGTAGTCAGTCAGGGAAATGAAAACAGATCTATGGGTAATGTGAAAGTATATGTTGGGACTATTCCGGATTATTCTTTTCAGGGCGAAGGCATGAAGATAACAGGAGCAAAGGAAGGAAGTCCTGCTGAAAAAGGCGGTATGATAAGTGAAGATATTATAATTAAATTTGGCAATAAGGATGTAAAGAATATTTATGATTATATGTATGCAATGGGAGAGTTTAAACCGGGAGAAGAAGCTGAAGTCATTGTGTTAAGAAAAAATGAGAAGGTCACTTTGAAAATTGTGCTTGGAAGCAGGTAAATCAATTTCGAATTACGGGTTACGAATTACGAGTTTCAAATTACTAATTATTAATTACAAATTACTAATTAACAAAAGTGATTTAATTATTGACTGAGTATGAATATAGTTGACGTATTGTTAAAATCTGAGGAACCATCGGTTAAATATAAAACGAAAGTAAATTTATTAGATGAGAATCCCGTTTCACATTCAAATAAAAAGTTAAAAGAAGAAATCAGAAATTCCCCGAGAGTAAAAAAATTACTGTCTCTGAGAGATTCGTCAGGAAAACTCGAGCCCGTAAATTCTCCGTATCAAAAATGGTTCGGAGCGCATTGGGTACTGGTTCATTTATCCGAACTATGTTATCCCGAAAATGACAAAACACTTTATCCGGTGAGAGATCAGATTTATGATCTGTGGCTTTCGGATTACATGTTAAAGACAGTTGTTTATTCTGCAAAAAAACCTGTGTTCGGAGGGGAAGGAGTTCCTGTTGTAAACGGAAAGGCGAGACGATGTGTATCACAGCAGGGGAATGCATTATATTCGACACTGTCACTTGGAATCTCAGATGACAGAGCGGAAACACTTTTAGAATTAATTTTAAAATGGCAATGGCCTGACGGCGGATGGAATTGCGATAAAAATCCTGAAGCTCATACTTCATCTTTCAAAGAATCTTTGATCCCGCTGAGAGGTTTGGCAAAGTATTTAAAATTTAACAAGCACAAAAAAGCTGCACAAGCTTTAAACAGAGCATCAGAATTATTCCTTCAAAGAAATCTTTTCAGAAAATTAAGCAGCGGAAAAGTTATTAACCCTGAATTTATTAAACTCCACTATCCATGCTTCTGGCAGTATGATATTTTGTTTGCGCTGAAAGTTATGGATGAAGCGGGATTTATAAAAGACAACAGATGCAATGAAGCGCTGGATCTGCTGGAGTCAAAACAGTTAAAGTCAGGAGGATGGCGCTCTGGAGGGAAGTTTTACAAATTTGATAATTCAAATGAATCCATTCATAAAATAAATTACGAAAAAGTAGAGTGGGAATCGGCGGAAAATTCAAAGATGAATGAATGGATTACATTAGATGCATTACATGTTCTGAAAAAAGCAGGAAGAATTAAGATATAATATTGAAACTGACATATAATTTTTCTGAAACAAAAAAAGCCAGAGATATAATCCCCGTCTTTTTAATTTTAACAAAGATCTGATTAATTACGAGCTGAATCTTTTTACATCTTCGTTTTGTGTAAGTTCCTGCACTTTGCCCATAAGGGTTTCTACTTTTCCCTGTTCAGCGTTATCGGATATTGTCATATATTCATTGGATTTTCTTAAGCCATGAACTTTATTAGAAGACGGTAAATTTGCTTTATCTTCTTTTATTTTAGCTTCAAATTCTTTTCTGAATTTTCTTACAGTCCATTTGACAGGCCATGCGGCAGCGTCTCCGAGAGCGCAGATTGTATTTCCTTCAATATTTTCAGCAACTGATATAAGAAGATCGAGATCACTGTGTCTTCCTGTGCCGTCCATGATCCTGTTCAGAACTTTCAGCATCCATCCGCAGCCTTCCCTGCAAGGCGTACACTGACCGCAGGACTCGTGATAATAAAATTTTGTAATCCTCTGAAGAACATGAACAATATCAGTATCTTCATCCATTACCATAACGCCGGCAGTTCCGATAGCTGATCCGACTGCTTTCAGACTTTCAGCATCCATTTTCATGTTTAAAGATTCTTCCTTAGTAAGAGGAGGCATTGATGATCCGCCGGGAATTATCATCTTTATATCTTTTCCGTTTTTCACTCCGCCGCAATAATCATTGATAAGCGACATAAGAGGAATTCCGGTAGGAAGTTCATAGACTCCGGGCTTATTGACATGACCGCTTACTCCGAAAAGAAGAGTCCCGGGATGTTTTGGATCGCCTATTTTACTGAACCATTCTCCTCCTTTATTTATGATCTCAGGAACATTGGCAAGAGTTTCAATATTATTGATAGTTGTCGGATTACCCCATACCCCTACAGCAGCAGGAAAAGGCGGCTTCACTCTGGGATAACCTCTTTTGCCTTCAAGAGAATTCATCAGCGAAGATTCTTCGCCGCAAATATATGCGCCTGCGCCTTTGTGAATATACATATCAACTGAATATTCTGAACCAAGAATATTTTTTCCGATATAACCTTTCTTATATGCATCAGAGACACAATCTTCCATAATATTTATCCATTTCCAGTATTCGCCTCTGATATAAACATAAACAGCTTTTATTCCCATTGCATAAGCGGCAATAAGAGAACCTTCAATGAACTGATGAGGATTTTTTTCAAATATCTCTCTGTCCTTAAAACTTCCCGGTTCGCTTTCATCGCCATTACAGCAAAGAAACTTCGGCTTGTCATTTCCTTTTGGCATAAAAGACCATTTCAATCCTGTCGGGAAACATGCGCCTCCCCTTCCTCTTAATCCGGATTTTTTAACTTCTTCGGTTACTTCATCCGGTTTCATCTGAGTAAGAACTTTTTTCCAGGCGGCATATCCGCCGTTGTTTTCATAAACACTGATCTTGTCTAAATCAGGAATGTCTTTTAATATTATTTTTTCCATTAAACTTTTTAATTAGAATTTCTAAGATTACTCAGGAGCTTATCCACTTCTTCAAGAGTAAGTTTTTCATGAAAC
>WBZU01002306.1_pt1 | contig 13307 bp, 8 predicted proteins | sample 5204311 | NCBI WGS metagenome assembly WBZU01 (sample SAMN12344359, study PRJNA552823) | activated sludge metagenome | biome: Activated sludge suspended growth; feature: Nitrification reactor; material: Wastewater; isolation source: activated sludge from nitrification reactor of wastewater treatment...
GCAACTACGTGCACTACTTGCTGTATCAATCAAAGGTCAATCCACTCGCGTATTACTTCGGATTCGAAGATTTGTATCGCGGTGGCGACAATGATTTCGAGGACATGTTCTTGAAGGTGACCGGGCTTTTGGCGCCGTGTACGCCGTCCGCTGAAATCTGCGACGGAAAAGACAACAATTGCGACGGCATCATCGATAACAACCCCAACGATGCCGGGGTGATGTGCGGAGCTTCGGATGTCGGCCAGTGTTCCTTCGGGACGAAAGTTTGCCAAAATGGAACGTTGATTTGTGTCGGCGAAGTTGGACCGACGGCGGAGCAATGCAACGCGCTCGATGACGATTGCAATGGAATGATCGACGATTCTCCGGCCGGCGCGGGATTGCCTTGTGGTAATGACGCGGGCGAATGCACGTTGGGCGTCATGCAATGCAGCGGCGGCGTGCTCGTGTGCGTGGGCGGAAAAGGCCCGTCGCTCGAAGTTTGCAATATGCTCGACGACGATTGCAACGGCACGGTCGACGATTCACCTGTGGATTCGGGGGGACCTTGCGGATCGAATGTCGGCGCTTGCGTGCCCGGAGTTTTCGCGTGCGTCAATGGCATGAACGTTTGCACGGGTGGAACTCCGGAGACGGTGGAACTCTGCAATATGGTCGACGACGATTGCAACGGCGCTATCGACGACGGAAATCCGGGTGGCGGGGCGATGTGCGGATCGGACGTCGGGACCTGCAAGTCGGGCGTCGAATACTGCATCGGCGGACAAATCACGTGCATTGGTTCGCTTGGACCAACCGCGGAGATCTGCGATGGACTCGATAACGATTGCGACGGCACGGCCGATCAATTGGCGCCTTGTCCGGGCGATACGAAGTGCATCGAAGGCGCGTGCGCCGAGAAATGCAAATCGGGCGAGTTCCCTTGTCCCGGCGGACAAATCTGCAAAGACGGATATTGCGTCGTCCTTTCGTGCGATAACGTCGTATGTCCGATGGGGACCACATGCATGCAAGGCTCATGCATTCCGGATGGAACCGGAGGTAATGGTGGTTCGTCGACCAGCAGCGGCGGCAATGGCGGAAGTGGTCAGGGTGGGGGAAGCGAAACCGGCGGAATGGGCGGAATGGGCGGAATGAATGCATCGAGCTCCGGAGCGGCCGGTAATGATAATTCGAACCAGCCTTGGGGCTTGGCCACGGGCGGCGGCGGATGCGGATGCAACGTCGGCGCGAACGATCGCAATGCGAGCATAGCGGCATTCTTTGCGTTTGCCGCGCTGGTGGCCGGTCGTCGTCGCAATCGGAGGAACGCATGAAAAGGAATTGGATCATCGGCGTTTTTCCGCCGGCGGCATTGACGGTGGTTTTGCTGGGCACAACGGGTTGCAATACCGATGCGTTCTGCTTCGGCTGCGATGACAACGCGGGTGGAGCGGGCGGGACGGCGGGCGAAGCCGGCGCCGGTGGAATGGGCGGAACGGGCGGCTCGGGTGACGGAGGCAGCATTATTCCGGGGACCGGCGGCAATGGCGGCTGCATGGCCGATATCATGACCGATCCCAAAAATTGCGGCGCATGCGGGGTCGTTTGCAGTTTGCCCAATGCATTTCCCGTTTGCACCGGCGGTTTCTGCCTCGTCGATACGTGCGCCGCGGGCTTCATCGACCTGGATATGCAGGTGGCGAACGGTTGCGAATACAAATGCACGCCGTCCAACGGCGGCGTTGAAATTTGCGATTCGCTCGACAACGATTGTAATGGTCAAGTCGACGAGCTCACGGACCTGCAAACGGATCAATTCAATTGCGGCGCGTGCAACAACGTTTGTCAATTCACGAACGCGACCGCCATTTGCGTGGCCGGAAAATGCGCGCTCGATCAGTGCCTCGTCGGATACAACGACGTCAATGCGAATTCCGCGGACGGGTGCGAATACGCGTGTACGCAGACAAACGGCGGTGTCGAGGTCTGCGATTACGTGGACAACAACTGCAACGTGACCGTGGATGAAGGATTCGATTTGCAAACGGATCCAGCCAATTGCGGCACATGCGGCAACAAATGCGGCGACCTTTATCCGAATTCCGTGGGCGCATGCATGGGCGCCACGTGCTCGTTCGCGGGGTGTTTGCCCGGCCATTACAATCTGGATGGCATCGAGGCCAACGGATGCGAATATGCGTGCATGCCGACGGGCATGGAAACATGCGACGGTAAAGACAACGATTGCAATGGCGCAGTCGATGATGGAATGCTCCCGAACGTCGGCGATCCGTGCGGTTTCTCCGATGTCGGCGAATGCATGCTCGGAGCTCGAGCGTGTCTCAACGGCGCGCTCGCTTGCGTCGGCAACATCGATCCGGAACCCGAGCTTTGCGACAGCAAGGACAACAATTGCGATGCGGCGACCGACGAAGGCTGCCCGGTCGTGAATGCGACGGACACGCGCCTCGATGTCGGGAGCAATTCGGGCGTCGGGCAGGCGACGAGCACCCAATTGGCGGTTGCCGGCTTGGGCGACGTCGTCGTGGCCGCCTATTTGGATCGGCGCACGGGAGACGCCGATATTCGCGCGAACGTCTCGACCAATGGTGGAATGACCTGGCTCGCGACGGACGTCGGTGTCGCGGGCTCGGGCATCGTTCAAGTCGAACCGGCGGTGTTCTTGTCTCCGAATCGCGCGTATGTCGCATTGGCGCAATTCCCAACGGCCGCACATCGCGATGTGTACATCGCGAATGCGCCCGCGCCAAACTACAACGTGTACACCGTGCCGGCGCGCGTCGACAAGGATGCGACGGGCGCCGATGCCTTCTTGATTCAAGGGGCCGTGGTTCAAGCCGGCGCAATGGGTAACCAAGACAAACTCGTCGTGGTTTGGCAAAGCCTCAGCGGGACTGGTTCGGCGGTCACGACAAACGTATATCTCCAGCGCTCGGTCGATGGTGGAGCTACGTGGCTCGCTCAGGATCTGCGCATCAATTCGGTGGCCGGCGAAGCGGAGCAACCGGTTGTCGCCACGGATGGCAATGGCCATGCATTCATCGCGTGGCGCGACGCTCGTAATGGCAAGGCCGAAGTTTTCGCAGCGACGTACGACGCCATTGCGAATACGCTCGGGCCCAATGTGCCCGTATCCGGCGGTCAGCCGGCCGAGCAAATCGCCATGGCTGCGAATGCAGGCGGTCCGAACGTCTACATTGCGTGGACGGATTTGCGAGCCGCGAAGAAGACCATTCGTATGGCGCGGAGCACCGATTCCGGAGCGAACTATTCGGTGGACGGCGCCATTGTCAATGTCGATTCCACGTTTGCGGATGCGTCATCTCCGACGATCACCGCGTCGATGCAGCGCGTGGCCTTGGCCTGGGAAGACACACGCAGCGGTTTGCCCGATATTCGAGTTTCCGTGTCGCTCGATGCCGGCGCGACATTCCCCACGACGACGGCTCGCGCCGATTTGGGATCCGTGGCCGGCACGGGCGCGTCGACACGTCCGCGTATCGCCTTCGGTACCGGGCAAAACGTATTCGTCACGTGGGAAGACGCGCGTAATGGGCAGCGGGACATTTATGCGAACAATTCATTCGATGACGGCTTGAACTTTCAGCCGAATGAATTGCGGATGGATGTCGGAATGGCCGGTGCACCGTCGCCTTTGGGCGCTGCGGATTCGCGCAGTCCGTTCATCGTGACGAACGCGGCGGGCATGCGCGGCATCGTGGTGTGGAACGATTACCGCACGGCGACCGGAACCAACGGCGCCAACGGCGATATCTACGCCAATCGCTTCGAATGACACCACCCTAAATCACCCTTTGTGCGTCGCGCAAGCGGCGCATGCAAGGGTCAAGGGGCCGCCGCCCCTTGCCGGGTCGAGGGCGGGGAGCCCTCGTGGGGTTTGGGGCAAAGCCTCATCTCGAGTGCTTCGATGTTATCGCAGGACAAACGACGAAAACGACTCGCCCCCGACGGGCGGGTCGCTTTCCTCATGAACTTTGGCCGGAAAAACGAATATCAGCCGCCGACCATGCGCATCGGGGGCTTGAGCGGCAAGGGCAGCGATGCTCCGGGACCGGGAGACGACGGAGCGGGAGCCTTCGGAGCAACTTCACCCTCGAGCGCCGCAAGGCCCGCAAAACAACGGTCCATGCCGTAATCGAGCGCCGCTTCTCGCTGAAACACCTTCGACAACTTCACGAGCTTGAGCGAAGTCTGTTTGCCGAGGTCCGTTTCTCGCTCGAGGAATGCCTCGAACGAACCATATCCCTTCGCTTGGAAAAGCTCCTGCTCTTGAATCTCGGCCAGCACCTGACCGATCTCGAAGAAGCCTTTCTCCATGCGCTTGCGCAACGTGCGAATCTTCGTCGTTTGATTGTGCAACTCGCTGATCTTCGCCTTGATCTCTTCGGCGCCTTGCGGAACGCGAATCGTTGCCCGAGCACTTCCGGGCGGAGCAGGTTCGGCCGCCCGAGCCCGCGCTTCCGCCGCATGTTTCGCCGCGTGTCGAGCTGCCCAAGGCGCCGCGCCTCGCAAACCAAGCTTGCGCTTCGAAGTCTTGGAATCGTCTTCCTTGCCCTTCGCCTTCGACTTGGTCTTCGTCTTTACTTTGGCCTTCGCGTCCCCCGACTTGGCCTTCGCGTCCCCCGACTTGGCCTTCGCGTCCCCCGACTTGGCCTTTGCTTCCCCCGACTTGGACTTCGATTCCCCAGACTTGGACTTCGATTCCCCAGACTTGGCTTTCGACTCACCCGATGCCTTGGTCGTCTTGGTCTCGGGGCCATCGCTCTGGCGGGAGGCGCTCGAAATCTTCTTCTTTTTCTTCTTCAAGCTCTTTTCGGAGCTTTTTTCTTTCATCGCTTTCGCCATGTTGCTGCGTCCCGCTTCCGCGATAACATCCGCGTCCGTCCAAGCGTTCTTCGCTTGGATCGAACTTGTCTTCCGTGCACGTCGCACGCGCACTCGAGCTTTCCGCTCGTCGCCTTACCAAAATTTCTCCCCATCCGTCCACAAACTTTCGGATGGACATCAACTTTTGGCATTCGCAGCTCGAAATCCGAGTCCAAACACACCGAATCGTGAGGTGGCATCCGTGCTACACCCCGCCAAATGACGTCTCGTCACGCAACCTCGGTCATGGCTTCTTCCCCGACGAACAGCATTTCGGCTCCGCCACCCTCGAGCTCGTATCCGTCAAACCCGTCTGTCTCGCCAAACAGCCCGCTTTCCTCGCGTATCGCCGTCGTCGTCAATGGCAACGCGAAAAGCGTGACCGCGGAGGTCATCGAAACCCTCGATCAAATCCTCGACAACGGCGATCTGTTCGTCTCGCGGCGGGTTGAAGAAAGCGAAGGTATCGCGCGAACCCTCGTCGACCGCGGTTACGGCACCATCCTCACCGGCGGCGGTGACGGAACGTTCACCGTGGTTCTCACCGCCGTCGTCCAAGAAGCACGTCGACGCGGCGTCCCCTTGCCTCGTTTCGGCCTCTTGCGCCTCGGCACGGGCAATTCGCTCGCTTGGGTGCTCGGCTCGACCGCCTCCGGTCCCGAACGCTCCCGAGGTCTCGCCGTGGATCTGGCGCGTATGCGAGCCGATGCCGGAAGCCGCTGGATGAGGTTCGTCGAAGTAGAACGCATGTTGTCTCCATTTTGCGGATACGGGATCGATGCGGTGATGCTTCGCGACTACAACCTGGTGAAGAACACGTTGGCTCGGGGACCGTTACGCAGGTTTGCCCCGGGCATCGCCTCGTACGCGATTGCGGCTTCGTTCAAGACGATTCCGAGTTATTTTTTGCGCCCGACGCCGCATTGTCGCGTCATCAACGAAGGCGGCGATGCGGTTCGTGTGGGTGGGAAAGGCACGATCTTGGGGGCGCCGATTCGCAAGGGCGGCGTCATTTATGAAGGTCCGGCCAAACTCGCGTGCGTCGCGACAATCCCCTATTACGGCTTTGGTTTTCGCATGTTTCCGTATGCCGAAGATCGGGCCGATCGTATGCAGCTGAGGATCACCAACATCACGCCCGCCCAATTCGTCACCCATTTTCCCAGCATTTGGCGCGGCGAATACGACAACCTCGAAGATACGTTCGATTTCTTCGTCGACGATATCTCGATCGAAATGGATCCCCCCACGTCGTTCCAGATCGGCGGCGACGTGCGCGGCGAACGCTCGCAGGTTCGCGTGCGCTTGACCGAACCCATTCGAATCGTCGACTTTTACGCGCCTCCGCGTGGCTGAACGTTATGTGCTCTTGCGACGAACGTCGTCGTCGGACACCCTCGCCCGATGGATTGGAAACTCTTCGCCTCGACGTTTGCCGCCGTGTTCCTCGCCGAAATGGGTGACAAGACCCAGATTGCCACGATGAGTTTGTCTGGGGCGAGTTCGTCTCGGCTGAGCGTGTTTGCGGGATCGGCGCTGGCCCTGGTCGCCACGAGCGCCATCGCGGTGCTCGTGGGGGGCGTGGTGAGTCGTTACGTGCCGGCGATTTGGATCAAGCGAGCGGCGGGGACGGTCTTCATCGTGCTCGGCGTGCTGTACTTGGCGAGCACGTTTGGCCCGACGGACACTACGAATCAGTAATATTCGTTGCCGAGGTGCGTGATGAGGTCTTCGCCCATCATCCAGCGCATCGTGTTCTTCAGCTTCATCGACTGAATGAACAAGTCGTGCTCGGGATACAGGTTCGGCGCCGTCATCGGGCTCTTGAAGTAGAAGCTCAGCCACTCCTGCGTACCGGAAAAACCGGCGCGTGAAGCGAGGTCCATCAGCAAGGCCAGGTCGAGGACGATCGGGGCGGCGAGGATCGAATCGCGGCAGAGGAAGTCGATCTTGATTTGCATCGGATAACCGAGCCATCCGAACAGATCGATGTTGTCCCAACCTTCCTTCGCGTCGCCGCGCGGCGGGTAATATTCGATGCGGACCTTGTGGTAGAGTTTGTCGTACAGGTCCTTGTAGATCTGCGGCTGAAGGATGTACTCGAGCACGCCCAACTTCGAAACTTCTTTGGACTTGAACGAATCGGGATCATCGAGGACTTCGCCGTCGCGGTTGCCGAGGATGTTCGTGGAGAACCACCCGGACAAACCGAGCATGCGGGACTTCAAACCGGGGGCGATGATGGTCTTCATCAAGGTTTGTCCCGTCTTGAAGTCTTTGCCCGCGATGGGGACTTCGTTCTGCTTCGCCAAGTCCCACGCGGCGGGAAAATCCACCGTCAGGTTCGGAGCGCCGTTGGCGTAAGGCACGCGCTCCTTCATGCAGGCCCACGCGTAGATCTGCGAGTTCGAGATGGCCGGATCGTTCTTCAACAGGCCCGCTTCGAACGCCTCGATCGATGCGTGAACGTCGGTCGGCGGGAAGTAAACCTCGGTCGAACCGCACCAAACGGCGACGGCGCGCGAGCAGCCTTTTTCTTTGATGAACGTGCGGATGTCGTCGCGCACCTGCTCGACCATGTCGGCCTTGTTGGTTCCCGTCTTGACGTGCGGACCATGCAGGCGCTTCACGTACTCGGGATAGAAGACGGCCTTCATGGGTTTGACCGTGGCGAGCTCATCGCGGACGAGGTCGAGGTGTTTGTCCTCCAGAACCTCGGCATGTTTGGCCGATTCGTACGCGTTGTCGGTGAACAAATCCCAGCCGCCGAACTCGAGCTCGGGCAGCTTGGCGAGCGGCAAGAAGTCGCGGATGAACGGCGTGCGATTTTCCGTTCGTTTTCCGAGGCGAATCGTCGCGAGTTGAGTGAGTGAACCGATCGGCAAACCGAGACCGCGGCGGGCCAACATCACCCCGGCGATCGTGGTTGTCGAGACGGCTCCAAGCCCGGGCAAAAGCACGGCCAATTTGCCTTCGGGCTTTTTGATTTCTTGCGGCTGCTTCACGGACGATCCTCCACGTGTTCGATCTCGTATCGATCACAAGCCAGGCACCAGAACAAGATACTGCGCACGGTTGTGTATGAGCGCCCCGAGCATGACGTGTTGCGCGCTCGTGCGCCCGTGGATCGCGTGCGTGAAGTGCGAAGGCATGGTGGCACTTCGCTTGGCCTCCGTATTGCTTCGAATGGACTTCGTGTCTCCACCGCACCTCACGCAGCACGCCCGTGTTCCGTGATTGCGATGGCGCCGAGTTCCTGTGTCATCTCTCGGCGACTGTTGCGCTTTTGCAACACTGACGCGGCTGTCACACCGGACCTCGACGTGAACGAACCAGCGTTGTTTTATTGGCGGAATGCGTGCTACGAGGGGCGCGCTTCAGCTCGGGACTTGAACCTTTCATGCTTGAAACAAAACCGATGAAGCGGGCCGTCGTGCTCGCCGCAGGATTGGGCTCACGTCTCGTGAGCGGCGAGGTTTTCCCGAAACCGCTGAAGCTGGTTGCGGGAACGCCTCTTCTCCTTCGCATCCTTCGCACGCTCGCGAGTGAAGGCATCCGCGAAGCCGTCATCGTGACCGGGTACCTGCAAGACGTCATTCGCGACGCCATCGCCGCCGATACGTCCCTTGGACTCAGCGTCTCGTTCGTCACGAACACCCAGTTTCAAAAGAAAAACGGCGTGTCGCTCTTGGCCGCACGTGAGTTCGTTGAACCAAACACGCTCTTGACCATGGCCGATCACCTGTACGCGCCGGCGATCGTTCGTCGCCTGAATGCCTTCGATTTGCCCGAAGGAGCCGCCGCACTCGGTGTCGACCGAGCCATCGCGCGTTGTTTCGACATCGATGATGCCACCAAGGTGCGCACGGAAGCCGGGCGCATCACGGACATCAGCAAAGAGCTCGACGCGTACGACGCGCTGGATACGGGCGTGTTTCGGATCGGTCCTTCGCTCATCGAAGCGCTCGATCACGTGTACGCCAAGCAGGACGATTGTTCGCTCAGCGATGGCGTGCGGACGCTCGCGCAACGCGGGATGTTCTTCGCGTGCGACGTGGGTGATGCGCGTTGGATCGACGTCGATACGCCGGAAGCGCACACGCAAGCCGAGATCATGCTGCGCAACTTCGGCGATACGTTGGATCGGGATTTGGTTCGTCAGGAACAACGAGCGACGCGTGGTCGTTCGACCGCGTTCCAAGGCATCGCCAGCCCTGCCGACGCGGAGTGAACGACGTTCTTTGAGACAAACACTTGGCCCTCCAACGACAACGCTTGGAGGGCCAACGTTTTTTTGTTTACTTGATCTGGGCGAAGTCGGCCCCGTTGAGCAGCGCCGTACATGCCGGCAAACCGCCGATGGGCTTGTTCGTACCGGTGCGCACGTCCTTGACGAACTTGACGAGCTCTTCGTTCGATTCGATTTCCGTGATCGGGGACATGAGCTGTGTTTCAATTTTCAGTTCGGCGGCGCGTTGTTCGAGGCGCTTGACGACGCCGGGCGACGTCCAGTCGACACCTTGAAACAACCCCGGTTCGGCGTGCGACATGCCCACGAGGTACAAGCCTCCGGCCGTGGTGGGTCCGAGGAGCAGACGGCGGTGCTTCGTCAACCACATGAAGCCTTCGTAAAGTTCGTCGAGTGAAACAAAGGGCGAGTCGCTGGTGAGGATCCCGGCGGCTTCTACGCCTTGGGCAAACAGGTGATCCAGACCTTTGGAGATCTGCGTTTCGAAGGACGATGCTTGGATCGGGGCGACTTGCCAACGCGGCGGAAGGTTTGTCTTGAGCGCATCGCGCGCGGCTTCGGAGTCGCAAAGCAAGGCGCGATAACCCATGGGCAAAAGCGTCAAAACGCCCAAAAGATCCGCGAGAAGTGCAGACGAAAGCTCCGCGGCTCGCGCCGGCGACAGCGGGGGACTCAAACGACGTTTGACGGTGCCCGCGACGGGAGCTCGCGCAATGATGCCGAGAGCAAGGCGTTGTGGGCGCACGGTGGGTTGGTGTCGGGAATCAGCCACGGCTCACAGTATCGCGACTTTTGCATCCAAGGCCAAGCAAGCGGGCATCATCGGTGTCGGTAACTGCATTGACCTGACGGATTTCCGCCGGCTTCGTTCAGGTTGCCGTACCTCGAAGCTTCGGAAACGATACAGCTTGGATCGTGGGGCTCGAGTCCCACGCGTTCGTCGGGCGCTCGTTGTTCAACCAAGTGCGGTCGGTTCGAGGAGGCAATGTGCCTGCATCCAACATCATCGACATCGCGATCGGCACCTCGTTCGTGTTCATGGTGCTCAGTGTCATCGGCTCGGCGGTGACCGAGGCCATCGCGACGATTCTTTCCTTGCGCGCAGTCACGCTGCGTCGCGCGATCGAACGTTTGCTGAAGGATCGTTTGATGACGGAGAAGCTGTACACGCATCCGCTCATCGATGGTCTGACCAGCGATGACGACACGGACCCTGCGTATATCCCGTCCGAACTGTTTGCCCGGGCGCTCGTGGATGTGATCGCCGCTTGGGATGACGAAAAAGACAAGGTCGTTCCGCCCGAGCATTGGGGCATGTTGAAAGCGGTCGTCCTGATTCCTTGGAAGGCGACGCATAGGTTTTTCCGAAACCTTTGGCCTCGAACGAACAAGCCTTCGAATGCTCCCGAAGTTCTCATCACGGACTTGGAGCAGCTTCGCGCGCGGTTTTCCAAAGTCCAGGGCATCGATCCCGGGGTTCGGGCCGCGTTGAGCGCGTTGCTCGCGGACGAACGCGTGAAGACGCACGACGACGCGATTCATCGCATCGCCACGTGGTTCGATCACACGATGGAAGGCGTCGGCGGTTGGTACAAACGAACCGTCACGATGATCATCGCCGTGGTGTCTTTGGGCATCGCCATCGGCTTGAACGTCGACACGTTCGTCGTGGTCGATAGTTTGTCCAAGGACGCCGTCTTGCGACAGTCCGTCGCTTCGGTCGTCGCCGACAGCGTCAAGCAAGGCTCGGCCGAAATGAAGACCGTCGAAGAGGCCATCGCAGACCGCAAAGCGGCCGCGAAACAAACGCCGGAAGAAGCCGCGCAAGCGGAGAAAGATCGTCAAACCGGCGAACTTTTGCGCAAGCGTGTCGTGGCGTTGAAACACGGCATCGATTCGCTCGGAATGCCGATGGGTTGGCCGGAAGGACCCACGTGGTTTTGTCGGAGCAACGGCGGCGAAGCTTGTGACCAGCGCCTGTTGCCCATCACGTTTTGGGGTTGGGGTCGACGTATCGCCGGATGGCTCTTCACCGCCATCGCGATTTCGCTCGGAGCTCCGTTCTGGTTCGACTTGCTGAACAAGTTCATCAACCTGCGCGCTGCGGCTCCACCGCCTGCGAAAGTTCAACCACGTCCATTGGCCGCGCAGGCCGCTGTGGACACGAACAGCTCCGGGCCGCCGTCACGAGCACGCGTCCCTTCGACCGACCGCAATGGATCGTCGCGCAGCGATGCGCCGCCTTCGCTTTCCTGATACGTTGCCGCCCGTGCGTTCCTCTCTCCGCACTCGTTTGACCGGCGGTCTCGTCGGCCTCGCCCTGGGTTTGTCCTGCACCGTGGGACAAGCGTTTGTCTGGCCGAACGTGCCGGAACGAATCGCGCGTTCGCTGGCTTCGTCGGACGTTGCCGAACGTCGAGCTGCGGCGAAACGAGTGGTGGACTTGCCGCCCGAGCTTGGTGTGCCGCTCGTGCAGCGGGCGCTTGGCGATACCGACATCGAAGTTCGACTGCTCGCCGCGACGGCGGCGGCGTCGTTTTCGATGCCCAAAGCGGGTGATTACGTCATCGGTTGGCTTGGGGAAGGGGATGCTCGGCTTCGGCGGGCGGCCTGCGATGTGATTCGAATCGCGCCGACGGATCGCTCGATCGTCGCGCTGGGCCGCGTGCTCGGTGATCCCGATTCGCACGTGCGCGTAGCCGCGGCAAAAGCCATGGGATCGTCGGGTTTGTCCGACGCGGTGTCTCCGTTGCTCGGGCACCTCGATGATTCCGCGTTCGAGGTTCGTGTCGAGGTCGCGCATGCTCTGGGCAGGCTTGGCGATACGCGGGCGGTCGTGCCGTTGATCGGCAAAGTGCAAGACGCGGCTGTCGAGGTTCGGCGAGCCGTGGCGCGGGCGTTGGGTGAACTTGGCGACGCGCGGGCGACGAGCGCGCTCGTGATTGCGCTTCAGGATGGTTCGCAAGACGTGCGCATCGAAGCGGTGAAGTCCCTGGGCAAACTGCGTTCGGACGAAGCGACGGCGGCGATCGTCCCGCTCATCGAAACCTCCAGCGCGGCCGAGGGGCTCGTGGGTTTGTCCCCGGGGGGCATTCGGATGGCGCAAGCATCGGCCGGGTCGCTCGATGTGCGCGTCGCGGCGCTCGAAGCGCTCGGGCGAATTGGTTCCGACGGTGCGGTTCGAGCGCTCATTGGAGCGTTGGCGAAAGACGATCCGAGTTCGTCTCGGTCACCCGTGCGATCGGCGTTGGTGAACGCGGGCAAACCCGCCGTGACGCAGCTCGTGGCCGCGTTGTCGGGCGCGCCGTCGTCGTCGACGGCAGCCGGCGCAGCGCTGGTGCTGGGGGCGCTGCACGCGAAAGAAGGACTCGATCCGACCGTGCGGGCGATGCAACGAGGCGCCTTGCCGCTCGAGCACGGCTTGCGTGCGCTGGCCATGCTTGGTGCTCCCGAGGCGTTGCCGGCGGTGCTCGAGCTGTTGTCGGATTCGGATCCGACGGTGCGCCGGGAAGCGGTGCGCGCGGCGTCGGAGCTTTTGGATCCGGCCAGGCCGGATGGGCGAGCCGTGGATCCGGCTCGTTCGATGTTGCTCGATGCGGCGACGCCGAACGACGAGAAGGTGGCGCTGGTGCGTTTGCTTGGACGAACGGGTTCGCCACGGGCGCAGACGGTGTTGGTTTCGTTGGCGACGTCGAAGTCGCGCGGGTTGCGTCTTTCGGTGCTCGAAGCGTTGGGAGCTTCCGGGACGCTTGCGCCGGAGGTGGAGAACGTACTGCTTCAGGCGCTCGATGATGAATCGCCGGATGTGCGCTTGGCTGCGGCGGGGAAGCTGCTCGAACGGCTGTCCGTCGCAGCCGAGCAGGATCGGGGCGCGTTGGCGTTGGCGCTTGCGGGGGCGTTGTCGCGAGTGACCGAGGCTTCGTTTGCGGAGCGCGTGGCGAAGGTTTTACCTGCCGCACCCGACTCGGCGCGAGATGGGTTGCTCGAAGGGCTCGGGCGCATGCGTGGTGACGCGAGCGGCAAAGTGTTACGCCAAGCGGTGTTGTCGAGTATCGATGATCGGCGAAAGATTGCCGAGGCTTTGGGTGGGCATCCCGAGGCCGCGTCGGTGCTCGTGACGATGCTCGGCGATGCGGATCCGTCGGTGCGGGCGAATGCGGCGTGG
>WBZU01002308.1_pt1 | contig 13306 bp, 7 predicted proteins | sample 5204311 | NCBI WGS metagenome assembly WBZU01 (sample SAMN12344359, study PRJNA552823) | activated sludge metagenome | biome: Activated sludge suspended growth; feature: Nitrification reactor; material: Wastewater; isolation source: activated sludge from nitrification reactor of wastewater treatment...
ATCGTTTTCCATTACTTTAAAAATATGCGTATTGGCTTTATTTGTAAAACGCACATCACCGATTATCTGAAGGTCTTTAGTAACAAATACCGGCGCCATATTTTCAGGTCCGAAAGGTTCAAAGAAAGAAAGTATCTTTATTATTTTTTCGTTTAGTTCTTCCAGTGAGATCTCCGCATCAACTTCAATTTCCGGGATCATCTGAGCATCCGATATTTCATTGGATGCAATTTCATTAAAAACTTTCTTGAACTCATCAATTTTACTGAGCTCTATTTCAAGTCCTGCAGCATGATAATGACCTCCGAACTGTATCAGAAGATCCGTACACTGCTTCAGTGCTTCATATATATTAAATGAGTTAATGCTTCTTGCACTGCCTTTTCCGACTCCGTTCACCGTAGTCAGAACAATTGAAGGCATGTTATATTTTTCTACGAGACGCGCTGCAACAATTCCTACCACGCCCGGATGCCATTCCTCATTATGAATTACGATCGAACGTTTATTTTCGAGCATCTTGGATTCATCATAGATCTTATACACATCGTCAGTGATAGTTTTGTCAATTTCCCTTCTGTTCTGATTTTCATCATTAAGTATAAAAGCAAATTCATTTATCTTCTCATTATCTTCACAGGTCAGAAGTTCAACTGCTCTTTTGGCATCGCCAAGTCTCCCGACAGCATTGATCCTAGGAGCCAAAGTAAAAACCATATTGCTTGTTGTGAGATTCCCTACTTTTAAACCGCTTGATTCGATCAGCACTTTCAGTGACAGTCTTGGTTTTTTATTGATAAGTTCAAAACCTTCTTTTACCAGTATCCTGTTCTCATCATACAATGGAACAATATCCGAAGCAGTTGCTATGGCAACAAGATCAATCAGCGAGTTCGGCATATCAGGATTTCCTTTAATTGCAGAAATCCGCTGAGCGAGTTTAAAAGCCACACCGGTTCCGCAGAGATATTTAAAAGGATAATCATCATCCTCTCTGACCGGATCCATAACAGCCACTGCATCAGGAATTTTTGCCGGAGGCTGATGATGATCACATATAATAAAGTCAACACCTATGGATTTTGCATAATCAATTTTTTCAGCAGCTGTGATACCGCAGTCTATAGCGATTATCAGACTTATCTTTTTTTCCTTGGCAAGGTTAATTGCCTGAACTGATATGCCGTACCCTTCATCTATCCTGTCGGGTATATAAATATCCGGTTCAAGTCCGAAATTTTTTTTCAGAAATAAATAAAACATGGACACACCGCAGGTACCGTCTACGTCGTAATCACCGAGTATCATTATGTTTTCTTTATTATCTATGGCTTCTATGACCCTGTGAGCTGCTTTGTCACAGTCTTTCATCAGGATCGGGTCATACAGCTTATCTATGGAAGGGCGAAAAAATTTAAGGACCTTGTGATAATCCCTGATTCCTCTTATATACAGAAGTCTGAGAATAATGTCAGGAAGCTGCACATTAGTCTTGAGGCTGCGCATTTCTTTTGTAAATGCATCTATATCTATATCTTCAGAACGGTCCTGTGAATAGAGTGTTTTTAGTTTCCAAATTTTTTTCAATTTTCATGTCTTTATTTTTTTTGGTGCTCAAAGAGGGACTCGAACCCTCACCTAAATACTTAGACTGCACCCTGAATGCAGCGCGTCTACCAATTCCGCCATATGAGCATTTTTACGCTTTGGGAAAATAAATATAGAAGTTTGCAAAAACAATTTGAAAAATTATGCTTGATGAAGATTTATTAAGAAAGACTTAATCCGTCTTATTTTTGATGTTTGACTTTTAAAGTTATATGATAATAATTAGTTTGAGGTAATTTGAAAATCAATTCTTGAAAATTATAAAAATATATACCATTTCTGTTTTAATGGTCTTCTCATGCTCTGTTTCAAATGCACAGATAAATCAGGATAATAATTTTTATATCGGAGTCGGAACAGGGATATCAACTTATCTTGGAGGATATTTCGGACAGGCTTATGCTATGAAGGTTTTATTTGATTATAATGATGATTATTATTACAACAACTATAACTATTCCTACAATAATACTACGATCTGGTCTCCTATTCAGTTTGATATTACTGCGGGCTTTAAGCTGAGTGATCACCTGTCTGCGGAATTTACTTCTACTTTTTTGTTTTCATTTGACGGACTTGTAGATCCGCAGTTTGTAACCGGGTCTAATGGCAACAGGGATTATATTGACAGAAACGGGTACTCATCTCTTTACTCTGTTCCTGTTTCTGCAGCTCTGAAATTTCATGCAGCAGATGAATACGGCTCGGGTTTCTTTTTTAAGGCCGGTCCGGCTTTTCAGTACACTTCGGAAGAATATGACAGGATAAGAGAATACTATTCTTATGGTAAATACGGTTCATCATATTCCAGTTTTTATTACCTTTATACAGTATCAAAATCCGAATGGCTTCCGGGTTTTACAGTAAGTACCGGTATTTCATTTCCACTCTCGGATTACACAACTTCTTATACTGAACTTGCATACAGCTACTTCAAAATAAACGGAAATAACGAAACCGCCTTAGCGCTCGACCGCGCAATCGAAGCCCAGCTCTTCTCTTTGAATACAAAAGTTTTTTTCAGCTTCTGAAACGTAAGACGTGAGACGCGAGACGATAGACGTGAATTAAATTATTTAATCTTTGTTCATTAGTCATTAGTCATTACTTCAGCAGCGTCATCTTCTTCACTTCCGTAAATTCCCCGGCAGTTATCTTATAAAAATATATTCCGCTTGTTAGATTATAACCATCAAATACAACCTGATAAATTCCGGGACTTTTAATTTCATTTACTAAGGTCTTTATTTCATTGCCCAGCACATCATAAACTTTCAACGAGACAAATTCCAATTCCGGAATATCAAATTCCAGATGCGTAACCGGATTGAACGGGTTCGGATAATTCTGTTTTAAAGTGTACTTGTCCGGTAAAACATTTTCATTCAGATTTGCCGGTGATAAACAATTTGTAAAAGACACACCATAAATTACAGAAGGATAATTATTGTCAGACGAATCTTTGTTATAAACAAACCATCTCTTTTCACAACTTGTATTCGGAATGCGCACTGAGCCGTTCATTGATAATGAAGTATGATAAAATCTGTCACTGCTGATTTTATCTGTAACCGAATAACTGTTCAGCAGATTAAATTTAATTCTTAATTCAGCCGGAGTTCTGATATTATAAGAGTATACCATATTTTCAGAATATCCGTAATCTGTTATGAAAAAATCACCTCCGGTATAATTCAGACAATCATTTACCGAGTCTCCGATAATAATTTCCTGATGATGAATGACAACATTTGTTCCGAATATATTTATATTCGCTCCGTTTCTGTCGGATTCAAATAAACATTCAAGATGCAGTTTATCATTTCCAAATCCGATATTATGATTATTGCCTTCATAAGCTACAGAATCCGCACTGTGCAGAACAGGAATTGAATCCTCCGATCCCTGAGCCAAATAAACAGAGTTATGCCCTGCAGCAATTTTTTTTTCAAATGAAACAGTAACTCTGCCTGAACCATTTATATATTTGATGGATTTTACATTTGGATTTGAGCAATCATTGGAAACCGGTAAAGTTATATTCCCATTAAGTGAAAATATATCAGAAAGTATATTATACTTTTTATATATTATATCATTACCGCTTTGATAGACTATGGAATAATTTACTGAGTCGACCTGACACACTTTCGGTGTAACATTTTCAGCATTTGACGAATCCACAATAAATGGAACTGACCATCCCGTTCCAATAATGTAACGGCTTGCAAAAATACTCTGTCTTCCGAATTTGCCTGACTGCCACACGATTACAGCATATTTGATCTCCGGTCCGGACTCATATGAAGATCTGTTGTAAGCTATGGATGGGTTTTTGTTATTGTATGGATCATTTGAAACATAATACTCTCCGCCAAATGAGCCTTCATCATTGATCTTTGTAACGCAAATATTAGAAGTGCTTCCGCTTATTCTTTCAAAAACCATAAACTCCCAGTCATAACCGGGATAAGCACTATTATCTCTGCTGTTTGAAAATGAGGGGTTTATATCATTGTTTCCTGATGTTAGTCTGACAGGATCTGAGAAGGGATTCCACTGTGAGAAACAATTATTAAAGGCTAAAGAAAAAAATATCAATAAAAACAAAATTAACTTCTTCATAATAATATCCTTCAATTATTAGAGCTTTAGGAAAATTTATCTGATGTAAAATACCGGATTGAGCTTTTAAGGTAAATTCACTTTAACAGTGTCATCTTCTTCACTTCCGTAAATTTCCCTGCAGCTATCTTATAAAAATATATCCCGCTCGTTAGATTAGAACCATCAAATACAACCTGATAAATTCCGGGACTTTTAATTTCATTTACTAAGGTCTTTATTTCATTGCCAAGCACATCATAAACTTTCAACGAGACAAATTCCAATTCCGGAATATCAAATTCCAGATGCGTAACCGGATTGAACGGGTTCGGATAATTCTGTGATAATGTAAATTTGTTCGGAAGATATGAATTGTTCTGATTTAACTCCGTCCAACAATTTGAAAAGAGAACTCCGTAAATCACTGACGGATAATCTGAATTAACGGAATCTTTATTGAATGCAAACCAATACTTTTGACAATTAGGAGCTCTGAGCCAATTGTTTAGTGCAATTTTTGTCTGGTAAAGAGGATTATTGCTAATATGTAAATTTAAAAAATCATCACTTGATCCATATGACAGAATGAATTTTAACGAGTCAGAAGATCTTAAGTTATATGCAAAAATGTAATTGGTCAAACCACCGGAAGCATTTGTAATTATAATATCAGTTCCTACATAATTGACTTCATCATACGAATTATTATCTAACATAGGGTAAGATTGAGTATTTGAAGCATAAATATCAACGCTGCTATTTCTATTGGTTTCGTAAATATTCATACCGGAAAGACTATATTTCCCAAAACCGAGATAATGATTTTTTCCTGTAAATGCAATAGTATCAGATTGATTTCCGGAATATGGAATAGAATCGGGTGACCCATTACGGAAATATACTGCAGTGTGTGATTCAGAAAATTCCCTGTCGTAGATTACAGATACTGCAACTGAATTCCCTGTTATTTTCGGATTACGGCAAATGCCTGAATCCTGAAGTGTTAAAATTCTTTCTGCAAGAGTTTCAAATGTCAGAATATTAAATTTTTTATACTTTATGTCAACTCCGCTTTCATATGCTATTACATAATCTGAAGTGCTGATCGGATGCAGGTATGGCTTTTTGTTATCTGCAATTGATGAATCAATAATAAATGATCCGGACCAACCGATATTGTAGTCATAAGTGCAGCCAAAAATACTTTCTCTTCCAAACTTATTTGACTGCCAGGCTACTACTGCTGTTTTTATAAAGCCGTTGTTCGGATACACCGGAGCATTGTAAACAATTACAGGATTAATATTTGTAAATTCATCATTGGTTAAATAAACTGCACTATCTATTGAACCTTCAATCCCTATTTTCGAAACACAGATCTGACAACCGGATCCGGTCACTCTTTCAAAAACCATAAATTCAAAATCCGTGTATCCATCAGTATAATTCAGATTAGTACAGAAAGAAGGGTTTCGGTCATTGTTACCGTTGGTAAGTCTGATAGGCTGCGATATCTGTGAAACGGAAGTATTAGCAGTCAGGACATAAAAGATGCAATTAATTAATATAAACTTTTTCATAAATCTTCTTCAATTATTAAAGCACTTATCCAAATTTCTTATTCTAAAATACAGGCTTTAACAATTAAGGTAAATTCACTTTAACAGTGTCATCTTCTTCACCTCAGTAAATTCTCCGGCAGTTATTTTATAAAAATAAATCCCGCTAGAAAGATTACTCCCGTCAAATTCTATATTATATGCTCCCGGAGTTTTCATTTCATTAACAAGAGTTTTAATCTCATTGCCAAGCACATCATAAACTTTCAACGAGACAAATTCCAATTCCGTAATTCCAAATTCCAGATGCGTAACCGGATTGAACGGGTTCGGATAATTCTGAGACAAAGAATAACTTTGCGGATTCTGTGAAATGTTTGTTACGGATGTCAGGATCATGTCTCCGTCATAAGGTTGCAGGTTCTTTCCTGTTACTACAAGGTTTACGGGAGTTCCGTTTTGTATCAAAGAAGAACTAAAACTATAATTACCCAGACTGTCAGTATATCCTGATGCTTTCAGTTCACTGTTCTGATTTACACCCACCAAAGCTCCGGCTGAATTTATTCCCTGAGCTCTTACATTTATTTTGTAATCTGAACCGCTTAGAGATGTAATTACATTAAGTCCTTTCGGAACATCCGAATATGCTTCCTGTGTAGGATCTCCGAGAACCATATATTGATTTATAGTTTCTACTACAGTACCGTTACCATTGAAATAATTATACGCCTGAATCTTCCCGTAATTCAGCATTGAGCCGAAATCATAAATACCGTGTCTGAAATATGCATACAGCATTTCCCTTCCGATAGTGTCTGTTGTATAAAATGCACAGAGTTCGGTCGAACCTGTAAAGTTAGAAGCCGAATTTCCATTGCTTCTTTCTATCCACGCTTCGCCGAAACAATCCGCTGTCTGTGAATAATCAAGATCAGTATTTGAACAGGCAATTGAAATAATTGAAGGCTGTTTATATCCGTAATTTAAATTCACCATGTTAGACATGTTCCAGACAGGATTCGCCCAGGATGTTTCGCTGCCGTGTCCGATGAACCAGATCCAGCTGACTCCCCCGTTAATATAATTAGTTATCTGAGCCTGAGATGTGCTTGGAGAAGCTACATCTACATTCGTAAATCCGCCTTCATTTAAAAAAACATTTTTCGCCACCTGTCCGTTAACCGGATCTATTCCGTCATTGCTGTGAAGAACAAACGCTCTCTTATACCAGTCTGTCTCCGTTACATTCGGCTGTTTCTCATACTGAATTAATTTTGCAACTGCCGTATCCAGTTCGGGTCCGGACTGAACAGATATCCTTCCCAGAACCATATCGGGCAGAATATCAGTGCCGTCTACACACATATAAGGATGATCAGATTTTCCACCTGTTGCATTGAACCAGGTGATAGTATTATTTCCTCTTGCATCTCCGATCAGAAGCACATATTCCGGTCTGTCAGGACTGTTGTATAAAGATGTTAAATATGCTTTGATCTCAAGGGCAGTCGGGTTAGGCAAACCGCTGATAGCCGAACGTCTTTTGATAACTGTTTTAATTCCCTTTTTCATTTTCCAGTTGACGTAAGGCATGATACTGCTTTCGAGACTGTCAGGAACTATCACAACCATTTTCGGAGCGACTGTAAACGAATTATCTTCTCTATAGTTAAAGATCACCTGCTTATAAATACTACTGAAGCTTTTAGTAATACCCTGCGAAGGATATGAAATATTATTTATGCCGGAGTAACCTTCATATTTCAATTCAAAATTAATATCGGTATAAACTTTTATCTGTTTCAAAACAGGATTATACTGTACAGGATTTATTGTGACCACTGCAATTCTGTAATCTCTCATAACGGCGATCTCTTTAATGCTGACAATATTTTCCGGATAATTTTTATTGCTTGAATAGAATGAATTATCCTTTTGAAAATCATCAGCAATCCCATTAGTATTTCTTAATGCGGGAGTCTGATAAGGAATCACATTGAAAGAATTAAAGATCTCGGACTCAGTATTATTAATTATTATCTTCACATCTTTATAGTTCGGGATGGATATCATTTTAGTGATCGTCGGCAACGCTGCTTTACCGGCATCAGAGAGGGATACAAAATCTTTAAGATAAATATTATCATAAGTCATTCCTGCGAGATCTGTCTTCCTGTTATAGAATCCGTTTATTTTTACATCTATCACGGTTCCGGTATTATCCGATCTTAATAAGTTTATTTCATTTGCGTTCCGGGAACGGTTTCCGGTTTTTATGAACAGGTCATCGGCAAAAATATTTTCTGAACACAGGAGAAATACAGCTAAGATTAAAAGTATGGAATTCATAATTGCAGGTTTTAGAAGGTTTAAAAATTCTTATTGAAAACTAATGATTTGTATTTAAAATTCATATGTAAAATAAAAAAAAACCTAATGCATAAACTAATCACATCCTGATATAGCAGGCAAGGTTGATTAATGCTGATTCTAACAGTAAGTAATATATTGTAATTATTTTAGCCGAGGCTTAAAAAAATATTATGCAGATCAACATACATAGTTTTACACATTATATTTCACGGTGTTTTTCAGAAACTTCAGCAGATATTTATCAATGTTCTCCTGAGCAAATTCGTCTACTTCTATCTCATCGATTTTATAACGTGCTTCATCTGATTTAATTGACAGCTTGGTTGTTATCTTTATGTTCTCTTTAGCCGGGCTGTAAGCAAACTGAAGAAACGGCGCATTCACACCAAGCGTGATCTTACTGTGTCCGTAAGGATAAAATAATATCTGTATAAAGATTCTCTTCATAGGATCGCGTATTACTGCAAGTTCATTTGAATAATAATTCAAAGAACAGCCTGACCGGCCGATAATATTCGAAGCATCTTTAACAAACGGAATAATATGATCTGAAATTATCTGCTTGAATTTATGAGCTTTCTCGCTGTCAAAGTTCTCATGAATTTCATTTGCATTTTTCTTTCTGATTTCCAGTATCTTATCAGTCAGTTTATCAATTTCTCTTTTCACTTCTTCATCCAATTTGACCTCCTGTTATTTTTTAAACAGATTTTTTTCGGGAAATAATATTTGTGCAAGCTTTACAAAGATTGCATCTGACTTGCCTCCGTCTCTTCCGTATTCATTTACTGATACCAGTATCAAGGCATCAAGCTCAGGATCATAACACATAGTAGTGTTGTAGCCCGTTATTCCTCCATTGTGACCGATAAATCCTTCCAGTGTAAATATCCCCAGTCCGTAACCTACAAATTTTGAAACGCCTGAATTAATAAACTTCAATCTTTCTTTCTGCGATTCCGGACTTATCATACTTCCTTTGGCCAGTGCCTTTGCATATATTTTCAGATCCGGAAGGTCGGATACCATACAACCTGCGGCCCAGGGAATTGAAGGATCTATAACCGTTACATCAACTAACTCCCCGGTTAATGTATCTGACATGTATCCGTGACTGTACTGTCCTTCTAAATACGGAGTAACAGGATATATAGTATTTTTCAGTCCGAGAGGATTAATAATTCTCCTGGTGATCTCATCTTCTATCTTGTTTCCCGTGACCTTCTCTATCATCATCCCGAGAATATTATAATTACCGTTGGAATATTTCCAGGATGTTCCGGGAGGGAAATCAGGCTTCATAGATTTTGTAATTTCATATAACTGCACAGGTGTGTATTTATCAAGCCTGTCATAGACAAAGCTCTTCAGCACGACCGGGTTCTCAATATAATCAGGAATTCCGCTGGTCATATCCAGCATCTGACGGACAGTAATGTTCGAACTGTTCGGATAATCCGGATAATATTTTTCCAGCTTATCATCAAGTCCGATCTTTCCTGAATCAACTAACTGCAGTATCACTGTTGCGACAAAAGTTTTTGTGATACTTCCGATCCTGATCTTATCATCATACTTTCTTTCAACACCGGTTTTTAAATCAGCTTTTCCGACTGCTTTTATATAAGTAAATCCCGGTGTCTGAATCTCCACAGTAATTCCGGGCAGACTGTCATTGACAAAAAACGAATCAATAGCTTCATATAATTTTGTCTCGAGACTTTTTTCATTTATCTGGGCATCAGACTCAGTACAAAAAATAAATCCGGCTATTAATAATGTAAATAGTTTTATAAGATCTGAAATGAAAGGATTAGGGTGTGATATTTTCATTTTCGGCAGATTAATTGATTAAACAAAATTACACTTAATTATTAAAATATGAAATATGATTTTTGTCATGAAACCCGGTTATGAATTGACAGCACAGGACCACTTGTACAAATGATTGTTAAGATTCGGATACCGTTTATCTAAAAGGTATAACAGGGAATTTAAATTTACATCAAAGCATTCTGAAATCTGATTCTGTAATATTTTTGTAAAAAAATAGTATTCCGTTAAATAAGAATCAATTCAGTGAAAATCATCTTAACAATTATTTTCAGATTTCCGTCTGATTTCGGTTAGAAAGTAATTCATCAAACAGGCAGACCTGAGAGCTCCATTATCTTCAGTGCATTTGTCGTGGGACATGGTCCGGTATGGATCTTATAATCAAATTCCATTTTGCTGTTAACTATCTCCTCACGGAAATGATAATTTATAATCGAGCTGTTTTCATTAGCAAGATTAACAAGCTCAAGATCGTGTGTGGTTATGAATCCTGTTCCATTTAATTCCGACAGCTTTTTAATAAATGCCCTGCTTCCGGCAAGCCGTTCTTTATTGTTTGTTCCTTTAAATATCTCATCTATTAAAAAAAACTTCTGAAGAGAATTGCCGTTACTGAACTCATCAAGAAGCTGTTTAAGCCTTGTTACTTCAGCATAGAAATATGAGATGCCGTCTATTACCGAATCCGACACTTTTATACAGGTGAACAATTCGAATAATGATGTTTTAAAACTCATTGCATTTACAGGTGCTCCGGCGTATGCAAGACAAAGGTTAATTCCGGCAGATCTGAGAAAAGTGCTTTTGCCGGACATATTTGAACCTGTAATGATGACTATCTCATTTTCTTTTTCAAAAGAAAAATCATTACACACCTTTATATCTCTTTTTATCAGAGGATGTCCTAATGAAACTGTTTCAAACTTTCCTTCCTTTCCTGTGATAAATTCCGGGAAAGTATAGTCAGGATTTAAATGAGCAAAATTTGAAATTGAGATATAGCATTCAAGCTGATTCAGTTTATCCAGCCAGTTCTCAATGTTGCTGCTGACAGAGCTTTTCACCTTTATCAGCTTCAGGCTGTAAAAAATATCAAATGGAAATATAATGTTCAGAATAATTCTTAAGACCGGGTTTTCTCTGATCAGAAGTGCTGATATTATTTTCTGAAGATACTTTAACTGTTCTGCAGCGCTGTCTTCTCGTTTGGAATAAATTTTTAAGAAGTCATCGAGATGTTTATATTTTTCGAAAGAATATTTCTCAACATACACTATCAGTGAAGTCAGCTTCTTCAGCTGATTCCCGAGCTCTGACGATTCTTCAATAATCTTTCCTATCTTTTTCTGATTTGCCGAATAAATCAAAAAATAAGCTGCGAAGATCAGTATCCAGTAAGAAGGAATTAAATCTGCAGAGCTCAAAAGAAATAAAACAATATAGGTAAAGATAAGAACTGCAGATATTGGGAGAAGCCATGTCGGAAGTTCTGTTAATTCTGAATTCCTGACCCAGAGTAAGATCCTTTCACAGTCAAGATGTTTTTTGGAAATGAGCCTTGCCTTTAGAATAAATCTGTCTCTGAATTTCTCAAGACCAGAAAGTTCTTTTACAATGTTTTGTCTGTAAGTGATTTCTTTTTCGACCGGAATATATCCGGATATCCATTTTCTCAGAAGAAGACTGCCTTCGGCAGAAACTGCAATATCCATCAGATTATGAAGAGAATTTTTTCCCAGCAGATCGAGATCTTTTTCAGTTGTCATTTCCGGTGCAGGAGAATTTACAATGGGATCAGGAATATGACTCCACTCAACTTTCATTCTTGCCAGATTCTCTTCCTTTATACTTAGATAAAAATGAAATTTTCTAATTCCTTCAAGCAGCTTGTTATGAAAATGCACGACAATGCTGAAAGCAGCCAAAGATATGAATGTTACTATCCATCCGGCTACTATCGATACGAAATATGCGGCAATGGATAAAGCAGCTCCGGTAATAAAGACCATCAGCCTGTACGTAGAGAATTTGTTACTTTTTCCGCTGAGACTTTCAATTTTTTTCTTTAAGCAGGAAATAAATTTTTCCTGGTCCTGCATTTTTGAATTATATAAACTCATAAGTCAATATAATTTTTATAATGTTTAATTTATACGAAAGAAATTTATAAATTGTATCATGACAGAAAAAGATGTTATAGTGATCGGTGCCGGAGCCGCAGGATTAATGTGTGCTGCTGAAGCAGGTAAAAGAGGAAGGTCAGTTCTTGTTCTCGAGCACTCTGAAAAAGCCGGTAAAAAGATCCTGATCTCAGGCGGAGGAAGGTGCAATTTCACGAACAGAAATGTTACGTCAGAAAATTTTATATCAGGTAATCCGCATTTCTGCAAATCAGCGCTTGCAGGTTATACACCGGATGATTTCATTTCACTGGTTGAAAAATATAAAATTCCGTATCACGAAAAAAAACTCGGACAGCTATTCTGTAATACAAGCTCAAGAGAAATTCTTTCAATGCTTAAAAGTGAATGCGCTGAATCAAATGTGGAAATTATCACCGGGTGTTCTGTAAATAATATTTCCGGAACCGGTCCGTTTATAATTGATACAGCTTCCGGCACGTTCAAAGCTAAGTCGGTTGTGACAGCAACAGGCGGAATTTCAATTCCGCAAATGGGTGCAACTGATCTTGGATACAGGATAGCTGAACAATACGGAATAAAACTTACTGATATAAAGCCCGCTCTCGTTCCTCTGACAATGAATAAAGAAGACTGCCGTACTTTCGGTGCCCTTAGCGGAATTTCCGTAGATGCTGAAGTTTCCTGTCGCGGAATCAGCTTCCGGGAGAATATATTATTTACTCATAAAGGTCTGAGCGGACCAGCGATACTGCAGATATCATCATATTGGAATAATGGTGAATATATAAGTATAAACCTTTTGCCTGAAAATAATCTGCCGGAATTGTTTCAGGAGAATTCAAAGAGCAGAATCGAGCTTATAAATTTCTTTTCAAATTTTTTCCCGAATAGATTTGCCGAGATATTCTGCGGAAAATATTTCATCTCCAAGCCATTAAATCAGTATTCAAAAAAGGAACTCGGAATCATTGCAGAGAAATTTCATAGCTGGAATATTCTTCCTTCAGGAACTGAAGGGTTTGATAAAGCAGAAGTCACTCTCGGAGGTATTGATACAATTGAGCTTTCATCCAAAACAATGGAATCAAAAAAAGTAAAAGGATTATATTTCATAGGTGAAGTGGTGGATGTTACCGGTTGGCTCGGAGGATACAATTTTCAATGGGCGTGGTCCTC
>WBZU01001702.1_pt1 | contig 13298 bp, 10 predicted proteins | sample 5204311 | NCBI WGS metagenome assembly WBZU01 (sample SAMN12344359, study PRJNA552823) | activated sludge metagenome | biome: Activated sludge suspended growth; feature: Nitrification reactor; material: Wastewater; isolation source: activated sludge from nitrification reactor of wastewater...
AGCTGGAAGTTTGCGCGTCGCGCTCCAATCGGTGTTTGTCTGGGCCTTGGTTGCCACCATCGTGTCATGAGTCCACACCGGCGCGTGTTGCCTATCCATCGTCATGAATGGGGAAAGGTCGCGCATCAAATCCTGAGCCGATTGGTATCGATGCCCGGGGCGTTTGTCGAGGCACTTCATGACGACCGCATCGAACGCCGGGGGAATACCTGGACGAACTTGGCTCGGCGGCGGGGGACTTTCAACGAGCACTTTGGTCACGAGCTCGGTCATGAGCGTCGCTTCAAACGGCATCGCTCCCGTCACCAGCTCGTACAAAATCACGCCCAAAGACCAAATATCACTGCGCATGTCCGCCGCTTTGCTATTCGCCATTTGCTCGGGCGACATATACATGGGCGTACCGAAACTCATGCCGGTCTTGGTCAAATTCGCCCCCACCTGATTGGCGGGATCAAGGTCTTTCGATATTCCGAAATCGAGCACTTTGACGGACGGCGTGCCATTGGGGCGGCGAGTCAAAAAAAGATTCGACGGTTTTAGATCGCGATGAATGATCCCCGCAGCATGAGCTTCGGCAATGGCCTCGCACGTCTGAGAAATGTATGTCGCTGTTTCATCCACCGACAACGCTCCCCGGCCCTGTAAAACCCGACTCAAATCATCTCCGGCAAGATACTCCATCACCATGTACGGAGCGCCATTTTCGAGCGTCCCGACGTCGTGCACGCGCGCGATATGCTCGCCCTTGAGCCGCGCACACGCTTGCGCTTCACGGACGAAACGAAGCGCCGCACCTTCATGTCCGACCGCATCCGGAAGCATCATCTTGATCGCGAACAAATCATTGAGCTGCGTGTGCCGTGCGGCGACGACGATACCCATTCCGCCAATCCCAAGCACTCGCTCCACGCGATACTTGCCCAATAGAATCTCGCCGATTTGCACGCCCGATTGTTGCATCGTTGTGCTCCTTCGAGGCCCATGAGCCCCCACGCCATACACGCCCGCTCGCCAAGCATACTCGAACCATCCAGGCGATCGCAATCATTTGTACGACATCGAGCGTGAGAAAATGGATTCGCGCTTCGTGCCGTGATACTGTACTCCGGACAGCTCCGTGCGAATTGGGCGACACGCCATGCCGCTGATCGCGCACCGGCATTCACGGACACTCGGCCGGTCAAAACAAACCATTCGAAATTCATTGATCGAAATCACGGTCACGAAGTACCCGGGCCACCCGGCCAGGACGCGCTCATCCGATCTACGATATGACGGCTGCGGATGGTTTTGGGCGCCAAACGTATTTGCCTCGGCCGAAGGGATTGTCGACAAATGGAACCCCGATGCCCTCGGCCTGTCGAAATGGAGCGTCGTGGCCGTTCAGTCCATCAATTTGCTGGTCCAACCGAGGAACGCGTGGGCTGCAAGTCGGGCATACCCGAGCGCTCCGCCCACCAGCGACGGGGCCGCTTCATCCCAATAACGCAGGAAGTCTTCTTTCGTGCCCGCGGCATTTCCCTTGCGTTTGACCAAATACAACCACGCCTGCTCCAGATTGATTGCGCCGTAGAGCCGCGCCATAGCTTGATTGTTGGGCGGATGCGCATCGTTTTGCGTCCTGTCCGAGCATTTCATGATCAGGAAACAAATCGCTACGAACAGCGCGTGCACTCGGCAATATAGATATTGATTGCCTTTGGCGTTCATGACCGAAGGCGCGAGCAGTTTCGGGGCCATGACGTCCAGGTCCGGAATTTCACCCAAAATAAACGCCAGGTTCCAGGTGTGATAAAGGCTCGCCCAATCGTCGTCGTAACTTGCGGCGTAATAATTCCTGGCCATCGGTTGCCCGTTGATCCGTATGGCGTCTTTTTTCTTCGCGTCGGCTTTCATTGCATCGTAAAACGGATGCGCCGCACCTGTGTAATCGGCATCGTCCTCCGTCGCCCCAACAGGAAGAACCCACCCCGTGTAATAAAATGACTCCATGCCGTCCTGCGCTCCCACGCCCGGCGTGCGTCCGTACAACCTCGAGCAATAAATGGCTCCGACCGCAGCGTTGTCTTTACGTCCCGCGGAAAAGTCGGCAATCACCGCTTCTTCCATATTGATCAACAACCCCGTGTCTTCGCCGCCTTGTTGCGTCTGTTGCGACATTCCAAGCGCCATGCGATCGGCCCACGACAAGTGATTCGCGATGGCGGAGATTTGAGCGTTGCTCGGCGGATTGCCATTGTTGAACCGCCGTGCGATGTACATCGTCATGGCCGGAAAAACCGAAATCGTCTTGGCTCCTTTGAAAAGCGTCGAATTCGGTAGCGCCATGATGCCGCGAAATGTCGCGAACGTGTCGAATGGGTCGATACCCCGCTGCTGCAATTCCCGATAAAAATGCGTCTGCACCTCGAACGCAAATTCCTTGCTGTTACCCATGGCCACGACGATCAGGTCGAGCACGTACGTGAGGTACACTGTTTTCTTCAAATCGACGGAGCGCTGGATGTGCTGCAGATAAGCGACACGCGCCGTTGTATCGAGCGATTGAATGGTTTCCACGACGGCGTGAAGAAACTCGACGATCGCCGGATGACGCTTGACGATGCCGTATTTCATCAAATCGAGCATCGGTTTTAATGAAATCCCGGCTCTTTGCACGGTCGCTTTTTGCGCCGGCGTCGGCTTCTTCAGCGAAGGCGACGAATTGGTTCGTTGCAGCTTCCCGGGGCCGGCTTTGCCCAGGTTCGATGAACTCTGCGTGCGACGTAATCCGGGAGCGGAATCCGGAGCTTGATCCTGCGCTCCAGTCGGCGGCGGCACTTCGGGCAACGCCGGAGCCGTAAGATGTTCAAGGTCGGCCTCTTTGGCAATGTCGTCGAGGAATTGCTTAATGGGAATGTCTTGTGCCGTTTTCAGACCCGTCAGATGAACTTCACGCATGATTTGAAGCATCAACGTCGTATCCATGATCGGATCGGCCATGATGTCCGGAAGGAACATGCGAAATGCAGCGGTCACCGTCCGCGCCGCGTCGTTTCGCCACGCAGCATCCTGAGGCACCCCAATGAAGCGCAGCGCGACTTGACCCTGCTTGATCCGAGCCACTCGCTCGAGCAACAATTGGTCAATCCGGGCAATCAAAGCATCGGGAAGATTGGCGGGCATGGGTCCTCGAGTGAGCGAAGTGGGGGCACGTTACGATACTGTACCTCCATGATGCCTCGAACGGAGGACGATCGTCAACAAGTCCTTTTCTTTTCCGCAGATACGCCATTTCGCGCTCGATGCGTCGACCCGGTTCGGTTCACCGAGTGGAACAACATGCCCGGTTTCATGCGCTGCCCGTACTGGCCAAACCCGTTTTACTTGACACACGCGTATGTTCGAGCCGCGCTTCGAGCCACGGGCCGTCGATTCGTTCGAATCCGGCCTCCAGCAATTCGTTCGCTCGGGCCGGTTCTTCCACCCCGTCCGTCGCCACCGTCACGTGCGGAACCGCATTCTCGGAAAACCCTCGTTCCAGCCACGTTCCATTCGGTAAAACCAGCGCGACCGCGACGGCTTCGACTTTCCCCTCGAGCCGCGCGACGCCGATGACCTTCAGACGAAACGTTTGTCCTACCGTACCCGGACCGAATACCGGCGGCAAATCCTCCGGCCGCTTCGTCCCGTAACGCACCGTGCAGTGATGCGCAATCCGATGCTCCAACGTGGCGAAATCCCGCTTCAATAACGCCGCCGAATCTTCATCGAGCACCAACGCAAAGTATCCGTCCGGATGCATGACCCAAGCATCTTATCCGTCATGTCCCGTTCTGTCAGTGTTCTCGTCACGTGTTTGTCTCTCTCCGCCGTTGGAACGTGTTCGCAGCGTTTTTTTGTTCCCCCGACATCCCCGATTTAGTTATGGTGCGGGCGATGGAATTTGACTCGTCCCCGTTGTCCGCGCTGACGGTGTTTGTCCTGTGCATGCCCGGCGTGTTTCTGGCGGGGAGAGCAGCGGCTCGTTGGTTGGGCGGGTCGCTCGATGTGCGAAGCGTCGTCGCTCCCGGGCTGACCGTCACGATTTGGCTTTTGGCCGTGCATGTCGCGGGTCTCGTCAGCCGCTCGTTTCGAGTTGGATTCATCGTCGGCACCGTCGGGGTGGCCATTGCCGGCATTTCGGCGTGGATTCTCGAGCGTCGACGAGGTTTGTCGGAATCGGACACCGCGCGTTTTCACATTCCGCGTCGTTATTGGATCGGCGCGATTGCGAGCACGTGTTTGATGACCCCGATGTTCGTCCTGTGGTGCATGCATGACGAGAGCATTTTTCTTGGTCACTGGGCCGTTCCATCGCAGATGCTCAACGGCGTTTACCCACCTCGATATTCGGCGCTGCCCAATGTATTGCTCCGCTACCATTATGGATTCGACCTGCTCGTCGCGTGTACGTCCATTCTGACGCGATTACGCTTGGATCATGCCATCGACTTCGTGATGATTCCCTGCTTTGCCCATACATTTCTCCTTTTATGCGTCTTGGGGCGCAGGATTGTCGGCCGAAATGAGAATCTTTGCGCCTTCATTGCTTTGTTCGGAGCCGGTTTGCCCATGGCCATTCCCGGCGCTCCGCTCAATGTCGCGACGATGATCGGTATGTGTCAAGTCGAGGCGCTTTGGCTGAATCCGCCGGTCGTCAGCTATTTCATGCAGCATCCTTGGACGTTGGGATTGCCGATTGCCCTGTGCACGACCCTCGTGGCGATGGATTCCAAATCGCCCGCCCGTCGACGCTCGATCGTGGTCGTGCTTTTGCTCGTCATGCTCTCCTTGAGTCAAATCGTGCTTTTCGCCTCTCTGTGCGGAGCTCTTTGGGTGCGCGGGGTTTTTCAGGGCCCATCGAGTTCGATGGTACGGCGGACGGTGAACGGAGCGCTCATGCTGGTTGTCGTGGCCGTCTTGGCTTATGCCATGGGTGGCTTCTTCACGCCGTTGCCCGGTTCGGCGGGAATCGGAATAATTTTTCGCCCGGGCGTGGTGCCCACGTTCAAGGGTAATTTGTTGTGGTTCGCGTGTACGTTCGGATTCACGCTTCCGCTTGGTTTGGCAGGTTTTTTCTTCATTCGGCGCGAACGAGCCTTGTTGGCGACGCTGCTGACCGGAACAATAACGATCCTGATGTTTTTTCATTACGACAAAACGTGGGACATCGTAAAATTCGGCGTCATCTCCGCGCTCGTATTGGGATTTTTGTCGAGCGCCACCATTTCCCGGATCGCGACCATTCGCCCCCATTTCGTGAGTTTTCCCGTGGCGTTCGTGTTGCTCGTCGGTTCGACCGTGGCCGGCGTCGCGCATCCGGTGATTTATGGCGCGAACCCTCCCGGAATCCCGCCGTATTGGACCAAAGACCCGCCATTGCTTGCACCCAACGATGTCGAAGCCGTCACTTGGCTCCGCGCGCGATTGCGTGTCGGAGAAGTCGTTTATCGTCAAGAGACGAAGGCTATCGGATACGCAATTTGGGGCGGCATTCCACACGCGCAGATCCACACCGAACGCACGCATGCCGTCGATCCAAAGGCGATCGTCGCGCGTGATTCGTTGCTCCAGCGCCGACCGTCCGCGAAAAACGCTTGGCGCAAAGAAGGTATTCGGTATTTCGTCCTCTCACCCGCCGACGAGCAATTGCTCCGATTTACCGCCGTTTGGGAGCAAAACGGCCAGGCCAAAACCGTCTGGCGCTCAGGCTCCCTACGTATCGTCGAAATCTTCGATTGACGCATCCCGCGCTCGCCCCCCTCGATGACCCGTCAACGACAACCCCGTGTCGCCTTGTAATCACAATCGCAAGGCGTGGCCGTTTCTTCGTGTGATGTAAAATTCAATGTAATGACGCTTTCTGGCGGCCGCCAGGCGCCGCCATGGCGGTCGCCACCCCCGAGCGACGCGATGACCCTGAAAAACGTCGAGGTTTTTGAGGTAAAACGAATTGGCACGGTCGTCGCATAGAGGGGAGGCATGCAAGCGACGGCGTTGACATTCATTCTGGTGGGACTCGACGCGTACCCGGTGCGGGTCGAAGTCGATTCGGGGCGCGGGCCTGCTGCGTTTCACCTCGTGGGTTTGGCGGAGGCGTCGGTGCGCGAAGCTCGAGTGCGTGTGCGCGCGGCCCTTTCGCAGATTGGAGTTGCTCTTGACGAACACGTGATTACGGTGAATCTGGCTCCGGCCGATTTGCGAAAAAGTTCCAGTGGGTTTGACTTGGCCATTGCCCTGAGCGTGCTCGGGGCATTACGCAAAGTTCCGGCAAAATCCTTGTCTTCGATCGCTCTCTTGGGTGAATTGTCGTTGACGGGGGCCATTCGACCGGTGCGCGGCGTGCTTCCGGCGCTTCGCGGCGCGGCGGCGCAAGGGGTTTGTCGAGCGATTGTCCCGGCACAAAACGGTCCCGAGGCTGCTGCGGTGAAGGGCATCGAGACCTTCAAAGCCGAGCATCTTTCGGATGTCGTGGCCGCATTGAGTGGAGGCAAGCCGCTCGAACCCGTGGGACCGAGGCCTGCGACCTTGGCCATCACGCCGATCGATTACGTGGATTTGGCCGATGTTCGCGGGCAATGGGCGGCGCGTCGGGCGCTCGAGATTGCCGCGTCGGGCGGGCACAATTTGCTGATGATGGGTCCGCCGGGAGCGGGAAAAACCATGCTCGCCCGACGTTTGCCCACGATCATGCCGCAACTCGACGACGAACAGGCGTTGGAAATCACGGCGCTGCATTCGATTGCGGGATTATTGCAAGCGGAGCGGGGCATCGTTCAAGTCCGGCCTTTTCGAGCGCCGCATCATACGGTCAGTCCCGTGGGACTCGTCGGAGGCGGGGATCCGATTCGCCCGGGCGAGGTATCCTTGGCGCATCACGGGTGCCTTTTTCTGGACGAACTTTTGGAGTTCAAACGAGGCGCGCTCGAAGTGCTGCGTCAGCCGCTGGAAGACGGCATCGTTTCAATTTGTCGAGCTCGCAGTCGAGCGACATTTCCCGCGCGTCCATTGCTCGTCGCGGCCGTCAATCCGTGTCCGTGCGGGTTCCATGGCGACAAACAACGCCGGTGTACGTGTTCGCTCGAACGGGTGCGCATGTATCGAGCGCGTTTGTCGGGGCCGCTGTTGGATCGCATTGACTTGCACGTTCCGCTGCCGCCCGTGGATGTCGCGAACATCGTGAGCAAGGCGCGAGGCGAAAGCAGCGCGGAGGTTCAGCGTCGGGTCATTGCCGCGCGGCAACTTCAAGCGGCGCGACGTTTGGCAAAAGAAACCTCCGTCGCGACAAACGGGGAGCTTGGTTCACGAGATCTCGAGCGCGTGGCGTCTCCGGATTCCGCGGGGCTCAACATATTGGCGCAAGCCGTGGAACGTTTGGGTTTGTCGGCGCGGGCTTACACCAAGGTGCTCCGTGTGGCTCGGACCATTGCCGACTTGGAAGGCAGCACGGCCGTACGAGCGGCGCATGTCGGCGAAGCCATTGGTACGCGGCTGCTCGATCGATTGGAAGCCCAAACGACGGCCGCTGTGACGAATGCCGTTTGAGGCGAAAAGGTTTACCTGAAAAACGATCGCTATCGATTTCAGGGTTTGGGAGGTCGAGCGCTACATGCGGCTCGAATCCCCAAATGATCGGACAGGAAAAACATCGTGCAACAAAAGAAAGAGGGTACACCGATGATTGCTGAACTCGTCGAAAAGGTCAAATCGCTCAAACTCATTGCCGGTTCCATCGAAAAGAAACACGGAAAGGGATCGATCATGGCGCTCGGAGACGAATCGATCCGCGATACCCAGGCCATTTCCACGGGCTCGATTGCCTTGGATCAAGCGCTCGGTATCGGCGGTTATCCTCGCGGACGCATCGTCGAGATTTACGGTCCGGAGAGCAGTGGAAAAACCACGTTGGCCATTCACGCCATGCGCGAAGCTCAACGGGCCGGAGGAATCGTGGGGTTTGTCGATGTCGAACACGCCCTCGATCGGACGTATGCGAAGAACATCGGCGTCGAGCTCGACTCGGTCTTGTTCTCCCAGCCGGACAGCGGAGAACACGCCCTCGGCATCGTCGAATCACTCGTCGAGGCGCCTCAGGTTTCCCTCGTTGTCGTCGATTCGGTCGCGGCGCTCGTTCCCAAAGCCGAACTCGAAGGCGATATGGGCGATTCGCACATGGGTTTGCAAGCGCGGCTGATGAGTCAAGCGTTGCGAAAACTGACGCCGCTGGTGGATCGTTATGGAACGACGGTGATCTTCATCAATCAATTGCGCCAGAAAATCGGCGTGACGTTTGGCAATCCGGAGACGACGACCGGAGGTAATGCGTTGAAATATTACGCGACCATGCGCCTCGATGTGCGGCGCGTGGGTGTCGTGAAATCGGGCGAAGAGGCCGTCGGGTCGAGGACGCGGGTCAAAGTGGTGAAAAACAAATTGGCCCCGCCCATGCGCGAAGCGGAATTCGATTTGCGTTGGGGCAAAGGTATCGACGAAGCCGGCGATCTCGTCGATCAAGGTTGCCAGCTGGGGATCATCGAGAAAAACGGGTCGCATTTGTCGTTTGGCGGGGAACACATCGGTCAGGGGCGCGAACGTTCGCGTGAAGCGCTCTTGGCTGATCCGCGCCTGATGTCGGCCGTGCGCACCGGGGTGACGGCGGCTTTGGACAAACGCACGCCGGCCCAGCGTGCCGCAGCCGTGCCGAATTGAAGCGATAAGAAGGACAAACCTACGTCGAGCATTCTGAAGAACGAAACAAGACCGACACGAAAACCGTAACATAGCTGAAAACGCAAGAACGAAACGCATTGGATAGGAAAGGGATACGACCATGAGCGACGGAATGAACAAGGTGATTTTGCTCGGAAACCTCGGCGCCGACCCGGAATTGCGCTACACATCCGGAGGAACGGCGGTCATGCATTTCCGCATGGCGACGAATGAATCGTACCTCGATCGAAATCGCGAATTGACCGAACGCACGGAATGGCACAGCATCGTCATGTTCGGGGCTCGCGCGGAAGGACTTTCCCGAGTGCTGTCGAAAGGCACGTGCTTGCTCGTCGAAGGGTCGTTGCGCACGTCGACGTATGAAAAAGACGGCACGAAACGATATCGCACGGAAATCCATGCGCGGGATGTTTGTTTTGCGCAAGGCGCGCCGCGAATGCCCGAAATTGCGGCTTCGGTGCGTCAGTCCGAACCGGAAGAGACCTTCGTGCCTCCCGAGATGATGCCGATGGACGAGGCGCCGCCGCTGGTCATGGAGGAAGAACCGCCGCCGCTGCCCGCTGCTGCGCCCACGCGAGCGCACAGGAGCAAGCGCAGCGGCAGTGCGTCGCATCGTACCGCGCAGCCGGCGATCGAGTCGTATCCGTTTTGAAGGTTGAACATCGTTTTTCGGGGCGAGTGGTGCTATGCTGCCGCCCCGATGACGCCCGCCGAAGAACTCGCCCTGATTTTGCGCCCCATTGCCGGTGGTTTGTACCTCGTTTCAACCGGACGAACCGAACAACTCGCCCTGCAAAAAACGCTCTACCGCGTGGATTCGGACGAACGCGTCGAAGCTGCATTTCGAGCGGCGATTGAACGAATTGGTTCGGCGCGGGGCATTCTGCTCGGAATTCCGTCCGATGTGGGGGCGGGATTCATGCGCGGGTCGAACCTTGGACCGCAAGCCATTCGCAAGCGCTTGTTGGAAGAATTCCCCGATTGGCCGGATCGCGCGGAAAACCTGGGCTTGGTCGATATCGGCGATGTTTTCGTGGTCCCGCAATTGCTCCACGACGACATGCTGAATGAAGCGCAAAAGCGCGCGTCACAAAAGGCCATTTACCCGAACGTTTCTCCGGACGTACGGGAACGCTTGCCGGTATCGCCTTTGTCGATCGCCGAACGCGCTTTGGATCTTGTTTTTCAAATCAATCCCCAGGTTCGCCCATTCGTCATGGGCGGGGATCATTCGACCGCGTGGCCGGTGGCTTGGGCCTTGTCGCGGCATCGTCGGGATCGCTGGGGGATTGTGCAGCCGGATGCGCATACCGATCTTCTTGCCGAACGTTTGGGGGTCAAAATATGTTTTGCGACGTGGTCTTATCATGCCAATGAATTGCTCGGGCGTGACGGGCGTCTCGTGCAAGTGGGTACGCGCGCGTCGCGTTATGATCGCGGGCATTGGGAATCGAGCCTTGGGGTTCGGCAATTCTGGGCGAAGGAGTGCTTGGACAAACCGCAGGAAGCGCTCGATGGCATCATTGCGCATTTACGCGAACGACAGGTGACGGGCATTTATTTTTCAAACGATATCGATGCGACCGACGAATCTTGGGCCGATGCGACGGGAACGCCGGAACCATTCGGTCTCGAGCCGGATTTCGTGGTCGAACTCATTCGGCGATTGGGGCGGGAAATCGGCATCCTTGCGGGGGACATCATGGAAGTCGCGCCGGCGTTGCGCCCGCGCCCCGATAGCGAACGGCGCACGGTGGGGCTTGCCGCGCGTTATTTTGAGGAGACGATTCGCGCGGCGCTTGGTACGTAAGGCGCCGTGCACGAGTCAAAAAACGTCGTGTTTTACGTTGACAACCCATCGGCGTTCCGCTTTTCTCCGCATATCATTCGGAGGAATGCATGTTTCCAGTTCCCAAGATTCGGGTTTCCCCAGCGGCGCTGGTGATGGCGGGGGCGTTGGCCTCGAGCGCATGGGGCTGCGCGCATTTGCCCAAGACAGGCGTGGAAGCGACCGGCGAGCCACTTAATGTGGAATTTCGTACGGAAACGCACACGTACACAACGCAGGCCAAAGTCGGCGAAGTCGTCAATCGCGACTCGTCGGGTCGTGTGGTCGGTACATCCGAGGTGTACGAAAATCGCACGGGTTCGTACGACGTTCAGAAGTGGCAGGTTTTTCAAGGCGAAACCCCCATTGATGATCAAGATTTTTTCCGCATTGGTGGAGACGTCGCCACCGCGAAAGAAATTTCGGATATTCGTAAATCGGGCGTGTCGATGAATCACGCCGGCGTGGGCATGATGATTGGGGGCGGTGCTGCGGCTCTTTTGGGAATCGTGCTGGGTTCCGCATTAACGACGACCGATGCCAACGGTATCAGCAAGTCGCCCTCGTGGACGCCTTATTTGATGACCGCGGGTTTGATCACGGTCTCCGTCGGCGGCGTATTGACATTCGTGGGCATTGCCAAGGCAAAACGTGAGCATCCGGTCGAGGATCCGGCTCGTGCGAATGCCGTCGCGAAGAAATACAATCAATCGCTTGGCGGCGGTTCTGCCGTGTCCCGTGACGAGGAAGAAGAAGAGGAGCCGAAGCCGAAGCCCAAGAAGAAGAAAAAGAAGAAGCCGGTCGACGAAGACGAATGATCTTCATCGTTCCGTCTTGACGGCATGGTTTGTCGGAGCTTCGGACAAACCATTTTATCATTTCCTCCAACCCAAACCTTTCAGCTCGTTCGTCGGCGTCGCGGCAATATCGTCCGACCGCTCGACATCACGCCCGTTTCATTCGCCAAATGCGCCCAAAGCGGCAACGTCGGCAGCTGCGGATCGGCCATCGCCCGAATGGCTCGACGCAATTCCGGCGTATCCACAGGCCCTTGCGCCGGCCAAATCACCGTGCCGGTTCCATGAAGCGCATGGGCATGAGCGTCCATGACTTTTCCTCGCGGAACACCGATTTCATCGTGCACGAGCAGCCCGGGGCGAAAAGGTTCTTCGCGCTCCGTCAAGAGGCGCTGGTATTCCTCTTCATCGAATTCCTCGGAGGAATCCACCGCCATACCCAATTCCTGAGGGCTCTGCGCCTGCTTCACCAGCTCGTAATGGTTCACCGTGTCGCGCTCTTTGACAATCCGTTCCGATTGCCCGCGCACCATCGCGCGCCCTTCGAACGTTTCTCCGGTAAAACAAATGGACGCATCGAAGTCCGAAGTCTCCGACGCCGCCCAGACCGCATATTGAAAATCCGTTTGGCCCTGCGTTATGAGGTGACGAGCGGGAGCGTTGGCATAACCATCACGAATCAAAGCTTCACAGCCATAACCGAACTCGATGAGCTTCCCGAATGTTTGTCCGCCAAAATAAAACACCGCTTCGACACGAGGGCTCACGGCGACCTGCACGAGGCGTTCACCGGGGACCGTGGGTTCGGTATTCGCCCAGCAGTCGCGGATGAATCCTACGGAAAAACGGCGTTTGTCATAGATGTAGGCGGCAAACTGGTAACTCACGCGGCGCATCGAAGCATGAAATGTTCGTCACGGGAAGAGGCGACGGGCATACCTCTGCTTTTCCAAACGTGTCAAAAACCTGCCCATTTCGAGCTCTCGCACGCGCACACTTTCTGCCCACACGTGGGAGCGACCTTTTGCTAGTCTGCCGCCGCCGGAATCCAACACCGGCGGGAGGCACGAGCTTCAATGAGCGAGGAACCGATCTTCGAGCATGCGGCGACGTTCGAAGCGGGCGAAATGTCCGGTCACGTCCAGGTTGATAAGTTCGAAGCATATTACGAGCAGCTGTTTGCCGAGGTGCTCGAAGATGGCGTGATCACCGCGGACGAACGCGTCGAGCTCGAACGGGCGGCATCGGCCTTGGGCCTCGATCCGGAACGATTGCGCAGGCTCGAACAAGCGCTCTTGGCTTCGTACGAAGCGCGGCACAAGGTTCGTGTTCGCGAAGAAATTGCCCCCGGAGATGAAGTTCGTCCTTCGCTTCGAGGTACCGATGCGGAACGTGACGCGTACATCGCGACGCTCGAACGTCGGGTCAAGGATCTCGAAACGCGCATTGCCGAGCTCGAGAATGAACTCGAAGAAGCTCGTAACGAAGCGGCTGTCGAAATCGACGTGTCCGGGTTTGTCTCGCACGCCGCGGAAGAGACGGAAGACAGCGCGACGATTCACAAACGATTGCGTCATGATCCTCGGGATCAAGCGGCGCTGCATGCGCTGTTTCGCGCGGCAAACCGCGAAGGCGACGCGGATTTGGCCTATCGCGTGGCGCATGTTCTCTCGTGGCTCGGAGCGGCCAACGAGGACGAACGGACGGTACATGGTTCGTACACGACAAACGGTTTGATTCGACCGTCCACGTCCCTCACGGGCGACCTTTGGCGTCGAGCGCTCTACCATCCCGATCAAGAAGTTCTCACCGGCGAGATCTTCGCCGTGATTGCTCCGGCCGTGTTGCTGGGCCGAGTCGCCGCACTTCGACGCAGCAAGTCGCTTCCCGCGCTTGCGGCGGAACGAGGCCTCGATCCG
>WBZU01002312.1_pt1 | contig 13291 bp, 14 predicted proteins | sample 5204311 | NCBI WGS metagenome assembly WBZU01 (sample SAMN12344359, study PRJNA552823) | activated sludge metagenome | biome: Activated sludge suspended growth; feature: Nitrification reactor; material: Wastewater; isolation source: activated sludge from nitrification reactor of wastewater...
CCGCCCGTACCTCCGCCAGCACCAGGGCGCCATCCTCCTGGCCCTCGGCCGGGTCGACGAGGCGAGGGCGGCGTGGGAACGGGGCGCGGCGCTCGCGATCGAGCAGGGCCGCTTCCAGGCCCAGGACTGCGGCTGCCACCACCAGCTCATCGTCCACGGGATCGACCGCGGCTGGGACGTGCAGGCGATCGTGGACGAGGCCTGGCACCACTTCGATCACGGGCTCATCGCATGGGCTCGCCTCCTCCACGGCGAGGTGACCGGCGACGACGCCGCGGTCGTCGAGGCGGCCACCCGGCTCATCGGCGGACCGCTCCCGCAGGATGCCGGCTCCTCGGTGGATCCCCGGCTGTACGGGCCGTGGCCGCTGGTCGCCCGGGCCAAGGCCGCCCTCCGCCGGGGCGACGCCGCCGCCGCGGTGGCCGACCTCCTCGCCGCGGAGGCCGAGGCGCCGTGGGTCCACGAGTACCGCGTGCTGCGCCAGGGGGCCGAAGCCCTCGCCGCCACCTCGGGGACGCCCCGATGCGCCTGACCGCCTCGATGATCGTGCGGGACGAGGAGCGCGTCCTCGCCCGCTGCCTGTCGTCGATCCGAGAGCTGGTCGACGAGATCGTGGTGGTCGACACCGGCTCCACCGACGACTCGGTGGCGATCGCCCGCTCGTTCGGCGCCGTGGTGGTGGAGCGGCCGTGGGAGGACGACTTCGCCGCCTCGCGCAACCAGGCCCTCGATCTGGCGACGGGCGACTGGATCCTCTACCTGGACGCCGACGAGCACCTCGTCGGCGGCGACCGGGTCCTGCTCGACGCGGCGTGGGCGGCCCACCCCGACGCGGTCTGCCTCCGGCTCCTGCTGCGGGGCCACGCCGACTTCACCCCGTACCGAGAGCACCGGCTGTGGCGGCACGGCCTCGGCATCCGGTTCCGTGGCGCCATCCACGAGGAGGTGGTCACCGACATCGAGGCCCTGCTGGCGGCGGGCGCCGGCTCCCGGGCGAACGTCGACCTGCTCCTCGACCACGACGGCTACGAGGGCGATCCCACCGCCAAGCACGCCCGCAACCTGCCGCTGCTGCGCAAGGAGGTGGCGCGCCTGCCGGGGCGGCCGTTCCTGTGGTTCCACCTCGGGTGCATCCTCTCGGACCTCGGCGATCGCACCGGCGCCGTGGACGCGTGGCGCACGGGCGCCGAGGCCGCCGCCGGCAAGGGACCGGATCGCTTCGAGGCGATCTGCCACCAGCTCCTGATCCAGGACGCCGCCGCCCGCGGGGAGCCGTTCGCCGACCTGCTCGAGGAGGCCGACGACCTGTTCCAGGACAACGTCCTCGTCGACTGGGCGGCGATGACCGCCCTCGGGACCGTCGGCGACCACGCGGCCACGGCGCACCGGGCGACTCGGTTGATCGAGGCCGACCCGGGGCGCATGGCCGCCCTCGGCACCACCGTGGACGAGCGGGGCGTCGGGGAGTGGCCGCCGGCGGCGCGGGGCCGGCGGATGCGGCGAGGCATCGAGCTCCCATCTCGAGCCGGACGGGGGTGGGCTCGACGTCGCCCGACACGATCGCGTCACCGACGCCGACCGTCGATCACCCAAACGGGGTGATCGACGGAGCGTCCGCCATCCCGCTCCGTTCCCCGGGTCATCGGCTCGCCGGCGACGGCCGCCGGTGTGACCTTCGCCCGGTCGATCGAACCGGCGTCACCGGACCGCCGTTCGGGCGTCGGGGTGGTTGCACGCGCAACGGGGAGGGCCGCCGTGACCGATCGATCCGAAGAGCACGGCGAGCGGGACCTGGCCGACCTGCGGCGGGCGTTCGAGGGGCTGTCCGCGCGGCACCGCCAGGTCCTGTGGCGGTGGGCGGTGCTCGGCGAGTCCGACCGGGCGGTGGCGGCCGGCACCGGGGTGCCCGAGGCGGCGGTCGGCCGAGAGGTGGACCGGGCACGGGTCGAGCTCGGAGTGCGCCTGCGCGAGCTGCGCCACCGTCGCTCGATGCGCATCGCCGACGCAGGCTGAGCGCCCCTCGCCGGCCGAGGTCAGGCCGGGGCGTCCACCCGGTCGACCTGGGCGGCCGGCACGAGGCCGGCGCCCGAGGCGTCCACCTCGAGCGGCGGGATGAGGCCGACGCCCTGGTCGTCCACGGTCAACGGCTCGCCCACCACCGGGATACCGGAGGGGTCGCCGTCGGCCACGTCCGTCGCCGGGGCCGCCGACGCCGTCGCTCGCACCGCCGGTCGGGCGTCGGCGGCGGACACCCCCGGGCCGACCGGGGCGGCCGCCGCCACCAGGCCCCCGAGGGCCGCGGCGGCGGCGACGCCGGCGAGGAAGCGGCGCTGGCGCAGCCGGGTGAGGAGGCGGGTGGTCTCCACCGGCGACGTGCCGAGGATCTCGCGCACCTGGGTGCGGATGTCCTCGTCGTCGAGGTCGAGGGCCGCGGCCAGCGCGTCGAGGTCGGACGCCCGCACCTGGCCCACCGAGGCGGGCCGGTGGCCGCGCGCCTGGCCCACGAGCGACACGTAGGCCTCGAGCACGGCACGGTTGCCGCCCTCGGTCGGGACCACGCGGACCGCCGAGCCGAGCAGGAGCGATCGCGATTCGAAGACGTAGCCGAGGCCGAGGTCGTGGCGACGATCGGCGGTCGGCGGTGCGTTGGTGGCGGGGCGCATGGCCTTGCATCGGCGCGTTCGCACCGCAGCTTGAGCGGGAACGACGAGGAGGACGCGGGAAAGGCGCCGGAACGCCGCCGATCACCCTGGTCCCACGGGGTGACGTGGGACGATCGCCGCCGACCAGGAGGGCACGTGGACGCAGCCGACGAGCGGGGACACCAGCCCGGCCCCCCGCGCCCGACGGCTCGCCCCACCCGCGCCGTCCTGGCCGTCCTGGGCTCGATCACCTCGCTCCAGCTCGGCGCGGCAACCGCCAGTCGGCTGTTCCACCGGGTCGGCCCGGTGGGCGCCACGGCGTTGCGGCTGGGCCTGTCGGCCGGCGTGCTCTGCCTGCTCGAACGCCCCCGCCCCCGACGCTGGAGCGCCGAACAGCGCCGGGCGGTGGTCGTCTTCGGGCTCACCCTGGCCACGATGAACACCGCCTTCTACGAGGCGGTGGCCCGGCTGCCGCTGGGGGCGGCGATCACCATCGAGTTCCTCGGACCCCTGGGCCTGGCCGCGGCCCACTCCCGCCGCCTGCGGGAGGCGTGGCCGGTCGCGCTCGCAGTGGCCGGCGTCGGGCTGCTGGGCGCCGCCGAGGCCGGCGCCGGGCGCGGCCTCGACCCCGTCGGGGTGGCGGCCGCCCTGGTGGCCGGGGCCTGCTGGGCCGCGTACATCCTCGCCGGGGCCCGGGTCGCCCGGGGCGGGCCCGATCGGGGTGGGCTGGCCGGCGCCGGCGTGGTGGCCGGTGTGCTGGCGGTCCCGCTCGGGCTGGCCTCGGCCGGCTCGGCACTAGTGGCGCCGCGGGTGCTCGGGCTGGGGCTCGTGGTGGCGGTGCTGGCGTCGGTCGTGCCCTACAGCCTCGAACTGCGAGCGCTCCGGCGGCTGCCACGGCGGACCTTCAGCATCCTGGTGGCCCTCGAGCCGGCGGTCGGCGCGCTGGTGGGGGCCGTTGCGCTCGGCGACCGGCTCGATCCGCTCGCCCTGGCGGGGATCGCGCTGGTCGTCGCCGCCGGGGTGGCCGCGACCCGCGAGGTGCCCCCCGAACCCGCCCTCGCCCCGGTCGCGTGACCCCCTCGCCACCGGCCGGCCGGGGGATCCGAACCGGCTGAACGCCCAGGTCAGGCCGGGTGCTTGCGGAACCCGGCGGTCGGCTGGCTACGCTGGCCGCCGGTGCCCCCGCCTCTCCGGATCCCGCCCCGGATCGAGGCGGGGGTATCGCGTTTTCGGCCGACTGACGATCTCGTCACCGGCTGAGCCCGAGCGGCGAGCCGGGCGCCGCTCGTGCGGACCGATCAGGGGCGCCAGTCGTGGAGCTGGGCCACCCTGGCCACCACCTCCCGGAAGCGGTCCTCGTCGAGCGCGGCGCCCTCGCGGCGCACCTCGGAGGGCGCGTAGCGCAGGAGCCGACCGGCGTCGGCGTAGCTGGGACGGCCCTCGCGGTCCCACCCACCGGTGCCGACGGCGATCCACTCGCCCGAGTCACGGCGTTCGGCGTGGTCCTTGCTCGACAGCGGGACGGCGGCCAGCTTCGGGCCGTCGTGGCCGATCACGAGGACCGGACGATCCTTGCCCTGGCTGGCGTCCTCCTCGTAGGGCACCCAGGCCCAGACCACCTCGCCGGGATCGGCGTCGCCGTCGTGGTCGGGCGCGCAGGCCACGGCGATGCCGCCGGTGTCGGAGGCCCCACCGCTCGGCCGATCGCCGGCGGACGACCCGCCTCGGTTCGACGGACGGCTCGACGGACGGCTCGACGGCGGGTCGGCCTCGCCGCCGGGGGACCGGCCACGCCGGCGCAGCGAGGTCTTGACGAGCTCGGTGAGGCGGCCGAGGGATCCACGGGCGGGCACGGTCGGCCAGCGTAGGGCGGCGAGGCGAGCCCGAACTTGTCTGCGCACGTGCCCGTGTCGGCACGGACGCAGACAAGTTCGGCTCGGTGGGGTGGGCTCGTAGGCTCCGCCGGTGCACCTCGCCGAGTTCCAAGACGCCGTCACCCGCACCTACGGGGACCGTGACGCGGCCCGCGGCGTGCCGGCCACCGTCGCGTGGATCTGCGAGGAGGTGGGCGAGTTGGCCCAGGCGGTGCGCAAGGGCACCCCGGACCAGCAGCTGCACGAGCTGGGCGACGTCCTGGCCTGGGTGGCGTCGCTCGCCGCCCAGCTCGGCCTGTCGCTCGAGGAGGCCGCGGCCCGCTACGCCGCCGGCTGCCCTCGCTGCGCGGCGAGTCCCTGCGCCTGCCCCTGAGGGCGGGCGACCGGGCGGCGGTGGCTCAGGCCCGCTCGGCGGCGACCAGCTCGGCGAGCTGGACGGCGTTGAGGGCGGCGCCCTTGCGCAGGTTGTCGTTCGACAGGAAGAGGGCGAGGCCGTGCTCGACGGTGTCGTCGGTCCGGATGCGGCCCACGTAGGTGGGGTCCTCGCCGGCGGCCAGCAGCGGCGTGGGCAGGTCGACCACCTCGACGCCCGGCGCGTACCGCAGGATCTCGGTGGCCTCGTCGGGGCTGATCGCCCGCTCGAAGCGAGCGTTGATCGACAGCGAGTGGCCGGTGAACACCGGCACCCGCACGCACAGGCCGGAGACCTTCAGCTCGGGGATGTGGAGGATCTTGCGGGTCTCGTTGCGGAGCTTCTGCTCCTCGTCGGTCTCGCGGCGGCCGTCGTCGACGAACGAGCCGGCCTGGGGGACCACGTTGAAGGCGATCGGGGCCGGGAACTTGGCGGGGGCGGGGTACTCGACGGCCCGCCCGTCGAAGGTCAGCTCGGCGGCCCGATCGGCCACCTTGCGGGCCTGCTCGTCCAGCTCGGCCACGCCGGCCAGGCCGCCACCGGAGACCGCCTGGTAGGTGGCCACCACCATCGAGGCGAGCCCGGCCTGGCGGTGCAGCGGCCCGAGCACGGGCATCGCCGCCATCGTGGTGCAGTTCGGGTTGGCCACGATGCCCTTCGGCCGGTTGGCGATGGCGTGGCCGTTGACCTCGGACACCACCAGCGGCACGTCGGGGTCCATGCGCCAGGCCGAGGAGTTGTCGATCACCACGACGCCGGCATCGGCCACCTTCGGCGCCAGCTCCTTGGAGGTGGCGCCACCGGCGGAGAACAGGGCGATGTCCAGGCCCGACCAGTCGGCGGTGGCGGCGTCTTCCACCACGACGTCGGTGCCCTTCCACGGGAGGGTGCGCCCGGCGCTGCGGGCCGAGGCGAACAGCCGCAGCTCCTCGGCGGGGAACCCGCGCTCCTCGAGGATGGCGCGCATGACGCCGCCCACCTGACCGGTTGCTCCCACGATGCCGACGCGCATGGGCATCGAGGCTACCGGCCGTCCTCGACGGCCCCCCAGCCGGTTCCGCTCCCGATCAGCGGGTCAGGGACGGTCCTCGACCGCGGTCGCGGTGGCGCCCGGCGGCCGGGGCCGGACGCCGCTCGCCAGGGGGCGGCCCTCCGACCCCGACCGGTCCGGCGGACCCGGGCGAGGAGGTCGGCACCGGCGGGGGCGGCGGCACCGGGGCGGCGGGCAGCCACGGCCCGTGCGGTGAGGGCGGCTGCGGGGGATGGCGCCGGCGCCACCACCGGGCGGCGAACCAGGCGGCGACGATGAACGGCAGGAACGGGAGCGCGAAGCCGGCCACGGCCAGCCCGAGCAGGCCGAGGTCGCCGAGCGTCCCGGCGCCGCGACGCAGGCTGTCGACGAACGACGGCAGGCCGCGGTCCCCCGCACCGTCGGCCTCGGTGAGCCGCACCGTGATGGTGGCCTCGCTCGTCTGGTCGTCGAGGACCCGGAGCTGGCCCTGGAGCGACTCGATCTCGCTCTCCCGGGAGGCCAGCTCGTGTTCGAGGGCGACGATGTCCGCGGTGCCCTTCGCCTCGGCCATCAGCTCCCGCAGCCGGTCGGCGCTGGCCTGCTGGGTCTCGAGCCGGCCTCGGAGGTCGACCACCTGGGCGGTGACCTCCTGGCTGTCGAGGTCCTGGTCGACCAGGTGCCCGAGGTCGCCCAGGTCCGCCAGCAGGGCGTCGAGCCGGTCGCCGGGGACCCGGATGGTGAGGGTGGCGGTCGGGTCGCCGGCGAGATCGATCTCCTGGCCGGCCACCCGGCCGTCGCGCGCCCGGGCCGCCTGTCCGGCGGCGGCGATGGCGTCCTGGACGTCGTCGACCCGCACGACCATGTCGACGGTGGCGATGATCTGCTGCTCGTCGACCGCGGTCGTGGCCGCCCGACCCCCGTCGGCCGACGCCGCGCCCTCGGTCCCGCCGGCGTCGGGTGAGGAGCGGTCGGCCTTGCCGCCGCAGCTCGCGCCGGCCAGCGCCAGCACCCCCACCACCGCCACCAACCACACCCGTCGCCACGTCGCCATGGCCGCACCCTAGGACACCGGCCGTCGGAGGTGACGTCGGTCACCTCGGACGCGCCGCCGAGCCCGCGCGCATCGGCGCGGCCGGCGGTCAGGCGGGGGCGTCGAGGCCGAAGGCGGTGTGGAGGACGGTGACGGCGCGATCGCACTCGTCGCCGGCCACCACCACCGAGATGCGGATCGCCGAGGTGGAGATCATCTCGATGTTGATGTCGTTGGCGGCCAGGGTCTCGAAGACGGTGGCGGCCACGCCCGGGTTCGACTTCATGCCGGCGCCCACGAGGGAGACCTTGGCGATCGACGCGTCCGGGATGACGCGCCCGGCGCCGAGCTCGGCGGCCAGCTCCTCGGCCCGGGCCTGGCACGTGGCGAGGTCGTCGGCGGGCAGCGTGAAGGAGATGTCGGTGATCCCGGCCTCGGACACGTTCTGCACGATCATGTCGACGTTGATGTTCGCGGAGGCCATCGCCCGGAACACCTTGGCGGCCACGCCGGGCTGGTCCGGGACGCCGGAGATGGTGATCTTGGCCTCGGAGGCGTCGCCCACCACGCCGGAGACGATGGCGTCTTCCATGTCGGACTCCTTGTCGATGATCCAGGTGCCGGGCTCCCAGGTGAACGCGGAGCGGACGTGGAGGGGCACCTTGTGGGTGCGGGCGAACTCCACGGCCCGCATCGCCGGTTTGGGACAGCCCGCCGCGCACATCTCGAGCATCTCGTCGAAGGAGATGCGGCCCATCCGCCGAGCGACCGGCACCACCCGCGGGTCGGTGGTGAACACGCCGGACACGTCGGTGTAGAGCTCGCACACCCCGCCGAGCACCTCGGCCAGCGCCACCGCGGTGGTGTCCGAGCCGCCCCGGCCGAGGAAGGTCACGTCGTTGGCGGTGGACACGCCCTGGGCGCCGCCGACCACCGGGACCCTGCCGGCCTCCACCGCGGCCCGGACCCGATCGGCCTTGACCGAGAGGATCTTGGCGTTCATGTGGGTGGTGTCGGTGAGGAAGCCGGCCTGGCTGCCGGTGAACGAGTCGGCCGGGATGCCGAGGTCGTGCAGCGCCATGCAGACCAGCGCGGTGGCCTTGCGCTCGCCGGCGGTGATCAGCATGTCCATCTCGCGGCCGGGCCGGGTCTTGGACACCTGGCTGGCGAGGTGGAGGAGCTCGTCGGTCTCCTTGCCCATCGCCGAGACGACCACGACCACCTGGTCGCCCCGCTTGACGGTGCGGGCGACGTGGTCGGCCACCTCGCGGATGCGCTCGGGGTCGGCCACCGAGGTCCCGCCGAACTTCTGGACGACGACTCCCACGGCGGCGCACGGTACCGGCTCCCCCGCGGCCTGCCCCAACCCGATCCCCCGAGCCGATCGCGCCGGTGGAGGCGGCCGCAGGGCGACCGGTCAGAGGTCGCGGAGCGGGTCGGGCGGGATCTCGGGGCCGTCGAGCATCACGCCCCAAGAGCGGAGCTGGGCCACGCCGGTGGGGATGTCGCCGCCGGCGAGGGTGCAGAGCGCCTTGAGGTCGTCGTGGCGCAGCGAGAGCACCCGGCCGTTGAAGTCGCCCCGGGACTCGATGATCGACTGCACGAACCGTCGGATCGGCGCCGCGGGATCGATCAGGGCGAGGGCTTGCAGGTCGAGGACGATCTTGTGACGCTCGGGGGCGGCGGGCAGCGGCGACAGCTCGCCGAGCATCACCCCCACCGGCACCCGGTAGAAGTCGGCGAGCGCCTTGAGCCGGGGCAGCGAGAGCGTGCGGAACCCCCGCTCGTAGGCCCCGACCGCCGAGGCGCTCCACCGGCCCTCGGACCGCAACTCGACCTCGGCCAGCGACAGGCCCTGGGCCTGGCGGACGGCGCGCAGGCGCTGGCCCACCTGGCGGGTGAACGGGTCGTCCCGTTCGTCGGACGCGCCGAGCTCGTCGTCGTCGACCGCCCCGCGATCGTGTTCGGTGCCCGGATCCTCGCCCACCGCGCCATTCTGCTGGATCGCCGCCCGACGACGACGATTCCGACCCGTCCGACCGCGGAGCGTGACCCTCGAGGCGCGTTCGAGCCGGTCGGACCACCCGGTAGCGTTCCCCGCCGATGGGGACGGAGAAGCGAGACCGACAGAAGGCCAACAAGGCCGCCCGGCAGGCCGAGGAGGCGGCGGCGGAGGCCCGGCAGCGGCGGATCCGGTTCATCCGCAACGCCGTGATCCTGACGATCGTCATCATCGTGGTGGGCTTCGCCCTGGCCGGCTGCGGCTCGAGCTCCGGCTCGGAGGGGGCGAGCAGCGACGGCGAGACCGCCACCTCAGCCTCCGACTCGGGTGACGACGCGGCCGCCGTGTCGTACGGCACCGGCGCCTGCGCCCCCGCCGCCGGCACCGACCAGCCGGTGATCGACTTCGACGCCGCCCCGAAGCGGTGCATCGACCCGGCCAAGACCTACACGGCCACCGTCGTCACCAGCGAGGGCACCGTGGTGGTCGAACTGGACACCGAGCGCACCCCGGTCACCACCAACAACTTCGTCAACCTGGCCCGCTCCGGGTACTACGACGGCACCTCGCTCTTCCGCACCGAAGCGACCTCGGGCATCATCCAGGGCGGCTCGCCCCACACCCAGGACGCCCGCGATCCCGGTCCCGGGTACACGATCCCGGACGAGGGCCTCCCGTTCACGTCCGACGACTACGGCCCCGGCACCCTCGCCATGGCCCGCTCCTCGGCGCCCAACAGCGCGGGCGGCCAGTTCTTCTTCCTGGCCAACGAGGGCGGCCGCTACCTCGGCGATCCCAGCCAGCAGGGCGCGGGGACCTACGTCGTGTTCGGCAAGGTGAAAGAGGGCCTCGACGTGCTCGAGACCATCGCCGGCCTCGAGGACGGCTCGGGTTCCGCCACCCCGTCGAAGCCGGTCTCGATCACCTCGATCACCATCGCCGAGTCCTGAGCTCGCGCCCCGGTCGCCCGAGCGTCAGCGGGCCGCCGGCTCCCGCCGGTCGACGAGGGCGGTGTCGCTGATCCGGAACGAGACGCCCCGGGCCTGCGGATCGGCGAGGACCGCGAGGACGGCCGCGGCGAGCAGGACCCAGCCGGCGAGGTCGGCGGCGTGGCGGGCGAGGTCGGGCAGGCGCGGGATCGAGCCCACCAGGGCGAGCGCCGCGTAGCCGCCGAAGCCGGTCGTCGTGCGCAGGACGGCCCGACCGAGCCCTCGATCGCCCGGCGCCGGGGCCAGCCACATCGCCCGCTGGCCCACGGAGGCCCGGGTCCCCACCAGCCGGGGCAGGACCACCGCGGCCAGGAACGCGGCCACGCCGCAGATCGTCTCCACCCGCGCCGCGGTCAGGTTGGGCAACGACTCGACCCGGCCGTAGCGGTTCCAGCCGCGCCAGGCCACCTGGAGCGCCACCCAGGTGCCGAAGAAGGCGCCGGCGTCGATCAGCATGCCGAGCAGCCGCCGGGGCCGATCGACCGGCCGGGGATCGCCGCGGTGGGCGAGGTCGCTCCGGGCGTCGGGCACCCACCGGAGCAGGAGCGGCGCCAGGAGGGCGCCGACCGCGGCGCCGGTGGTGTTGGTGATCACGTCGTCGATGTCCGCGGACCGGAACACGCAGGCGAAGAGCCCCCACACCGCGGTGCCCTGGGTGGCCTCGATCACCACCGAGCAGAGGCAGCCGCTCAGCACCGCCGCCCACGCCGGGAGCCCGAACAGCCGGCGGGCGAACGCGCCCCACGGCACGAACAGCACCACGTTCATGGCGACCTGGAGGAACGCCGGGCTGATCAGCAGGCCGCGGGGCGAGAGCCCCACCGCGGCCCGCGCGATCACCTCGACCGAGTGGAACGGTCGCAGGTCCCGCGGCGGGGAGGTGTGGGTGGCGCACCAGCCGGGCCCGGGCAGCGGCAGGAACGTGTAGGCGAGGACGGTGACCCCGTAGACCGCGGCGGCGCCGGCGGCCACCGTGCGGCTCCAGCGGAGCCGGCCGAACCGCCTCGACTCCCAGGCCAAGGTCGGCACGAACAGGACGACCGCCACGGCCACGCCGAGCACCACGCCCACCACCGCCGACCACGTCCACGCCTCGACCACGGCCGCGCAGGTTACGACCGCCCCGCGACCGACCCGCTGCGGCGAACCGCGTACGCGAGTGGACCTCGGGGGTCCACTCGCGTACGCGGTTGGCGGCGGCGGGCCTACTGGGGGAGGGCGGAGAGGTCGGCCGGTTCGCCGCCGACGAAGATCGCCACGTCGCCGGCGCCCTCGACCCGCCAGATGCCGTCGGCGTCGCGCAGGAGCGCGGTGCGCTCGTCGATGCCGGCGAGGACCAGCCCGGGCGGGCTCATCCTCCGGGTGCGGTGGGCGGCGTCCTCGGACCAGTGGTCGTGCGCGGGGATCACCGCCACGCCGGTGAGCAGGCCGAGGCCGAGGGTGAAGGCGCCGCCTCGCGGGTCCACCATCGGGTCGCACAGGACCATGGCGCCGGCCGAGGACCCGGCGACGGTGGCGCCGTCGGCCGACGCCGCCAGCAGCGCCGCCCACACCAAGGAGTCCTTGAGGACCGAGCGCAGGTGCATGGGCGAGCCGCCCACGAGGTAGGTGAAGCGGCTCTCGGCCACCGCGGTGGCGTGGTCGGACGAGCCGGCGTCGGGACGGGCCAGGACCGGCAGGCCGCGGGCGGGCACCCCGAGGCGGTCGAACCAGCCGACCGCGGCCTCGACCAGCCGATCGGGGTGCTCGTAGGCGGCGCCGGTGGGCAGCACGAGCACCTCCGAGGCGCCCGATGCTTCGAGCAGGGACGCGTCGAACGAGCAGCCGTCGGTGAACTCACCGCCGCCCACCAGGGCCAGGGGACCTGCCATGGGCCGACCCTATCCAGGCCGGTCGGGGCCGACGGGCGCCGGCCGCGTCGCTCGCTGCGTCAGCTCAGCGGGGGCGGGCCGGGAAGGTGGCCAGCCGGGCCGCCAGGCCGCCGTGCCGGGACGCACCGCCGGCACGCGCCGGGGAGGTCAGGCCACGGAGGCGGGAGATGAGGACGACGGCGGAGGACATGGGACCTTCCAGGTTCGACCCGGACGGCGGATCCGCCCGGGGTACGGCTCCCCCAACGATGCCCGACCGCGGGTTGTTCCGGCCAGCGCGACGGCGGTGACCTCCGGCACCGGGCGGGCCGGCGGGCCCCCGTGCCGGTTGGGCTCGTCGGCGGACCGGCCGGTAGCTTGCCCGCCCATGACGATCACGCGCGTGGGCATCCTCGGTTCGGGGATCATGGGTTCGGGCATCGCCGAGGTGGCGGCCAAGACGGGTCACGAGGTGGTGTTGCGGTCCCGCAAGCAGGAGACGGCCGACGCCATGGTCGCCTCCCTCACCAAGTCGCTGGCCAAGCAGGTCGAGCGGGGCAAGCTCACCGAGGAGGAGCGCGACGCGGTCCTCGGCCGGGTCTCGGCCACCGACCACATCGGCGCCGTGGCCGACTGCGACCTCGTGATCGAGTCGGTCGTCGAGGACATGGACGTCAAGAAGGCGCTGTTCGCCGAGCTCGACGGCATCTGCAAGAACGACGCCATCATCGCCACCAACACCTCCACCCTCTCGGTGATCGACATGGCCGTCGCCACCCAGCGGCCCGACAAGGTGGTCGGCGTCCACTTCTTCAACCCGGCCCCGATGATGTCGCTGGTCGAGATCGTCCGGCCGCTCACCGCCTCCGACGAGACCGTCGCCGCCGTCACCGACTTCGCCCGCACCTGCGGCAAGGACCCCGTCGAGGTCAAGGACCGGGCCGGGTTCATCGTCAACGCCCTGCTCTTCCCGTACCTGAACAACGCGGTGCGGATGCTCGAGAACGGCACCGCCAGCCGGGACGACATCGACACGGCCATGAAGGGCGGCTGCAACTTCCCGATGGGGCCGCTCGCCCTGCTCGACCTCGTGGGCCTCGACACGTCGCTGTCGATCCTCGACGCCCTCTACGCCGAGTTCCGCGACCCCAACTACGCCGCGGTCCCCGCCCTGCGCCGCATGGTCACCGCCGGCCAGCTCGGCCGGAAGTCCGGCCTCGGCTTCTACGACTACGCCAAGAAGTAGGAGGCCCGGCCGCCGCGCCGGCCCCCGTTCGTCACCGGCCCGCCCCTCGGGGCGGGCCGGTGCGCGTCCCGCCAGCGGAGCCTGGGAGGATCGGGCGGCCATGGCGTCCCCGTCCGTCCCGCCGCCGTTCCCGCCGGTCGAGCCGCCGCCGTCGCGGTGGGAGCTGCCGCCCCCGTCCACCGCCGATGCCGACGGGGTGGTCGGCGTGGGGGCCGACCTCGAAGCGGGAACGCT
>WBZU01002015.1_pt2 | contig 13283 bp, 8 predicted proteins | sample 5204311 | NCBI WGS metagenome assembly WBZU01 (sample SAMN12344359, study PRJNA552823) | activated sludge metagenome | biome: Activated sludge suspended growth; feature: Nitrification reactor; material: Wastewater; isolation source: activated sludge from nitrification reactor of wastewater treatment...
CGGCGACGAGTCGGTCGACAAGCCGTACTGCTTCAACGCGGTCGGCGGCTTCAGCGACACCAACGACTTCGACGGATCGGGCGGCGATTCGTACATGATCCGACCGTTCGATCAGGGCGGCGCCGGTCGCGTCGACGTTGGCGTCGAACTCGCCGATATAGGTCAACAGTTCGGAGTTGCGGATGGCACACGTTGCCTGCTCTGCCTCGGTGAGCGGCGGGAATGGCTCAGCAGGCTCTGTCAGGGGAATGGTGTCTGTCCGGCAGCGGTCGGCCAGGAGGATGCCGCGCACCGCTTCGTTGGGACGAAAGCCGCCGAGCAGGATGCTCTCGCCATCGACGATCAGCCGTGGCGCGTCCCGCTCCGGCACCTCGATCTCCAGCGTCAGGGGCGACGGCGCCTCCACGACGAGTCGCCATGTGCCCGGCACGAGGTAGGCTGCGATTGGCAGTGTCACGATGCTGGTTTGACTCCCCTCATCAACCATCAGGGCCGGCGCCTCCTCTCCGTCCGGTGTGATGGCGTACGCTTGCACGGCGTCGGCTGGTGTGGCACAGATGAGTGGCACCTTGATTTCCGACGATGGCTGTCCGCTTCCCGGCAGGAAGATTACGGGTTCGGCCGCGAGGCTGTCGTTCGCAGAGTCGTTGACTGCGTACACGGTCTCGGCATTCGGCCCGCTCTGGTTGCAGATACTGGCCACAAAGCCGCCGCGCGTCACCGAGATGATGCGCATCACGCGGCCGCCAGGCAGGCGCCGGATGGTGACCGGCCGCGGCCGGTAGCCGCCATACTGTTCGGCAGGCGACGCCTGGGCAGGCATCACCGCCAGAGGCATGAGGCCGAGCAATACCATGACGACGACGACAAGACGGGTTGTCAGATCGATTTGCTTCCGCTGACGCATACTTCCTCCTCTGTAGTGCTACGGGGCAGCAGGCTCGCTCAACTGGCGCCGCGCTGCCTCAAAGTACACAATGTCGTCGGCGCTGCCCAATTGTCGCGCAATCTGCAGCGCCTGGTTGTAGGCATCGCTGGCCGCCGAGTTCTGCTGAAGCTCGACAAAGCAATCGCCCTTCATGCTCCAGACATCCATGCGTCGCTCGGGGGTCGCTTCGGCGATGGCGAGCGCGGCGTCGAGTTCGTCCTGCGCGCTCCAGCAATCGCCCAGCGCAAAGAGCGCCTGGCCGCGCAACACGCGCGCATCAGCAGCCACCTGCCCGACCGAGACATTGTCGCCGTTTTCGTAGTTGGCGATGACCTTTTCCGTCGTCGTCCAAAACGGCTGCTGCTTCAACTCGTCGAGCGATGGCGCCGTTGTGCTCCCCGCCCACCAATCCATGAAGCCGATCTGCGCCTCGGTCAGCAACATACGGCTGCGCACGCCGATCTCCTTGGGCTGTTCGCTGGCCTGCTGCGCGGCAGCAATATCTTGCTTGGCGAGTTGCAGCGACGCAGGATCAATGCTCTCGAGCTGGCAGTTGGCGCTATCCTCGGGCGCCCACACAGCAGCAAGGTAGTGGGCCGACGCCTTGCCGGCATAGGCGCGCGCATAATTCGGCGCCTGTTGCGCGGCCGCGTCGAAATGCTGTAGTGCCGCGTCGATGTGCGTCAACACGCCGTCGCGGTCGCAGGCCGCGGCCGCCTCGACGGCCAGCGCCAGGTGCGTGTTGCCAATGAGCAGGTCGACCACCTCGCGCCCGTCCATCTTGTCCCAGCCGGGCAGCGTGGCTGCGGTCTCGAAGGCCGTGAGCGCGCCCTGGTAGTCATGCTCGATCAGGAAGAGCGAGAGCCCAACCATGACCTGTGCCAGCGACGCGGCGCGCGCGCTCAACTCGCGCTCGACGCCAAGCCCGCGGTTGATGGGCATGCTCACGCCGATGGGGCTGCCGAAGCGGAAGGCGCCGGTCATCTCCAGCGCGTCGCCAAAGCTGTCGGGCACGACGTAATACTCCGGCTGGATGCGGAGTTGGTTGGTGAGGTCGTCGTAGGACATGACGCCATAGACGACGAGATCGGCGGCGTAGTCGCGCGCCAGTTGCGCGGCGTGCTGCTCGCGCTCGTCGGGCGTCTTGCCCTCGATGCGCCCGACGACCTCCGGCCCCAGCAGACCGGCGCGGAAGCGCAGCGGGCGCATGGACTCTTCCAACTCGCTCTGCAACTGGAGATAGAAGCGCTCGATCTGCAAGTCGGCGTCGGCCGGGTCGACGGCGCCGCCCTCGGGCAGTTGAAAGCCGGCAACGATCGCGCCCACATCGTAGGCAGCCAGCGACGGCAGCGGCGTCGGCGTGACGGTGGGCGTCTCGACGGCGACGGCGGCCGACCGGCTTGCCGGCGTGTCAGGCTTGACGAAGTCCACGATGACGGGGATGAGCGCAACCAGGATGGTCGTGCCGGCGCCGAGCAGGGCGATCCATAGTTCCATAGGCAGCGCACTCCACCAATGATCCCGCCCGCCATCGGCCGCTGCGGCCGGCTCGGATGTCGCCACCAGGTTGGATGCGGCGACAGGAGCCTTCTGTTCGGCGGCGATGGCTCCACCCGTCGCGGCGGCCGTGGCAGGACGCGCACGGGTGGCGTCGCGCAGGAAAAGCACGGGCGAAGCCCAGCCGGCGCTCTGCTCGCCACCCTCGCGTACGAGTGCCCGCCGCGCCTCGGCCATGGCATGGTCGAGCGCATAGCCGTCGTCGATGGCCAGGTAGAGTTCGGCGGCAAAGAGGCTGAGCGCGGCATCGTCCATGGGAAAGCGCGGCACGATGACCGCCTCGGCGCAGACCTGTGCCAGCTCGGCGGCGGCAGGTAGCGTCGTCGTCACGGCCGGCGGCTTGCTCGCGGCAAGGCCGCCAAAGACGACCAGCTTCAGCCGATGGTCGGCCGCGCACCATTTCAGTTGATCGACGACCGCACGCTGCCGCCCGCCTTCCTCGTTTTCGAGGGTCAGGTAAGGCAGTTGCGTCTCGTCATCTTCGAGCGGGCAGGCCAGGTGCAGCACGTGGTAGGGGTCGCCGGCACTGCGACTGCGACGCAACTCGCGCTGGATGGCAGCCAGCGACGAACGGCCGCCGCGCTCGTCGAGAAAATCGAGGCGCACGCCGGTCTGGGCCAGGCGTGTTGTGAGCCGGGCCTTCTCGGCCTTGCGGCGCGCTTCGTCGCCGTCGAGCGCCGGGATGACGACGAGCACGCGCAAGCTGCCACCCTCCTCGCTCAGCCGCGCGCCATCCAGCCGGCGCGCCAGTACGACGCCCGGCGCCAGCGCCAGAAACTCCTGGCCGTCGTGGAGGTACTCCCAGGGCAGCGTGGCCAGCGTCATGTTCTGAATGTCGAGCCGCAGGTGCAGATCGGTGGCGGTGCTGCGCTGTACGATGCGCTCCTGCACTGCATCGGGGAGTGCGAGGAAGAGGGCACGGCCCAACGCTTCGATGGCGCCAAAATCCGGGGCGGCGCGCGACTGGGCCGCGTGGAGATAGGCAGCCACCGACAAATTGGCCGTACCGCTGGCGGTGCCGTCGGCGGCGATCGCCGTGACTGTGCAGGCATTTTCGATGCCGGTAATGATCAGATCGAGATCGGTGTGTGCCATTGGACCGCGAAAATCCTATCACCGCGCGGACAGATGGTCAACTGACTATCGCGTTTCAAGATTGGATGAATTGCCACATCAAATACTTCGATGTTAAACTATTCTACAAGCAGAACAGTCAATGCTGTGTTTTGCACTTACATCACAAAGGAAAGGGATATCAACCATGCCATTTCAGATCGATCAGTCTCACTCGGAGATTCAGTTTTCGGCCCGCCACATGATGGTTTCCAAGGTTCGCGGCGTCTTTGACAAGTGGGACGGCACGATTGCGCTTGATCCCGCCGCGCCGGCGAACACGACTGTGGACATCACGATCGATGCGGCGAGCATCAACACCAAAGATGCACAGCGCGACGGTCACTTGCGTTCGCCGGATTTCCTCAATGTTGAGAAATTCCCGTCGGTCACCTTCAAGAGCACCAAGGTCGAGGTTACGGGCGACAACACCGCCAAGCTGACGGGCGACCTTACCATCGTCGGTGTCACCAAGCCGGCCGTGCTGGATGTGGAATACCAGGGCAACGCCAAGAGCCCGTGGGGCACGACGAGCTATGGTTTCAGCGCGCACACGAAGATCAACCGCGAGGATTGGGGCCTGACCTGGAATGCTGCCCTGGAAACCGGCGGCTGGCTGGTCGGCAAGGAAATCAGCATCGACATCGAGCTCGAACTGGTCCAGGTGGCCGAGCCGGAAAAGGCAGCGGTAGCGGCCTAAGTCGTCGATGGTTGTGGTGGCCGGTGCAGCCGGCATACCGCCAACTGAGCTTGAATGAAACGAGGGGGTGGTTTCCGATTTCGGAGCTACTCCCTCGTTTGTTATTCTGGGCCGAACGGCTCGCCGATTACTGACGCCACCCCTTCATGCATGACGCTTGACCCAACACGCCTCAATTGCTGATGGATGCATTGCTGATTGCAAATTGCTGACGCCGCCCCCTCACGCATCACGCATCACCCATTACGCGTCACTCTTCCTACTTCGCATACCCGTTCGGATTGGACACGTGCCAGTTCCACGCCATCTCCATGATGGTGCGCAGCTCCGGGTACTTTGGCGCCCAGCCCAACTCGCGGCGGATCTTATCGCTGCTGGCGACGAGTACAGCCGGATCGCCGGGGCGGCGGGCGACGACACGCGTCGGGATCGGGCGCCCCGTCACCTCACGCGCCATGTCGACCACTTCCTTGACGCTGAAGCCGCGGCCATTGCCCAGGTTGTAGGTACGGCTGCCTTCGTCCAGCGCGCGCAGCGCCAGGATGTGCGCCTGTGCCAGATCGACGACATGCACATAGTCGCGGACGCAGGTGCCGTCGGGCGTGGGGTAGTCGTCGCCAAAGATGGCGAAGTCGGCACGCTGGCCCAGCGCCACCTGCAAGATGAGCGGGATGATATGTGTCTCCGGGTCGTGGTCCTCGCCGCGCTCGTCGGACGCGCCGCATGCGTTGAAGTAGCGCAGGCAGGCATAGCGCATGCCCTGCGTGCGATCGAGCCAGTAGAGCATGCGCTCCAGGATATTCTTGGATTCGCCATAGGGGCTGCCCGGCACGATGCGCTCGTTCTCGTCGATGGGCATGCGTTCGGGCTTGTCAAAGAGATTGGCCGTCGAGGAAAGGATGAACTTCTTGACGCCGTGTTCGTGCGCGCTCTGCAAGAGATTGAGGCCGTTGGTGATGTTGTCCCCAATGTACATGAAGGGGTGCTGCATGGACTCGCCCACCAGCGTGTAGGAGGCGAAGTGCATGATGGCATCGGGCTTGTGCGCGGCCAGCGCGGCGTCGATCGCTGCGCGATCCTTGAGATCGCCCTGGACGAAGGCGGCGTCCGGGTGCACGGCATCGCGGTGCCCCTGGTAAAGGTTGTCAAAAACGACGACTTCCTCGCCGCCCTTGATCAATTGCTCGACGGTGATGCTGCCGATATAGCCGGCGCCGCCGGTAACGAGAACTTTCATGAAATTATCCCTTTGATCACGTTTCCAGATTGACTGACGATTCTCTAGATTCTAGCAGAATCACCGCGCATCGACATTTCACTTGGCTTGCAGTTTGCGTACAAGACGGCCCGCAGGCGCGCAACGGCCGCACTTCCTGGCGTTTCCCTCACACAATCACGGGGTGCTTCTGCGCTGGCAGAGGCGTTGGGCCAGGAAGTGCGGCCGTTGTCAGCCCATCGTTTCGAGTCGATCAGGCGCGGCCAGACTTGACGCGGCTGCGGCGAGCCAGGGCATCCACCAGCACTGCAACAAGCAGCACGAGACCGGTGATGATAAATTTCACACCGGCGCTCAGCCCGAGCAGACCCATGCCGTTGTCGACACTGGCCACCACCAGCGCACCCAGGAGCGCGCTCATGACGTTGCCGCGCCCGCCAAACAGGCTGGTGCCGCCGATGACGGCCGCCGCGATCGCGTACAGCGTCAGGCTACCGCCACCTGAGTTTGTTGCCACCGAGCGCAGGCGCGAAGCCAGCACAATGCCGCCCCAGCCAGCCATGAAACTCGAGAGCATGAAGACATAGATCCGGATGCGATCAACCGGAATACCGGCGCGCCGCGCTGCCTCGGCGCTGCCGCCGACGGCATAGACGTAGCGACCAAAGGGCGTCCGCGTGGCCACGTATGAGAAGATCACGAGGAAGATCAACAGCAACACGCCCACGAATGGCACGCCGCGGTCGAGGTTGCAGATGTAAACGGCGAAGAGAATCAGTAGCGAGACGCCGACGACCTGCGCCAACACGAGCGGCGTCGGCGTGGCCGACAGCCCTTCACGCCGGCGGTGAACGTTGTGATTGAGGGTGTTGAGCGCATAAAGGATCAAGACGACCACCGCCAGCGCCCACCCCCACATTGTCGGCAGAAATGCATTGGCAATCCCCACAGCAATCGAGTCCTGCAGGATGATCGTGCCGCCGGCGCCCACCATCAATAGGACGACGCCATTCCAGACGAGCATGCCGGCCAGGGTAACGATGAACGAGGGCAGGCCAAACCCGGTAATAATCGAACCTTGCAGCAAACCGATCAGCGTGACAACCAGCAGGCCGGCCGGAATCGCCAGGAACCAGGGCAGGTTGAACGGCGGCAGGAATAGGAGCGTCATGGTCACGCCTGCCACCGCGCTGACGTACCCGATGGAGAGATCGATCTCGCCAAGCAAGAGAACGAAAACGACGCCAACCGCGATCGTCGCCAGGCCGGCCATCTGAATGATGAGATTGACCAGGTTGACCGGCGTCAAAAAGTTCTTGTTGAGACTTTGAAAAATCAGGGCAATGATGATCAAGCCAATCACGATCGGCAGGGCGCCAAAATCCCCCGAACGCATGCGTTTGAGATAGCCGGAAATATATGCGGAGGTGGACAATGACGTTTGTTCGGCCATGGCGGCCTGTCCGCTGCTGGTCTGTATGTCCTGCTCGCTCATACGGCTTCTGCCATTCCTGGAACACGCTCCAATTTGCCGGCAGTGATGGCATGCACCACTTCCTGCTGGTTGGTCTGGTTGGTTTCAAAGACGGCAACGCGCTGGCCCAGGCGCAGCACGGTGATCCGGTCAGCCACCTCAAAGATATCGTGCAGATTGTGCGAAATGACGACCACGGCCAGCCCCTTGTCGGCCAGGCGCCGCACCAGATCGAGCACCTGGCGCGTCTGGGCGACGCCAAGCGCAGCGGTCGGTTCATCCAGAATTACCACCTTGGAGTTCCACATGACCGCCTTGGCAACTGCCACGGATTGGCGCTGACCGCCGGATAGCTCGGCCACCGACTGGCGCACCGAGCGCAGCGTCGTCACCGCCAGCGACCGCAGCGTTTCGATCGCCTCTTTTTCCATGGTCGATTCGTCCAGGCGCCAGGGCGTCTTGACGCGCTCGCGGCCGAGAAACATATTGGAGACGACGTCTAGATTGTCGGCGAGGGCAAGATCCTGGTAGACGATCTCGATACCGAGCGCCGCCGTGTCACGCGGACCGTGAATGTGCACATGATTCTGCTCGAAGTAGACTTCGCCTTCGTTGAAAGGATAGATACCGGCGATGCCCTTGATCAACGTGGATTTACCGGCGCCATTGTCACCAACCAGCGCCATGACCTCGCCGGGCCGCACATCAAAGTCGACTTTGTAGAGCGCCTGAACGGCGCCGAAGTTCTTTGACACCCCTCTACATTCAAGAATCGGCTGGGTGGCCACGTACAAGCTCCTTCCTATCACCCCATATCAAGAGGGGCGAGTCGTCGACTCGCCCCTGCCTGTTCAATCCAGTGGAGCAAGCAATCTCACTGTGAGACCCTTGCTCTGCCTCATCCTAGCGCTGATCCGCAGGCGGGCAGTACTGCTCGAAGTCGCCTACGCACAGTTCGTCCCAGGTGCGGAAGCCGTCGGCGATGACCGTCTCTTTGATGTTGTCCTTGGTGACGGCAACCGGGGTCAGCTTGATGAACGGAACGTCGACCTTGCCGTTATTCAGGACGTTGCCTTCGGCCAGCGCGCCGGCATCCTCGCAGTTGAGGAGCGCAATGGCAGCCTTGGCAGCGGCGTCAGCCTCAGCCTTGATCGGCTTGTAGACGGACATGCTCTGCCAGCCGGAGAGCACGTTCTGGATACCGGCAACGGTGGCATCCTGGCCGCTGACCGGCATGGGCTCGAGGCCGGCGGTCTTCAGGGCGGAGATGACCGAGTTGGCGAGACCGTCGTTGGCGGCGAAGACGGCGTCGACATTGTTGCCGGCGTCAGTCAGGATCTGCTGGAAGATGGTCAGCGCCTGCTGGTTGTCCCAGCCGGGCACGGCCTGATCGGCAACCAGTTCCCACGAGCCGTCGTCGTAGTGCGGCTTGGCAACGCCGTAGTAGCCCTCGCGGAAGAGGGTGGCGTTGTTGTCGGTCGGCGAGCCATTGAGCTGCACGACACGCGCCGGGCTCTTGCCGAGACCGACAATCAGCGGTTCGAGCGTGTCGCCCATGGCCTTACCCACAGCGACGTTGTCGAAGCTGACATAGACGCTGGCAGCGTTGTCGGTGTCGATGGTCAGGCGGTCGTAGTCGATGACGCGCGCGCCGGCTTCCTTGGCCTTGGCGATGATGGCGGCGCCCGAACCACTGTCCAGGTTGACCAGCAGGACGACCTTGGCGCCATTGGTCAGCGCCTGCTCGGCCTGGGTCTGCTGTGCAGCCGCGTCGCCTTCGGCGTTGACGATGCTGAATTCGACGCCGGCGGCGGTGAAGGCCTCTTCGAAGTAGCGGCGGTCGTCGTTCTCCCAGCGGGCGGATGATGCGCTGTCGGGAAGCAGAACGGCGATCGAACCCTCGCCCGGCGTGCAGGCTGCTACGGCAGGTGCGGCCGGGGCTTCGGCGGCAGGTGCTTCCGTGGCGGCGGCGTCGGCGGCCGGTGCTTCAGCAGCCGGGGCGGGCGCTGCCGGTGCAGCACACGCGCTCAGCACCATGGCAAATACCATCAGGGCGCTGAGCAAGATCATTACCTTGCGCATGGAACTCTCCTTTTGACTTGGGACAAGTCGATACACCTATTGATACGGCTTAAATGTGCTGAGAGGTCAGCAAAACCAGTATATACCCGTCTTAGCTTCCGCGCAAAGTGTGTGCAATTACACGTCCTTGCTTGATCGCCTGATGGTGGTGAGGAGGCGAAGGTCAGTCTTGCCGGGCGGCCGTGGGCGTGATCGGCACGGCGTCTAGCGGCAAGCCGGCCAACTCGAACAGATTCTCCGGCACATCCTGCGGCGCCAGGATGCGCAGAAAGCGCGCCTGCAAGGTGCAGGTGATCGGCGTGGCGCGGTTCAGCTCGCCGTCCAGGTGATAGGGCTGCGCCGGTTCAGACTCGATGATGACGTGGCGGCCGGAGAGGCAGAGGATGTCGCTGCTGTCGTAGTGGCGCCCGGTCACGATCTGCGCGCTGTGTAGCATCATGCGCGGCGAATAGCGTCCCGGCAGAATCCAAACCTCGACCTTGCCGTCGTCAAGGACACTGTGCGGGCTCAGATTGAAGAGGCCACCGGCATAAAGACGCGTGTTGCAAACGGTCACGTTGAGAAAGTCACCTTCGATCGTCTCATTGTCGACCGAGACGCGCATGTGCGCGCCGCGGTAGAGCAGGAACGGCATCGTCGCCTTGGCAACATAGCCGGCCATCCCAAAGCGCTTGAGCAGGCGCGAGCGCGGCTCGACGCTTTCGACAATGCGGCTGTCGATGCCGACCGCGGCCCACAACATGAACGAACGCCCATTGCTGCACTCGCCCACATCCATCTGTTGGACCGTTCCCGCCAGCAACTGCTCGGAAGCAGCAACCAACCAGTTCGGGTTGCCGCTGTCGGGCGTGGGCAGCCCCAGGTCGCGCGTCAGGCAGTTGGTCGTGCCGGCGGGCAGCGGGACTAGCACCGTCTGCGAGCCGAGCAGCCCGTTGGCGACTTCGTGCAACGTGCCGTCACCACCCGCCGCCAGCACAAGCTGGTGCCCTGCGCGCACCGCGGCCGCGGCGAGGATCGTGGCGTGTGCCGGGTATTCCGTCTGGCGCAGCGTTACATCCCAGCCATGCTCTTGCCAGTAGCCGGCCATGGCGCTGACATTGTGCTGCCAGTCGTCAAAACCGGCGTGCGGGTTATAGATGAGGGTAGCCTGCCGCGTTTCGATCATTATCGCAATCCTGGTACGCGCCCCGCTTTCTGCTGTCGCAACGGTATCACCGAACAGGCACACTGCCGGTGACTGGGATTCCCAATCCCGCCACAACCAGATCAATTGTACGGCGACGCCAAACCTTTTGGGAAGTTGCTGCAAAGCCCAAACTTTGGGATGTGTCCCAGGATAAACAGGGATAAGTGTCACTTGGACACCTAACGCGGGTACGGTATATTGGACACAGGCGCCGGCTGTGCTCCTCGCAGCGGCAAACAAAACATTACGGATAAAGGACTCAAAGACCATGCAAGACTATGTGATCCCTGAGTACGTGAAAAATGCTGAATTGATCCGTTGGGTCGACGAAATGATCGACCTCTGTAAGCCAGACCAGGTCCACTGGTGCGATGGCTCGCAGGAAGAGTATGACAGCCTGTGCGACCTGATGGTGGAAAGCGGTACCTTCATCCGCCTCAACCAGGAAAAGCGCCCCGATAGTTTTCTCGCCCGCTCCCACCCCAGCGACGTTGCCCGCGTCGAGGACCGCACCTTTATCTGCTCGCTGAGCCGCAAGGATGCCGGCCCCACCAACAACTGGATGAATCCGCGCGACATGAAGGTCGAGTTGCGCAGCCGCTTCGACGGCAGCATGCGCGGCCGCACGCTCTACGTCATCCCCTTCAGCATGGGCCCGATTGGCTCAGCCATCTCACACATCGGCGTCGAATTGTCCGACTCGCCCTATGTCGCCGTCAATATGCGCATCATGACGCGCATGGGGCGCGCCGTAGTCGAGACACTGGGCGACGGCGAATTCGTCCATTGTCTGCACTCGGTCGGCAGCCCGCTCGAACCGGGCCAGCAGGACGTGCCGTGGCCCTGCAACCCGGACCCGGCGCAGAAATATATCGTCCACTTTCCCGAGGAACGCTCCATCTGGAGCTATGGATCTGGCTACGGCGGCAATGCATTGCTGGGCAAGAAGTGCTTTGCTCTGCGCATCGCATCGGTACTGGCACGCGAGCAAGGCTGGCTGGCCGAGCACATGCTCATCCTCGGCGTCAAGAGCCCGGACGGCAACAAGACCTATGTGGCCGCCGCCTTCCCCAGCGCCTGCGGCAAGACGAACTTCGCCATGCTGATCCCGCCGGAACCCTTCCAGAAGGACGGCTGGGAAGTGACGACTGTCGGCGACGACATTGCCTGGATCAAGCCCAACGCCGACGGCAAGATCTACGCCATCAACCCGGAAGCGGGTCTCTTTGGTGTGGCGCCGGGCACGAATGAAAAGTCCAACCCCAATGCCATGGCCTCGGTCACGAGCAACACGATCTTCACCAACGTGGCGCTCACCGACGACGGCGATGTGTGGTGGGAAGGGATGACCGACGCGGCCCCGGCCCATGCCATCGACTGGCAGGGTAACGACTGGACGCCGGACAGCGGGCGCAAGGCAGCCCATCCCAACGCGCGCTTCACGGCGCCCATCAGCCAGTGCCCCTCCGTCGACCCGGCCTACGATGACCCAAGCGGCGTGCCGATTTCGGCCTTTATTTTCGGCGGGCGACGCAGCACGGTGGTGCCGCTGATCCACCAGTCCTTCAACTGGGCCTTTGGCGTCTACGCTGCGGCGACCATGGGGTCGGAGATGACGGCAGCCGCCTTTGGCAAGGTCGGCGAAGTGCGCCGCGACCCCTTCGCCATGCTGCCCTTCTGTGGCTATCACGTCGGCGACTATTTCAACCACTGGCTGGACTTTGGCCGCCACATTCCGAACCCGCCGCGCATCTTCAACGTCAACTGGTTCCGCCGCGATGCCGAGGGCAACTTCCTGTGGCCGGGCTTTGGCGAGAACATGCGCGTGCTCAAGTGGGTCGTCGAGCGCGTGCGCGGCAAGAGCCTGGGCGTCGAGTGTCCGCTGGGCTGGGTCCCGCGCTACGAGCACCTGGATTGGCGCGGCATGGAGGACTTCACGCGGCGCGACTTCGAGGCCATCATGAGCATCGATCGCGACGAGTGGATGCGCGAGATTGCGTCGCACGACGATCTCTTCTTCAAGCTCTACGACCGGCTGCCCAAGGAAATGACCTTCATCCGCGAGCTGTTGCTCTCCGGGCTATGGCGCTCGCCCGAGCACTGGAGCCTGAGCGAGATCGAGTTCTTCGACGACGTCGGCTGATACCCGGCAGGCTCTGACGCCTGCATCTTTCTGCCAGACCCAAGGCGCCCGGTCCCAAGTGGCCGGGCGCCTTTATGCCAACCTGTTGCGCCGATGATGCCACTGCGCCCCAGCCACCCGTACTGGCGCACCGCGCGTGTTGCAGATCGCGCACCTTCTGCGCTAGTCTTCTGCTACATGGTCGATTCCACCTCCGGCGACGGGACACAAAATGGGCGAGAGTATGAACACACAAGACACCCGAAAACGTATTGGCGTCTTTACCAGCGGCGGTGACTCGCAGGGCATGAACGCGGCGGTCCGCGCCGTTGTCCGCGCCGGGCTCAATGCCGGCGCCGAGATCTACGCCATCTACGAAGGCTACGAGGGCATGGTCGCCGGCGGCCGCTATATCCGCCCGCTCGCATGGTTCGACGTAGGCGGCATCTTGCAGCAGGGCGGCACGATCATCGGCTCGGCGCGCTCGCAGGAGTTCCGCACGCGCGAGGGCCGGCGCAAGGCCGCGTACAATCTCATCGAGAAAGGCATCGACGCCCTCGTCGTCATCGGCGGCGACGGCAGTCTCACCGGCGCCAACCTCTTCCGCCAGGAATGGCCGGAATTGCTGGCCGAGCTGGTCGACGAAGGCAGGCTGGCGCCCGATGTTGCCGCCGCGCATCCCAACCTGGCCATCGTCGGGCTGGTCGGCTCCATCGACAACGACATGTTCGGCACCGACATGACCATCGGCGCCGACACGGCGCTGCACCGCATCATCGAGGCGCTCGACTCCATTGCCTCGACCGCGGCCAGCCACCAGCGCTCCTTCGTGGTCGAAGTGATGGGCCGCCACGCCGGCTACCTGGCGCTCATGAGCGGGCTGGCGTCGGGCGCCGACTATGTCT
>WBZU01001902.1_pt2 | contig 13282 bp, 14 predicted proteins | sample 5204311 | NCBI WGS metagenome assembly WBZU01 (sample SAMN12344359, study PRJNA552823) | activated sludge metagenome | biome: Activated sludge suspended growth; feature: Nitrification reactor; material: Wastewater; isolation source: activated sludge from nitrification reactor of wastewater...
CATCCATGCTGAGGTCTGGGTTGAGATACTCAAAGCGCACGTGGTCCATGCCGATCTTGGCAGCTTCCCACTGCAACTCGCAATTGCCGTTCATGACACACACGGCGCAGACGTGATTGCGTTCGGCAAAGAGCAGTTCCAGGATCATCTTGCGGTACTTGACGAGCCGCTCGCTGTGGGTATGGACGATCATGCCTTCCTGCACCTGCGTCACGCACGATGCTTGCAGCCGGCTGCTGCCTTCGAGTTCCACCATGCACAGCCGGCATCCGCCGCGCTCGCTCAGCCCTTCCAGGTGGCAGAGCGTCGGCATATCGATCCCATGTTCGTGCAGCACGGAGAGCAGCGTTTCGCCTTCTTGCGCACTGACGAGTTCATCATTGATGGTTAAAGTAACAACTGCCATTGGGTTGTCTCCTCGCAAATCTCCGGCACATCTGGCGCCGATTCCCCCGTTGCGATTCGGCGGTCAGATGGTCGGCAGATTTCAGGCAAGTACCATTTCCGACACCGGCACCTGATCCAGCGTACAGACTTCAGCCGGGCAGTGGCGGTCAACGATGTGCGCTTTATATTCGTCCAGGAAGTAGTGGATCGTGCTCAAGACCGGGTTGGGCGCCGACTGGCCGAGACCGCACAGGCTGGTCTCGCGTACCATGACACACAACTCCTTGAGCGTCTCCAGATCCTGCATGGTCGCACTGCCGTTGGTAATCCGGTCGAGCAGGTGGTGCATCTGCACGGTACCGACGCGACAGGGCACACATTTGCCACAGCTTTCGTCCATGCAAAATTCCATGAAGAACTTGGCCACATCCACCATGCACGAGCGCTCATCCATGATGATGAGACCGCCCGACCCCATGATCGAGCCGAGTGCCTTCAAGCTCTCGTAGTCCACAGGTGTGTCGAGATGCTCCGCCGGAATGCAACCGCCCGAAGGACCACCCGTCTGCGCCGCTTTGAAGGCCAACCCGTCGGGGACGCCGCCGCCAATGTCGAAGACGATCTCGCGCAGGGTGATGCCCATGGGCACCTCGATGAGCCCGGTCGTCTCGACCTTGCCGGCCAAGGCGAAGATCTTCGTGCCCTTGCTCTTGGCCGTGCCGATCCCGGCGAACCACTCGGCGCCGTTCTGGATGATCGGCGCGATGCTCCCGAATGTCTCGACGTTGTTGATCAGCGTCGGTTTGCCCCACAGACCGCTCTGCGCGGGGTAGGGCGGGCGCGGCACCGGCTGGCCGCGCATGCCCATGATCGAGGCCATGAGCGCGGTCTCTTCGCCACAGACGAAAGCGCCGGCGCCGATGCGTACGTCGACGCGGAAGTTGAAATTGCTGTCGAGCACGCGGCTGCCCAGCAGACCGCGTCGCTCGGCAGCGCGAATCGCGCGCTCCAGCCGCTTGGCCGCCACGGGATACTCGCCGCGCACATAGAGAAAGCCCTGGTCGGCACCCACCGCATAGCCGGCAATGGCCATGCCTTCGAGCACGCGGTGCGGGTCCGATTCCATCAGCGTGCGATCCATGTAGGCACCCGGATCGCCTTCGTCGCCATTGGCCACGACGTACTTCTTGTCACCGTACGACTTGCGCACCATGTCCCACTTGAGGCCGGTGGGGTAGCCGGCGCCGCCGCGACCACGCAGCCCGCTGTCGATAATCTCGCGACAGACTTCCTCCGGCGTCATCTCGCGCAGTGCATAGGCCAGTGCAGCATACCCGCCATGGGCGACATAATCTTCCAGCCGCTCGGGATCGATGAGGCCGCTATTGGCCAGGACGACCTTCTGCTGTTTGGCAAAGAAGGGGATGTCGGACGGTAGCAGGTGTTGGGGAACGCCGGCTGCCTGCTGGCAGTGATGTTGCACAATTGCGCGGGCCGCTTCGGGCGAGACGCGTTCGTAGATGGCGTCGTCCGCGCCGCTCGACTGCACGGTGATCATCGGACCGCGGCTGCATGGGCCCATGCAGCCGGTGGAGACCGCCTGCACGTCGGCATCCAGCCCGCCCTCCTTGACTGCCGCGTTGATCGCGTCGTAGACGGCGGCGCCGCCGGACGAAAGACAGGGTGTGCTGGCGCAACAGAGGATGCGGCAGCGAAATGCTTGCTGGCGCTGTAGCTCGCGTTGTGCCATGTTTTCTAAATCTGCTCGGTTCATAGCGTCCTCATTCTTCCCCGGCGTCCAGTCCGTTGCCGTTCGTTCCGTTGCTGTGCTGTTGCCCACTGCCAACCGGCCCGTTGCCGCTGATACGTTCGCGTACCCGGACCAATGTCGTTTCCGGCGTTTCGCGGGGCAGTACTTCGCCGTCGAGTACCAAGACCGGCGCCAGGCCACACGAGCCAAGACAGCGGGCCGTGCTCAGGCTCAGCGTGCCGTCGCGAGTTGTCTCGCCGGCGACTACGCCATATTCCTGTTGCAAGGCCGCCACGATTTCGGCGGCGCGTTTCACATAACAGGCGGTGCCCATGCAGACGATGCAGTTGTGTTCGCCCTGTGGGGTCAGCGTGAAGAAGTGGTAGAAGGTGGCCACGCCATAAACCCAGCTCAACGGCAACTTGAGCTGGTGTGCCACATAGATCAGGAGGTCATCGCTGAGGTGGCCAAAGGCTTCCTGCGCGGTGTGCAGCACCTCGATCAGCGCATCCTGCTGGAAGCTGAAGCGCTTTAAGGTGCGGTCGATAAGGCTGAATCGTGGATCGCCGCTAGGGTGGTCGGCGGGCGTTCGTTGCCGGGTGCGTGATGGTGGACCGGTTTTAACAGACATAAAATCAAATCCCTCGCTCTACCTTGAATGAAACATTTGGATCGTTGCGCGTCGGGTCAGGTGGATCTGGCGAGACGCGGACCGACCGAATGGTGTCGGTGCCTCGCGTTGCCCGTGTCCGTGACAGGCTGCGAACGATGTCAATTCAACTCACCGGCACAAGGCCGGGCCAGGAGAGATGGTTGGGAGCTTTCTGCGCGAACCAGCGCCTTAGTCAAAACAGTGTACTGCGCGGTGCGTCATAAAGCGACGGGCGCCAGAAGAGAATGTGTCCTGTACACACGAAGGGCATTTTGCCTGGCCATCTGACCAGGGGTGCGGCCGACCAGACCCAGGTGATCACGGCATGGAGTATAATGAACGGCGCGCAGCTTTTCGCGGCGATGCTCAGCGGCTGTGATTCTCCCACCACTGTCGCATCAACTCGACATGGCCCGTATGCACAGCCACGTGTTCGAGTGCGTGTTGCAACGACCACGCAACGTCGTAGGGCGCTCCGCTGCTCGCAACGCCGGCTGGCCTCGTCAGATCGGCGGGGGTAAGCTGTTCCAGAACTGTCGTGGCAAGTTGGAGGGCATCGTCGAGCCGTGCAATCAGCTCTGCGTGGCCGATGCTGCTGACGGTGAATTCTATCGAACGATCGCGGTGCGCGGCGATGCCGCCGACTTTTTCGCCAAACCAAAAGCGCTCGGAACCGGCAACGTGGGCGATCAACACCGCCACTGAGTTGACCTCGACTGCCGGCGACCAATCGAGTGCTGCGTCAGGGAGGGCGGCGAGCGCGGTTTTCATGCTGGCGTGCAGGTAGGTCAGGCGTTCCAAGGTGGCAGCAGCAAGTGCATCCATCTAATCTTTCTCCTGTTGCATCGCAAGATAGTGCTGCGTTGGTCTGGTCAGTCGGGATGTTTTGAAAGTAGATCGCGTCGTTCGGCCTTCGTCAGCTTGTTCACGATCAGCACGTACGATTCGTCGGCCAGGTCCGCGATCAGCTCGTGCGGCAGCGAGCCGTCGAGCGCCAGCGTGTTCCAGTGACGCTTGTTGAGATGGTAGCCGGGCGCAATGGCAGCGTGCTCGGCGCGCAATGTCTCGGAGCGGCTTGGCCTGCACTTGAGCGAGAGCCGGAGCGGGAGCGCGTTCCAACTCAGCAGCGCAAACATTTTGTTGCGCACCTTGTAGACGAGTACATCCGGTCCGAACGGTGTCTCTTCCGTTGCGCCCGGCTTGCCAAGCAGAAGTGTGCGTAGCTCGTCGAGGCTCATACAGACGCTCCCTGGCGTTCGGCGCTGGCCGCCGGAAAGACTGACGCCGCGTCGGCCCAAAAACGCATGCCAAGCCGGTCGACCGGACGGATCGTGCCGGCACGCGCCAGTTCGGTGAGGGCGTCGGCCACCTCTGACGGGCTCCATGCAGCCAGCGCGTGCGCAAGTTGTGCCTGGCTCATGGGATGGCGCATGACAATGCTGGCGATCGCTTCGCCTGGCGTGGCATAATCCGTTGCGTTCAGACCATCCGTGTACGGGTGGACAACATGCGCCACCGATCCCAGGATTGCCTCCGCACGCAGCAATGCTTCTGCATCGACCGGTTCGACCCATGCCTCCGCGGGCGGACGCTCCGGCAGCAAAATGTGTACCTGGTCAGGCGCAATCTGTGCCAACACAACCGCCAGATCGCGCAGTGCCTCGACCGAGTCATTGAGATCATGGATGAGCATCACTTCCACCCAGAGCTTGCCGGCGTATGTTGCTCGAAACGCGCGAAGTCCGTCGATGAGTTGGTCGAAGCCGGCGCCGGCATGCGGGCGATGAATCCGCCGAAAAAGATCGGCAGAGCCGGCGCTCACGGTGGGCATCACGACGTCGGCCGGCAGAAGATCGCGGCGCACGTCATCTCGATAAAGCAGCGCGCCATTTGTAATGACCGCGACCGGAATCGCCGTCATTGCTTTGACGTCCCGGATCATGCGTCCCAGGCTGGCGTGAAGCGTGGGTTCGCCGGAACCGACGAAGGAGATGTAGTCGATTTCACCGGATTGGTGGTGAGCCAGCACCTCGGCGACTTCGGCCAGGATAGCCTCGGGGTGGATGTAGTCGCGGCGCTCGTTGGTGAGAGGCGTGGAGCGCCCAAGCTGGCAGTAGACACAATTCCAGTTGCAGGTCTTGAGTGGAATCGGATCGATGCCCAGTGAGCGCCCCAACCTGCGGGATGGAATCGGACCGTAGACGTATTTCACGTGCCGGTTCTACTCCTCGTCGTTCTCGGCGTGGAGGACCAGCAGCGGCACCCTGGCGCGGTGGAGCACCTCGCCGGCGACGCTGCCGTGAAGAAGGCGGGCGAGCCCGGTATAGCCGTGGCTGGCCATGGCAATCAACTCAATGTTCTCCGAGATTGCCGTCTCCAGGATGGTGTCGACGACTGCGCCGCGTTTCACAATGGCGCTGACTGCAAGCCCCTTGGCAGTGAGTTGTTCCTGGAGTTCATGTACGTACTGCCTGATATCATCCGCTCGCTGGTGGGCGCCGGAAGCGAGGAGTTCTGGTGCCACGGCCGCTGCGTGTTGGGGCAGCGGTTCGAGGACGCCAAGCAAAACCAGCCTGGCCTTGCATTGCACGGCCAGGCTTTCAACCTGCGGCAGGATTGCCTCGGACCGCCTGCTCCCGTCAAGCGGGACAAGTATACTTCGATACATAGAGAAGACTCCGCTTCAGAACAGCAAACGCAATCGATCAGTCGCTGGCTCGGATCAAAAGCAGCGGCCGATCAGCCTTGTGCAGAATCCCAGCGGCCACACTGCCATAAAAAACCCGTGAGAGACCGGTGCGGCCGTGGCTGGCCATCGCGATCAGGTCGGCCTTCTCGCGTTCGGCTACATCGAGAATGGCGGTGACGACAGGCCCGCTCTCCACGATCGTCTTGACCTCAATTCCCTGCCCGCGCATTTCACCTTCTTTGCTGGCGAGATAGCTGCGCGCTTCCTGGAGCTGGCGTTCGGCGGCTTCGTTGTCGACGTAAGGCACCATGTCGTAGGGCGTGACCATGGCGACGACCGGTTCGACTATCTGCAGCAGGAGAAGCTTCGCATGATATTTTGATGCCAGCGACACGGCATGCGGTAAGATCGTCTCTGCGCGCGTCGAGCCATCCAGCGGCACTAGTATCTTCGAGTACATACGGCCTCCTCATTGAGTGGTTCGCCGAAGCCGCCATCACCGTCGATAGCGACTGGCATTCACAAGGGCTTGCTCAAACCAGACGCGCCGGTCGAAACGACGGCACGCCGCTCACTTCATCATCATCGTAGCGGGGATCGGCCATTTGCGGATTCTCCGGGCGTAGAGTTCTATCACTGGTCACATGACCAGTCCTATCCGCGCGTGTGCTATACTATTCGACGAATTTGCAGCGCCGATGCAGGCCGGGTGCACCAGAACTGCCCGGGTTCTGCCGACATTCGCATGGGGTGATCCAGATCGCATGACACAACGTTCGCTTCCTCCCGCCCTGTTGTGGTGGGGAGTGGCTGCCATGCTGGCAATTGGCCTTTTTATCGGGCTGTCGATCGGCGCCTGGAACCGCGCACCATCGTCGGTTGAGCCGGATGTTACCCCAACGCCGGACAATGGCGTGTCCGCTGCCGGCGAATTGCCGCTTCCCTTCGAGCAACCCCTGGAAGCGACCATGCAGGCCGTAACATTGGCGGTGCTGACCGCGCTACCGACCCCAGCCGCCACGCCCGTAGCACCGGTTGCAGCCGCGGCGCCGGCGGAACCTTCGATCGCACTGTGGCTCTCCGCAGTGACCGCGATTACGGCGCTGCTTGGCTTTGTGTCGACGGCGCTGCTCAACTGGCGCAAGGAAGTACGCGAGGCACAGCAGGCGCAGGCCGAACTGGCCAAGACCCACCTGGAGATCGAGAAGCTGCGCCGGGAGTTGGCGCGGTACGAGCCGGTTAGCGGCACCGGCGATGAGGGTGGTACACCGTCAATTGCGCTCCGTGGTCAATCCTGACCGCCCTGCAAATGTTCTTGAATGTGATGGCGCACAGCATAGGCGGCCGCTTCGGCGCGCGACGAAAGGTCGAGCTTCGAGAGGATGGAACTGACGTAGTTGCGGACCGTCTTCTCGCTGAGAAAGACGCGTTCGGCAATTTCGCGATTGGTGAGTCCCTCGGTAATCAGGGACAGAATGTTGAGTTCTTGCTCGGTCAGGGCGGCAAAATATTCGTCTTCGGCGCGACGTGCCGATTCGCGCACGCGCTGGAATACCTTCTGCGTGAGCGCCGGGTCGAGCATCGACTCGCCGCGGCCGACCGTTTCCAGCGCACGCACCAGATCGTCGCTGCCGATTTGCTTGAGCACGTAGCCGCTCGCGCCCGCGCTGATGGCATCGAAGAGTACGTCGTCATCCGCATGCGATGTGAGCATGATCACCTTGGTCTCAGGGCGCGTCTCAACGATGTCGCGTGTGGCTTCGATGCCGTTCTTGCCAGGGAGCCGGATATCCATGACGACGATATCGGGCTCGAGGCGGACGGTCTGTTCGAGCGCTTCCTGGGCGTCACGCGCTTCCGCGATCACTTCAAAATGGGGGTAGCGCGACAACAGCGCCTTCAGGCCAAGCCGCACGATCTCATGGTCATCGACAAGCAAGATTCTCAAATGCATGGCAGGTTGGTGCGCAATCTCCTCAAGCGGTTTTGATTTGACATACAGCACCGCCATTATACCATATGGCGACCGCGAACCTTTGCGGCGTCACAAGTTGAATGAGATCACATGCGTCAGATCAACACCCGTTCGTTACGCTGGCTCGGCGTACTCGTCCCACTCACGTTCTGGTCCCTGTGGATCGTCGTCCGAACCATCGTATGGGGGCAGCCGATCTCCTGGCCGGCGACCATTGTCGAACTGCTGCTCATCTCGGCGGGTTCCACGCTCTTTGCCAACTGGGTTGCCGTCAATCTGGAGCGTGGCGAGGCGGAGATTCGCCGGCGCAGCGAGCACCTGGAAGCCTTGCGCGAGGCGGCGCTTTCCCTGACCACCGAACTCGACCTAGCGAAGGTCTTGCAGCAGGTGGTCGACCTGAGCCGGTCGCTGGTCGATGCGCGCTATGGCGCCCTTGCCGTCTTTGCCCCCGACAATCGAACGGTGGAGAATTTCTACACGGCGGGGCTTTCGGCTGAAGGCCATGAAATGCTCGTCAGCGCGCCGCAGGGCACCGGCCTGCTTGGCGCGCTCGGCGACAGCGACCGGCCGATTCGCCTGAGCAACATTGGCGCCGACCCGCGATCCGCGGGCTTCCCGGCTGGCCATCCCCCCATGCGCACGCTCTTGGGCGTGCCGATCGTGTCGAAGGGACGGCGTTTCGGCAATCTCTATCTCACTGACAAACGCGTGATCCTGCCGTCGGGCGGCGCAGTGGACGGCGAGTTCACCCAGGAAGACCAGAATATCTTGGCGATGTTCGCCACCCAGGCTGCCATTGCCATCGAAAATGCCCAACTCTACCAGGAAAACCAGGAGATCGCCGTGCTGCGCGAGCGCGAGCGCATTGGCATGGATCTGCATGACGGTGTCATCCAGTCGATTTACGCGATTGGCCTGCTGCTTGACGACGCCCGCCATCGTATCGACACCGCGCCGCAGCAGACAAGCGACGTGATCGGTGCTGCGATCCGCGGGCTCAACGAAGTCATTCTCGACATTCGCAACTACATTCAGAACCTGCGCCCGCAGCGCTTTCAGAATCGCAACGTCAAGCAGGGGCTGGAGGAACTGGCGCGCGAAACACGCACCGATACGCTGCTTGTCGTCGCCCTGGAAGTGGACGGGCAGGCGGCTAACGCGTGCTCGGCACGCCAGGCCGACGAATTCCTGCACGTGGCCCAGGAGGCGCTGGCCAATGTGCGCAAGCATGCCAATGCTACCACCGTCAAGGTCCAATTTGGCTTCAACGAGGGCCTGCTGCAACTGAGTGTCGAGGACAACGGCGCCGGTCTCAACCGGGTTCGTACGCCGCATGGCTACGGCAACGGCCTGCGCAACATGCGCGAGCGGGCGCGGGCCCTGCACGGCGAGTTTCGCCTCGAGATGGCCGCCGGTGGCGGCGTGCGCGTTGTCGTCACCGCGCCCATCGAAAAGCGCAATGCTTGATCCCGGTTGCGGCCGGTCACCCGGCCGCTGCATTGTCCTGCTCACGCCGCCCAATGTTCCCGACTTTGGGCAACACCTGTCACCGCTCGGACATGACAACTGCCCCTAGAGCGTAGCAGATAATTCCTGCATACTGATCAAGCGGCTGCCACATTGAAATGGATACGTTCTGCTGGCGTCGGCCGATCCATGTGGCGGTTCCGGCGTCCGCCATGGCGGCTGCAATCGATCCGTTTTTTTGCACCCAAGCACGGTGAAAGGAGAATTGTGCCAGCACCGGCAATCCTCACCGAGCAACTCACCCGAACATTTCGGTCCCTCCATGCAGTCGACAATGTCGATCTCGCAGTTGCGCCGGGCACGGTCTATGGCGTGCTGGGACCGATGGGAGCGGGCAAGACGACGCTGGTGCGCCTCCTCCTGGGGTTGTTGGCGCCGACCAGCGGTGCCGCGTACATGCTCGGCTATGACGTGCGCACGCACGCGGATACCATTCGTTCGCGGACGGGCGTCGTGCTCCAGGCTTCGGGGCTCTATGACGGATTCACCGCGCTCGAGAACCTGGAACTCTATGCACGGATCTGGCATCTGCCGGCAGCGGATCGCGACAGCCGTATCGAGATGCTCCTGCATCACTTTGATCTCTGGTCGCGCCGGCACGAACGGGTGGGCAATTGGAGCCTGGGCATGAAGCACGAACTGGCGATCGCGCGCGCGCTGGTGCACCGGCCGGCATTGCTGATTCTTGACGAACCGGCTGCCGGCCTCGACGAACCGGCGCGCGAGGTTCTGCGTAGCGAACTGACCAGTCTCGTGCGCAACGAAGGCGCAACCATCCTGCTGACGACCAAGGACGCGACCGAGGCAGCCGCGCTTTGCGATGAAATTTCCATCATGGACCACGGCCGCATCGTGGCATCCGGCACGCCCGCCTCGATGGCAAATCACGATAGTGCCATGTTGGTCCGGATTGAGGGGCGCGGCTTCACCACCGATCTCATTCATCTGATCGAGAGCCGTCATGACGTGCGTCACGCCCACACGTCCGGTGATGGGCTTGTCGTGGAAGTGACGCGTGATTCCGCATGTGCTGCCGTGATCAACCTGGTTGTCGAATCAGGCGCCGACATTATGACCGTTGAGCGTAGCAATGGCGGGTTCGAAGCGACCTACCGCGCGCTGCTGGGAGGAGTCGTATGACGCCGACATTGATTTCCGATAGCATGACCATTGCTTACAAGGAGTGGCGTGAGTGGTTTGCGCGCCGCGCCCGGCCGGGCTGGCTGGGACTCTTCTTCCTGCTTGTCGTGTGGAGCATGGCCGCACCGTTTGCGCTGCGCTATGTGGCGGCGGGCTCGATGCTGATGGTGCTGCTCTGGCTCTCCCTGCCCATGGCAATCTCCGGCGTCGTGGTGGCGGATTCGTTTGCCGGCGAGCGCGAGCGCCAGACGTTGGAGACACTGCTCACCTCCCGGCTCTCTGACCATGCGATTGTGATTGGCAAGATTACGGCGGTCGCCGTCTTTGCCGCGGCCCTGCTCGTGTTGGACCTGGTGCCGGGAATTGTGATGGTGGCCGCGGGCGCTGCCGGCCCGGCGGTTGCGCTCGACGCGGGCCGGCTGGTGCTTTGGGCACTCGCCATCGGCTTGCCGCTGGTCGCGCTGGTCATCAGTGCCGGTGCGCTCTTTTCGCTCTACGCCTACACGGCGCGCCAGTCGTTCCTGCTCATCGTCGCCTTTGTCGGCGCCCTGCTCCTTTCGTCCGCGGGGTTGGTAGTCTGGGCGGCGGGGCGCCCCCTGGTCGACGCTGCTTCACCCGCGCCGGGCGCGCACATCATTGCGCTTGCCGTGCTCATCGTCGTGGACGCGCTGATGCTTGCCTGGCTCATGGGCTGCGCGCACCGGACGCGCCTGCTGGCATTGGGGTGAGCCGGTCCGCCTTCCTGCGCGGCGAGATCAAGTTCAGATCATGGCTGCAATACGATGCAAACGCATTGCAGGCTGCACATAGTTTGGTACAACAGAGGAGAAAGCAACCATGGGATCAGAATCCATCAGCGCATGCCCCTTTTGCGCCATTTTGAACGGCGAGGAGCCAGGCACGATCATCGCTCGTGATGACGACCGGCGCTTTGCGATTATCAAAAGCATCCACCCGGAGAGTGTCGTGCATTGGCTGGCCGTTCCCTTCGAGCACGAGGACAGCACGGAAGCCTTTGAGGGAACCAATGGCCGCCGTTTTGTCGAACTCTTTGAGTGGGCAGTGGAACAAGCCAAGACACCGGCCGCTCTGGAGCAGGAACCGCGACTGATCCAGGGTTTCACGCTCAAGACCCACTTCGGTTCGTTTGAGAGCGTCCCTCACCCGAAGATTCATATCCTAGCCGTAGAATAGAACAAACTGCGTCAGGCAAGCCCGCTCCAATCTTCCTGCCCTTTGCGTCTGCCCAGGCGCCGGCGGCGTGGGAAGATTGGAGAATGGGCGGCGACGGGCGTATGATGCCAGGATGCCCAGTCGCACAAGCGTATTCGTTCTATTCACGCTGGCCTATTTCCTTTCCTATTTCTACCGGTCGGCCAATGCCGTCATTGCGCCGCACCTGGCGCGCGAGATCGGTTTGGATGCGGCGCAACTTGGCCTGATGACCAGCCTTTTTTTCGCCGCGTTTGCTGCCGTGCAACTCCCGCTCGGGCTGGGGCTGGATCGTTATGGCCCGCGCCTGGTGACCCCGGCCCTCATGCTGGCCGGCGCGGCTGGGAGTCTGGTTTTTGCCGGCGCGCAGAGCTTTGCCTGGCTGGCGCTTGGCCGGGCGCTGATCGGCGTAGGCATGGCAGGCGTGCTCATGGGCGCGCTCAAGGCGTTCAGCCAGTGGTTCTCCGCCCAGCGCTATCCGACCCTCTCCGGGCTCTTGGTTGGCATCGGTTCGGCCGGCGCACTTTTTGCGGCCACGCCGCTGGCATGGCTCAATGCTACGGTGGGGTGGCGTTCCGTCTTCGTGCTCGGCGCCGGGTTGATTGTAGTCGTTGCGGCGGCTGTCGCCTTCGGCACACGCAACACGCCGCCGGGCGTTACCTGGCCCGGGCAGTCTACCGATCTGCGCAGCCTGCGTGTCGTCTTTGCCGATGTTCGTTTCTGGCGGATGGCGCTACTCGTCTTCTTTACGAACGGCACGTTGCTCGCCTTTCAAGGGTTGTGGGCTGGGCCGTACCTCGACGATATCTTCGGGATCGAGCCATTGCAGCGTGGCAATGTGCTGCTCCTGCTCAGCCTCGGCGTCACCGCCGGCTTCCTGGTTTCGGGCTGGCTCAGCGCGCGCCTGGGGCTCGCCAGGGTCGTGATCGGTGGAGCGGCGATTTTTGCGGCAAGCCAGCTCGTGCTGGCCGTACATCCGCCGCTGGCTGTCGTGGCCGTGACGGGCGCGGTCTTCGGCTTTGCGGGCGCGCTGACCATCATGCTGCTGGCCCAGCCGCGCTACGTCTTCCCGGTTGCAATCACTGGCCAGGCGACGACGACGGTCAATCTCTTTGCGATTGGCGGCACGTTCCTGGTGCAATGGTGGATGGGATTGATTATCGGCAGCTTTCCGGGGCAGGATGGCCACTACCCGCCCGGTGCATACACGGCGGCCCTGATTTTCTCGGCGATCGCCACGGTGGCGATGCTTGTTTTCTACCTGCCCATGCGCACGGCCGATTGAGGCGCGCACGGGTTCCGCGAAAAGTGCAGTGACATCATGACCCGCATTTCTGGCAGCGACACAACCCCGCCCAAGTCTCTCCGCCGATATGTCTATCTGTCGATCGGCGCCGCCATTACTACGATCGGGCTGAAAGGGCTGGCCTACTTACTCACCGGCTCGGTCGGCCTCCTCTCTGATGCCATGGAATCGCTCGTCAATCTGGTGGCGGCGCTCCTCGCTCTCTTTCTGCTGACGATTGCCGAGCGCCCGCCCGACGACGAGCATGCCTACGGTCACACCAAGGCCGAGTACTTTTCCAGCGCGGCGGAAGGCGCGCTGATTTTGCTCGCGGCGTACAGCATCGGCAGCGCGGCGCTGCCGCGCATCTTCAACCCGCAGCCGCTGGAAAATGTAGGCATCGGTCTTGTCGTGTCGATGGTCGCGTCTGCGATCAATTTTGGCGTGGCCCGTGTGCTCTTGCGCGCCGGCAAGCGCTATAACTCGATCACGCTCGAAGCCGATGCGCATCATCTCATGACCGACGTATGGACATCGGCCGGCGTTATCATCGGCATCGTGGCTGTCTCACTGACTGGCTGGCTCATCCTCGACCCGCTGATCGCGCTTGCCGTCGCTGCCAATATCATCTGGTCCGGTATCCAGCTCATGCGCCGCTCCGCGCT
>WBZU01002315.1_pt1 | contig 13280 bp, 13 predicted proteins | sample 5204311 | NCBI WGS metagenome assembly WBZU01 (sample SAMN12344359, study PRJNA552823) | activated sludge metagenome | biome: Activated sludge suspended growth; feature: Nitrification reactor; material: Wastewater; isolation source: activated sludge from nitrification reactor of wastewater...
TGTCGAATAAGAGTCAAGATATCGAGGACACAGTGGAGAATCTGCGAGTCATGTCAGAGAACCTTCGGGAAATAACCGACAATGCGAAACGATATCCCGCTCAAGTGTTCTTGGGCGAACCTCCGCCTCGGGCGGGGGCGACAAAGCGATAACCCATCTGGGATAGCCGTGCCGGATTTCATCGGCATCTGCCTTGTCCTGCTCATACTCGGCGGTTGCGTGAATCTTGGCAGGAGCTATCCGGAGAAGCACTCCTATGCTCTGGAGGCGGTACATTCAGGCGAGACACGGGCCTCGATTCCTGGAACCGTCCTGAAGGTTCGAAAATTTCGAGTCTCGCCGGCTTTTGAAGGAAAGGAGTTGGTGTATCGCGCGAACGATGCGCGGTACGAAGGAGACTTTTACAACGAGTGGTTTGTCCCGCCCAATGCCATGATCACTCAACAAGTCGTGAACTGGCTGACAAGGGCCGGCCTGTTTCAGTATGTCATGGATTCGTCAGGGCCATTGCCCGCCACGCATAGGCTCGAGGGGATCCTGACGGTGCTGTATGGAGATTATCGCGCAACCCCTGCAAAGGCTGTTCTGGCCGTCCAATTCTTCTTCCTCCATGAGGCGTCCGCTCAAGGAGAAGTTCTGTGGCATCGAGAGTATCGGAACGAAGTGGACATCATGGAACAGACGCCCGAGGCACTCGTGTCGGGTTGGAATGAGGCTCTTCGACTTATCTTGAGCGCTCTTGATGAAGACCTCACTCGAACACTCCGGCGTCAGTGACGCGTGGGCAGATAAAGCCGTTACGGCCGTAATTGGGACGATCTTACCTTCACGATCCAGGAAGGTCAGCCAACGGACTGGCGGCAAGTGATCGATACGAGTCTCCCGAGCCCGGAGGACTTTCGCGGCCCGGGAGAAGAACAAACCGTTCCATCCCTTCACTACAGAGTGACGGCATGGTCAATCGAGGTCTTGTTGCGGAAGGCAGTGTGAGGGAGTAGTAGGAGGCACGACCTTGCGGATCGGCATGGCAGCAGGCCACGACGGATTGAAGTTGAAGCGAAACGTAGAAGGACCTTTCAGAGAAGGCCTCCTATGCGCTCGAGGTCGTGCGCCAAAGCGAGAGAATCCTTTTCATAGATACCCCGGTTATGCCGGAATAGTAGGTCTTGCTTCCTAACTCTCTTGGGTAAAGCTATGTCCCTCGTGAGCTTGCTGCGCGCGACTTTTCAGGGCCTCCGGGATGATGAGCGGACACAGGGAACTCTTGAGGTCAGTGAGCAGCTGAGCTCGAAGAGAAATGTGCGGTGGCTTTGGACCGGGGAGCTAATTTCCCAACTCGGGGACGGCCTCAATAGGCCGGCGATCCTGTGGTTCGTGTACGATCTCACTGGTTCTGCTGTTAAAATGACGTTCATTGGTGTCCTTCAGACCATCCCGCCCTTGGTCCTCGGCCCAGTTATCGGTGTGTATCTCGATCGTCTGTCCGCCGACTGGAAACTTCGCGTGATGATCTCACTGGATCTCGCGCGTGGTGCACTATTGGCGTGGCTCGCGACCCTCTCTATTCTCGGTATGCTGACCTTACCCACATTGTACACATTTGTTTTTCTGATCGCCCTTGCTGCAATGCCGTATGGGCCGGCCTTGAACTCGACCATTCCCTCTCTGGTACAAGCTTCGCGCCTGACCGCTGCAAATGCGGCAATACAAAGCACGGCAACGCTCGGCTTGTTGTGCGGACCCGCGATCAGCGGCGCCACAGTTGCCTTCCTTGGTGTGGGGTACGTCCTGTACGCCAATGCCGCCACCTTTCTGCTCGCCGCTTTCTGTAAGATGCCGATACGCGTAAACTCAGAAGCACCGAGCCCGATCCGGAGTGGAACATCCGGTGGATGGATCAATGAACTGGCAGCTGGATTCCGGCTTGTGTTTGTTGAGCAACGAATCATTTTTCGAGTTGCCCTGTTAGGCGCCCTCTTCACTCTCGCATCGACAGGCTTCATCTTTCTCCTTCCCATCATCACCAAGAACATTCTTTCTGGAGGGCCGATGTTCCTTGGGGTGATATGGTCGGCCCTTGGCCTCGGCATGATATTCATGTCAGTGCTGTTAATGTCGAGCGCTCGGCGAACACTCATCGATCATTTGTTGCTGATATCGGCGGGGCCGGTGATTGAAGGGTTGGCCATTGTGGGGCTCGCAGCGGTTGACAGCTTGGTGGCGGCGCTTGGTCTCGTGATCGTCATCGGTGCCGGAACGGCTCTTGTCATGCCGATGATCACGGCCTTTATTCAGGTAACAGCTCCTCAGGAGACTCGTGCAAGAGCGTTGACGATCTTCGGCACCATCACGATGGTCTCCGCCATGGCTGGCATGACGGCCTTCAGCTGGGCAGCTGATCATCTGGGAAGTCGTATCGCACTCGTTGTGCTTGGAGTCGTGCAAATGATGGCCGGTGTGATCGGCGTCATGTTTACGCAATCCTCGGAGTTCCAGACAAATCTCGCGAGTCGGTCCGATGATCATCCGTCAAGCAAATCGGACACCGGTATCACTTGACCCCGTTTCGTCGATGCTCCAGCGGGTTCTGAATAGGACACAACTTTCCAGTAATCGGAGACAGAGACGAACATTGAAGTGGGAACAGCAGGTTGGGCACAATGAAAATGTGGGTCAAGTGTTGTCTCATGATCATGCTGTGGTTCACGGCTTCCCCATGTATTGCCAATGCCGCAGTAGTCAGCGTGGAAGGACTGCGTGTCTCATCTGGCATGCGATGTTGGTACAGCGGCCTCCCCTGACATCCACGACCGTTGAGGTATTGTGCGGTCTGCTAGACTGCCACTCCTTCGCCCGTCATGTCTCTAGACCGTCGCCTTCATAGACGTGATAAGATAGACTATCACGAACTGAGAGTAGGGCCGCCGGCGTGGGCCGCGCAGAGAACGACGAAAGCGTGAAAAGATGATGACCCAGACGCAGTGGACCCAGCTGTGCGATGACGTGGTTCTGGCCTGTGCCTCTCAACATTCACAACGCGCCTATCGTGCGTCAGCCGCGATGTATCGTGCCTGGGTCGCACGGACGAAGCAGATGCCCTTGTCGAAGGCGACGGTTCTGCGCTACCGCGACTATCTGCTGCTCACCAAGAAACTAGCCCCGAAATCGATTAATCTCCACCTAACTGTCCTTCGCCGTCTAGCACAGGAAGGGGTGGACGCACACGTGCTCGATCCCTCGACGGCCACGGCAATTCTCCGCATTCCAATGGTTTCCAATCGCGGGGTCCGGGCTGGCGTGTGGTTGCCGCGTGAACAGGCGCAACGCATCCTGGCCGGGCCGAACGTGCGCACGATCGTGGGGAAACGGGATTATCTCGTGTTGATGCTGATCCTGCGCTGTGGGCTTCGGCGGGCCGAAATTGCGCACTTGGATGTGACGGTGGTGCGAGAACACGACGGCCGTTGGGTGCTGGCGAATCTGCGAGGCAAAGGAAAACGCCTTCGCACTCTTCCCCTCCCTGGCGTGGTGAAGAACGCCTGGGACCGGTGGGTCGAGGCGGCCGGGATTGAGTCCGGCCGAGTAATCCGAGCCATCAATCGCCACGGCAGCGTATGGGGCAAGGGAGTGACGGAGGATACGATCTGGCGAATTGTCGGACGGTACGCACAGCTGGCCTTGGGGAAACATGTGGCGCCGCATGATCTGCGCCGCACTTTCGGCCGGCTGTGTTATGCACTTACCAAAGATATGAGGGAGATCCAGCAGCTTTACGGCCACAGTTCCGTGATGACGACTGAGAAGTACCTAGGCGTCGAGCCTCATCTCGTGGATTCGGTGACGGATCGGTTGGGACTGTCGTGATCGCCATCTCGATGAACAATACATCCTGAGGTGTTCCGATCGATGGTTGTGATGTCACTTCAGCGAATGCCGAAATCTACAGGTTGATTAGGTTTCGAGGATTCTCTTGAAGTAACTCGAGAAGAATAAGGTTTACTGGGGGGGAATGTGGAAGAGAGAAATGAGTAGAAGGATATGCAGCATTAGAATGTCCTGAGGACATTCTAATGCTGCATCACGAAGTCGTCAATACTAAAAGCGATATAAGCCTATAGTTGTAAAAGCGGTGTCTATATTGACAAGTCAGTATGGAGAGGTGTATATGTCCTCAGGACATATACACCTCTCCATTAATACTGCCTGATCCTCGTTTCCTCAATGTTGTCACATTGTTGTCCCACGAAGGCTCTATCCGATGTCACTGGATCTTGCAGGTGCAGCAACCCTTGAAATTGGACGGCTGGCTCAGCCAGTCCTGACGGAGTATGAGCTTGGTCGTCTCCTATTTGATCTGTACGACAAGAAACAGGTGGAGGGGCTGAAAATCGGACGATTAAAAAAGTCCGTCCCGGATATTGGTGATTTCGGATCGCTGCTTCGCACCCTGCTGAGTCGAGGCATTTTGCGCAAGAGGCGAGATTTCCGGGGGAATGTGTACAATATTTTGGGGAAGACGCAGTTCACGCCAGAAGACATTTTGTGCTCGGTGGATCCGTTTGCCTACCTTTCACATCTGAGTGCGATGGCCTATCATGGGCTGACCAATCGAATTCTCACCACCATTTTTTACAGTACTCCCCAACAGGCCAAATGGTCTAGCTTTGCGGTGCACAAAATGAGGTCGGATCTCGGCGAGCACCTGCAAGCCTATCGTGACGGGAGTCTGCCTCGACTGACGCACATCCGATTTGCCCGAATTGACAAAAAACCAGTGCATAAGTACGCAAGCGCCCATACCGGTGCATTTAAAATCGGGAAGGAGCGAGTCCTGCGAGTCTCGACGATCGGCCGAACATTTCTCGATATGGTTCGCGCCGCACATCTGTGCGGCGGGATCAATCATGTTATCGAAGTGTATGAGGCTCATGCGAGACAGTATGAAGCGTTGATTGTCGAGGAGATTGATCGACATGGCACGCTGATCGAGAAAGCCCGAGCTGGGTATGTGCTCGATGAACGATGTGGGATCACAGGGAATCCAACCATTGAGAAGTGGGCGACGACTGTCCAGCGGGGCGGTTCTCGGAAGTTGGATCCCCTGTCTGAATACAGCTCGCACTATTCAGCACGCTGGTGCCTGTCACTTAATAACAGCTGAGGCATGCATGGAGGAATGTGACATCGCTGCTTGGGTCCAGAGGGCTCCTGATGCCGCGCAGCGAGAACTTCGACAGGCGGTTCATACCGTGTTAGTGGCGATCGGCCGTTCGTCGGATCTTCAACCCCACATGATTATGAAGGGGGGCATCCTTCTCGCGATTCGGTACGAGAGTTCGCGGTATACCCGCGACATCGATTTCTCAACAGCCCAACGATTCGCCGATTTTGATCAGAAGACATTTCGTTCGAAGTTTGAAGACCGACTCGCAGTGGCGGTCGAGGAGCTCGACTACGGCGTGGATTGCCGCGTGCAATCTTACGCGGTGAGACCAAAACGAGCGGACGCCGAATTTCAAACCATCCAAATGACACTGGGATATGCCGAAAAGGGTACGAGGAAACATGGTCATCTCGTAGCCAAGAACTGCCCCGATGTAGTGGATGTTGATTACAGTTTTAACGAACAGACCAGCTCGGTGGATCATCTCCGTTTTGCTGACGGGACCGTCATTCATGCGTATAGCTTCATTGATTTGATGGCAGAGAAACTGAGAGCACTCCTCCAACAGGAAGTCAGAAACCGAGTACGCCGACAGGATGCCTACGATCTCTTCCGGATGGTCACAGACTACCCCGTGACCGATGAACGGGTAAAAGCGGTGATTCTTGAGGCCTTGAAGTCCAAGGCTGCCTCTCGCGGCCTCACAGTGGAGCAAACGTCTATGGCGAGCCCTGCGATTATCCAGCGTTCGAAAAAAGAGTATCCGCAACTGGCGAACGAGATCCGTGAAGACTTACCCCGCTTTGAGGAAGTGTATGGAGCTGTGCGCGTGTTTTACGAGTCCCTGCCGTGGTAGCGCATTGTGTTGTGGCATTTGAAAATGCGACAGTGGTCGGGGTTACCTCCTAAAGGATCAGCGCTAGTTATTCGTTGATGACGGGATGCCTTGTCTGCGGAATTGTCCCTTCCCAGCGGCGGCAGACTCTACATTCCGTGTCAATCCCTGAAAAAAACTAAAGGCCCGGATTTCTCCGAGCCTTTGTAAGTTGGCTTGCAAGCTAAGCGCAAACCCCTGGGCATTGCCCCTATGGGTATACTATAGCGCATTCCACAGTCGTCTTCCAGCCTTTCAGAACGAGTGCCATGGTGCAGCGGCACGCCAGAAAGGCCTCATTCTACCTTGCTCTGTAGCGCTCGTGTGACCATACATTAAAGTTGTAGACATATTCTCCACTGCTCTGACAGGTGGTTCAGTAAGAGATTAGGGTGAGTGGCTGCATTATCCCTCAGAAGCTAATACACGAAGATGAGGTCGGCGATTCTGGGCGGATCTCTTTTGATCTCCTGAAAGTCCAATCGTTGCTAGTCCAAATACTAGTTGATCAACTTCTTCTCTAGGAATATGGAATTCATCCGCCATGTCCCATTTTGAAACGCCATCCACGCGAAGAGATGCAAATACTTTTGCCAATACCTGCGATGTCTCCCGCTGAGCTTCTTCTGGCTCTCTCTTGCGAAATCCTCTGCTAGATATCTCAATGGCGAGGGTTCGATAATGCCAAGCCGTTAGAATCTTTAACGTTCGAAATCTGTAGGCGAGTGCGGCCACCGAGACGGTCCAGTACTTTTTGAGCTTGATCAGGTCTTCTACGCTCGGTAAACGACGAGCGTTGGCAAGTACGCTTCCTCTGGGCATTAAAAAGGCCGAGGCGAAGGCATTCGCTTCTCGTTCCGCTTGTTGACCCTGTGGAGCCCCATGGCGATGTAACACGAGGTGCGCTAACTCATGAGCCGCATCGAAGCGACTGTGTTCGGTTGATTTTCTTGTATTAAGAAATACGAAAGGCGTGTTGTCGCGCCACATGGAGAAAGCGTCGACCTCGGCCGCATCGATCGCGAGAGAGAACACTCGTACACCATGGGATTCCAAGAGGTGGATCATATTCTTGATGGGTAGCTCCCCGAGGTCCCAATATCGACGTAGGGCCATGGCGGCTGCCTCTGGACTCGTTTCGCGTCCAAGATCAGGGATGTTCGCGGCAGGAAGGCGAAAGCGCTCTTCAATCCATTTATTGAGAAGAAGTGCAAAGGCACCGGCTCCTAATGCTGAATCTCGCTGGCCCGCGGTCCTTCTGGACAATGCTCGAAAGCTGGCGCTGTCTGGCGACAATTCTTCAATGTCAGGGCCAGAAAAGTAGGCAGCTGGAAATTTCAAAACTTTTGCGAGTTGTTGGAGCTTTTCTGTATCAGGACTGAACTCTCCGTTTTCATATGCTGACACGGACCGAGGATCAACCTCGATCATTTCGGCCAGCGCAACTCTGGTCAGGCCGCGCCGTTTACGCGCAAGCGTCAATCTCGATGGGTTAAAAGTTTCAACTTGACTCATAAGCGACGTTCGATCGGAATGGTGATATCCGGAACGGCCGGCGGATTCACATCGAATACATCACCATCGAGAGTAATGGGGCCAAGGATAATGCGCTCTTTCCATCCGTTTATGTAACCATCTGGGCCCATGGACAACGGCAGTGATAATTCACAGCGTACCTGACCTTGGGATCTGTGAACCAGGAGAAACCAAGTTTCTCTGTCGTCATTATCTTCTGATGGCAATTCTCCGGAGAGAACTAGCTCAGGTTCGACAAAAAGACTGAGTTGACGGTTGATGACGACGGCGTCAACGGTGCTTGGTCCTTTTGGTGCCTTAGTAGAGGGAGTTGTTTCAGACCTTCCTGTCCCATCATCACCGGTTGCGACCACTATTGCCAATCGTCCCGCAGGCTCCACCACCATCGAATAATTCTTTTGATCCGAACGACGCCAACCGGCAGGGACTAGGTAGTCTCGTAGCGCGCGGACGGTTTCGGCCCAAGCGATGAGACCTTTAGAGAATGGTGGGTGATTGTCAGTGCAGCTGATAAATGCCACATAGCCTTGGCGTATTGCATCGAGTAGCGGACCTTCTTCGAGACCTAGCTCTGCGAGGCGATCACGAATGTTGAATGGCTCGGCAAAAACGACGTTTTGCATTGCATCATCCTTTCCCAGTGAAGAGGTTAATCAAACTTCGTGTTTTTCTACCACAAGTGATGTTGAAAAACAAGAAGTGCATTGCTCGACGGGGAGAATGGTCTAACCGCGAGACGCCATTTCCATTTCAATGATAGAAACGCTCAAGGTATGAGCCAGGACATGAAGGATTTGATGGCTGTGTGCTGGTTTGCGCCCGGATTCAATGAGACTCAAATAGGCATGTGTTATCCCTGTGGGTCCTGTTGAAGTAGTGACCATGAGAGAGAGCTCGCGGAGACCAAGACCTTTGCTGCGTCTGAGGTTACGCAAATATGTTCCAAAATCATTCATGGACGTTGATATAGCAGAAACACAGATGCCTAGTTACCTAGAGTTCGCCGGTGCGGGAGTTTACATTTACCAGGAGGAGTGAGATTTGGTTAAGAGGTCGTGAGTAGGCAGCACTGCCTCTATGGGAATGTGTCTACAACTTTAATGGCAGATCACAGCTCTCTTCAAACTCAGCATCTCGGCACACAGGGCATAGGTACCTGGTATACTATGTGTTACCTCCCCACCAGTCCAGAATTGAGAAGATTTTTCATCAGAATTCTGAACCCGCGCCCCCGAAAAGATTGCTAGGAAAGGTACGCTATTGGTATACCAGGTACTATGGAATCCGATAGACCATTAATCACGTCCGAACAGGCTCCAGCCCTGATGGCGGCATTTCTTCATGAGCGAGCGGCGGCGATTGCCGATACCACGGTCGCGACCTATGCGCGAAAGCTCACCACGTTTCACCAATGGTGGCAGGACCATGAACCAACCCTCCCCGTCTCCGAGACTCTGGCGACACGGTACGCGCGCTGGCTTGCAACACACGGCATACGGAGCAAGGCCTCACAAGGCCTGCATCTGTCGGCCGTCCGGCAATGGGGGTGCTTTCTCCTGACCGCCGGCCACCTGTCCGTCAACCCCTTTGCGGCTGTGTCAGGGCCTCCGCGGGCGCGCTGGTTGCGGCATCGCTTGCTCACCCGAACGGATCTCCAAGCATTCCTGAAGCAGTTCGAGGTGAGCACGCTCGTGGGCCAACGGGACTACCTTCTCGCTGCGTTGATGATTCGCACGGGAGCCAGGGAGTCCGAACTCGCCGCGGCCAATATCGGTGATCTCACGGAGTACGGAGAGGAAGGTAGTCTGCTGTTGTTGCACAGCAAAGGCAAAGCCAAACAGGAGCCCGTGGTGGTGCGACCGGATCTCAGCACCAAGCTCTGGGCGTATCTCCGCCAGCGATATCCTGACGGCCGCTTTCCGCCACAAGATCCGCTGTTCACGAATCATCATCCGTATTCCCGAGGAGAGCGCATGACGACACGTGGAATGCGCAAGCAGCTAAAGGCCGCATTTACGGAAGCCGGCCTTGCCCAACCCCATGTGACCGCCCTGTCACTCCGGCTGTCGGGCGGAGCCTTAGCTTATCGGAAAGGAGCGAGCCCGGCTGAGCTCAAGAAGACCATGCGGCATGAATCTATTCAGACCACCCAGGTCCTCATTGACCAGGTCAACCGCATACGGTTTGGGGCAGAACGATACTTGGACGATATTCAGTAGGCGATGGGATGCGAGTGAGCGTACCCATCCAGGCAGAGCCCTCTCAGGAAGGTGTCAAAATAATCGGGGTAGGAGGTACGTCCACACCGGCTGTAACGCCATTCCGGCCTGGGAAGAATGTCTTTGGGTCGATGGTCTGGAGTGGTCAGTAATGATTCGTCGGCGCTTTGGTTTGTCTAATGGTTTGGAACGCAAGCCTCCGGGGTCCGAGGCCTAGAAAAACCGAGCCTCTTCCCACTTGACGAGGATGTGATCAACGATCAGTTGAGATTCTTCATGGAGATCGCACGATGACCCGCGATACAGCAATTGGCATCGTCATTCATTCATTGGTCACCGGATTCTTGATTCTGGCAGCGATGAAGGGAGTCACATCAGCGAACGGTGAGCTGTGGGTGCTGGCTACCTACCTGGGGGCGAGTGTTGGAGCCACCCTCTATTCCGATCTCACGACACGGGTATGGGTGATGACGGGCTCTGTCATGGCGTCTTTCCTGTGGGAATTTGTTCTCCATCATGCAGTTGGGAAATGAATGGACTCGTCCGCTCTAATACCGTGTGATTGCATATTCCGCCCCCTCCTCCAGCCGATCAATCGCATGAAAATACTTTTGAGTGGTGCGGATGTCCTTGTGATCCAGCATAGCTTGGACTTTGAATGGCGATTCGGTTCGGGCGGCCTCCGTCGCAGCCGTATGGCGGAGACTATGCGGCGTCACCCTTCGTTGCCGACGCCGGCGACTTTCCAGCGGTGACGCCTCGCCAGGTCGCGCGACATCCCGCAGGCCGCAGCGGGTCATGGCTCCCGCAATTCGAAGTTGGATGGCGCGGGTCGTAAGTCGTAACCGCTCATTCGGCGCCAACGTTGAACCCTCCGCTCCGCCCGGCTTTGACCGTACCTGCTCGAGATGCGTGGTGAGCTTGTCATGATGTCTGGCAAACAACGGCTCGCGTGATGACACCGGCCCGCGGGCCTCCAGATATCGTTGCAGCCGGTTGTAGACCTCAGGCATCAGATTCACAAAACTCTCCTTCGTCTGCTGCCCCTTACCCTGGGTCCGCAAGATCCATTGCGCTCTTATGACCGTCGCGTCACTGGCCACCCCTCTACCATCCTTCCCCTGGTACACCTGAACCTCCAGGCACTCGAGGTCACCGCAATCCGCCCGCTGGATCTGAATCGCGCGCAAGCCAGTTTTCGCCATGATATACGTCATGGCGGCGTCGCGCAGTCCAATCAGGGAGTCATCGAAGCTGCCAATCAATGTGGTAACTTGCGTGGGGCTGAGAGGGAGTCGCTGATAGGTCTTGTTATCGACCCGCTCGTCCGGAATCTCCCGGCCGGGATCCCAACTGAGCGGGTATCGGGCGTGAATCCATCGACAGAAGGCCCGGACCGCCGCGAGATAGTTATTAATCGACCGCGCCTGCAATCGTTCTTGCCCTTGATCACGACTCTGACATAACCAAATCTTGTAGGCATGGAGCAGTGTGGGGCCCAGCGTCTCATACGGCCGTTCTTGGCTCCACCAACGATAGAAGGCCCAGAGGGTGGACTGGTAGATCCGGTGCGTACTCGCCGCTTTGTTCGCCTGACAAAAGAGCAGGTAATGATAGAACGTCGCCTGGAGATGCACGCGATCACTGTCTTTCCCAGGCTGAAGCATCAGCGAGTTCCTGATCCCCTCCCCGCCCTCATGTGGCGAGACGGTCCTCGGCCCGCCACCATCAGGCGTCGCGTAGGACTCGTCCACGGTTTTGATCTCCGCTTGGTTCGGCATCTTGCACCAGGATACGCCAATAGGACTACTTCGTCAAAGGTTCTCTTTTATGAAGTAGTAGTCCGGCACTTGACATTTGTCCATAAGACGACTATACACATTTTCATATGGACAAATGACAAGCTAACGCAAAACCGCTAATCGCACTTAGACATCAATGGCTTAGATGAATATTCCTGAGCACAATCCTACCCCTGAAGGGACTGAATCCGCCCCTCTTCCAGCTGCCCTTCTTAGCGAGTCCGTCTGGTCACCCCTCGCCTACACCGGCCTTCTCCACTTTCTCTTGGATGGTGGGATGACGGCCCTGTCGGCGCCTACCCAACTCGTCTACTTACAACTTGTCCGAGAAGCATTCGGTCGCCGCCGCAATCCCGTGGCGATGACACTGGATCGTATGCAAGCTCGCACGGGATTGAGTCGCTCCACTATTCACCAGGCGCTCCAACGGCTGGCACATCCGGATGTGGATATCGTGAATGTCGTTCATCCAGGAGGGGGAAAACGCGCCGGTCTGTACGAGCTCAGACCATGCTCCTATCAAAAACTCGTACGCCAGCAGGCGAAGCCATTGCGGACGCGTCGCCGGCCAAAGCTGCTAGATGCATCAGATGTGCGGTCGATTGAGAACTTGCTCGCACATTTAAGCGAGGAAGATCGGGCTGATTTGCAGATCGTCTACGAGTCGCTGCAGGCCTCTGAGCGGAAATCTCTTGAGGAAGAAGTGCGCGCTCGGTTTCATGATATCGGCCAGAATCCTGATAAAACGACGTTTCAGCAAGGCCTGCTCTTCTATTTGCTGAAGCAGCGAATGTACGGACGGCTCAGATCAAAGTACCCCACCCTATCTTCGCCATCCCAATAAGATCCCTATCCATCTCAAAGTTGCGCGGGCGCAACTCTCAAATATTCTATGCGCGTCAGTTAGACGCATTACGTGGAATATGAACATTTGCACATCACACGCTGGCTCATAGAAACATACTTAAACCATATCGATATTAATATAACGGCAAGATAAGGTTTATAATTATATTTCACGTACAATTAAAAGTATTGAATCACACGCTGCTGCCATATCCAGCCCGCATCGCATTTCCTTGAGTTGCGCGGGCGCAACTGCAAAATATTTGTGCTTTGAGCTGAGTGAATATAGTTATTATATAAAGTAGTTGACAGACTGCACCGTCAGGCGTAAGGAAAACATCTAATTGCTGCCCCATGTCCACAAGCTAATCCTGTGCATGTTAGACAAAACGCCATGGCAAGTTAGATGTCCGGACCTGGTGGGTTATTCTTATCGTCCGGAGTCTGGCCTATACATAGTAGGTCAAGGAGGTACTAATGCCGAATGTAGTGGCCGTTATTAACCAGAAAGGTGGAGTTGGCAAAACCACGACGGTGGTGAACCTCGCGGCAGCACTTTCTAGACTTGGTCATCCCGTTTGCGTGGTCGATATTGACCCGCAAGCGAATGCATCTTCGACACTTGGGAAGGTAAGTCCATACGAAGCCAGAGTGACTGCCGCCACACTACTGATGGATAACAAACGCGATGAGGACATGACCGCACCGTGGTATGACACCATCGAGAAAGAAGTTCGCCTCATCTACGGCCATGTGTCCTTGACCAAAGCAGATCGCGAACTTCCCAGGGTGTATCCTACGATGCCCTCTATCGTGTTGAAGCGTCGCCTAGAGCAGAT
>WBZU01002316.1_pt1 | contig 13276 bp, 9 predicted proteins | sample 5204311 | NCBI WGS metagenome assembly WBZU01 (sample SAMN12344359, study PRJNA552823) | activated sludge metagenome | biome: Activated sludge suspended growth; feature: Nitrification reactor; material: Wastewater; isolation source: activated sludge from nitrification reactor of wastewater treatment...
GGCCGCTGCCACCAGGGGCCGCCCCTGTGTCGTCAGGCGCGGCGGGTGCGGGGGCCGTGGGTGAGGATCGGGCTGGGGAGGTCGCGGCCGACGAGGTCTCTGAGGACGGCGGCGGCGTCGAGGAGGCGGTCGAGGTCGATGCCGGTGGCGATGCCGAGGTCGTCGAGCAGGTGGACGAGCGACTCGGTGGCCAGGTTGCCGCCGGCGCCCGCCGCGAACGGGGAGCCGCCGAGGCCGCCGACCGCGGTGTCGAAGCGGGCGACGCCTCGCTCCAGGCCGGCATAGGCGTTGACGAGCGCGGTCCCCCGCGTGTCGTGGAGGTGCAGGCCGACGTCGCGGGCCAGCGCCGCGGCATCGAGGGCGTCGAGCAGGTCGTGGATCCGACGGGGGGTGGCGGTGCCGGTGGTGTCGGCGTAGGTGGCGGTCGTGGCGCCGGCGGCGCGCACCCGCTCGGCGAGGTCGGCCACCGCTGCCGGCGCGACCTCGCCCTCGTAGGGCGAGCCGAACGAGCACGAGATCACGGCGTCGACCGCCATCGGCCCGCCCCCCGGTCCCCCGCAGGCGGCCAGCGCGGCGATGTCGGCGATCACCGCCACCGAGTCGTCGGTCCCCATGCCCACGTTGCGGCGGTTGTAGGTCTCCGACGCCGAGATGGTCACGGTCAGGGCGTCCACGCCGGCGGCCAGCGCCAGCTCGGCCCCCCTGAGGTTGGGGACGAGGGCGACGTAGGTGACGCCGGGCCTGCGGTCGATCCCGGCCAGCACCTCCCCCGCGCCGGCCATGGCCGGCACCGCCTTGGGTGACACGAACGCCGCCGCCTCGATCGTGGCGAGCCCGGCGGCGGCGAGGGCGTCGACCAGGCGGATCCGGTCGGCCACCGGCACCGGCGCCTCGGGCTGGAGGCCGTCGCGCGGTCCCACGTCGCGGATCGTCACCCGCTCCGGCAGCCCCGCCGGCACGGTGGCCATCAGACCGGGGGCACGCCGTGGCGGCGGTCGGAGAAGTGGCGGTCCTTGCCCTCGGCGCGGGCGAAGCGGCGGATGATCTCGGCCCGGAGGTGCTCGGGCTCGACCACCGCGTCCACCACCAGCTCGGAGGCCAGCCGGAGGATGTCGACGTCCTCCTCGTAGATGCGGCGCTGCTCGGCGACGAAGGCGGCCGCCTCGTCGGCGTCGTCGATGGCGGCGATCTTGTTGGCGAACACCGCGTTGACCGCCGCCTCGGGACCCATCACCGCGACCTTGGCGGTGGGCAGGACGATGGTGGCCTCCGGCTCGAAGGCCGGCCCGGCCATGGCGTAGAGGCCGGCGCCGTAGGCCTTGCGCAGCACGACGCAGAGCTTGGGCACGGTGGCCTCGGAGATGGCGGTGACCATCTTCGCCCCGTGGCGGATGATCCCCTCCCGCTCCACCTGGGTGCCGATCATGAACCCGGGCACGTCGGCCAGGAACACCAGCGGGATGTTGAAGGCGTCGCAGCACCAGACGAACCGGGCGGCCTTGTCGGCGGTGTCGGTGAACAGCACGCCCCCCTTGACCTGGGGGTTGTTGGCCACGAAGCCCACCGGACGGCCGTCGACCAACCCGAGCCCGCAGACCATCTCGGGGGCGAAGAGCGGCTTGATCTCGAAGAAGCTCTCGGCGTCGACCAGGCCGTCGATCACGGTGTGGACGTCGTAGGCGGCCTTGTCGTCGGCGGGGATCGAGGCAGCGTGGAGCGGGGCCGCGGGTGCCGTGGGCTCGTAGCGGGGCGGGTCCTGGCGCCAGTTCGAGGGGAAGTAGGTGAACCACGCCCGGGCCTGGTCGATCGCGTCGGGATCGTCGACCGCCAGGTTGTCGCCGCAGCCGGAGGTGGTGGCGTGCATCCGGGCGCCGCCCATCTCCTCCAGGGTGGTCTGCTCACCGATAACCATCTCGGCCATGCGGGGCGAGCCCAGGTACATCGAGGCGTTCCCCTCGACCATGATCACGATGTCGCAGAAGCTCGGGATGTAGGCGCCGCCGGCCGCCGACGGACCGAACAGACAGCAGATCTGGGGCACCCGGCCCGACAGCTTCACCTGGTTGTAGAAGATCCGTCCGGCCCCTCGCCGGCCCGGGAACAGCTCGACCTGGTCGGTGATCCGGGCGCCGGCCGAGTCGACCAGCCAGAAGATCGGCAGGTCGTGGCGGAGGGCGTACTCCGAGGCCCGGATCATCTTCTCGACGGTGCGAGCGCCCCACGATCCGGCCTTCACGGTGGGGTCGTTGGCCACGACGACCACCGGCCGCTCGTCGATCGTGCCGACCCCGGTGACCACGCCGTCGGCCGGCAGATCGGCGGCCGACGCGTTGGCCAGCAGCGCGTCCTCGACGAAGGAGCCGGCGTCGAGGAGCAGGTCCAGCCGGTCCCGCACGAACAGCTTCCCCTGCCGGGCCAGCTTGTCGCCCACCTTGGCCACGTTGCCCTCGAGCGCCCGCCCCGCGGCGGCGGCGAGCCGCTCGGCGTCGGTGGGGGGCGGCGGCTCCGGCGCGTCGGCGGGCGAGGTGGCGGGCCGGGCGTCGGTCACCGGCCGAGCCTACCGACGGCCCTCCTCGCGGCCCGGGTCTCGGTGCGGGCCCGCCGGCCAGCGGATCGGCAGGCCGGTACCGTCCTGGCCGGTGAGGAGGGGGCTGCCGTGGGCGATCACGCTGATCGGCTTCGCCGCGGTGGGCCTCGGGGTGGCCCGCTACCAGCCCTTCCTGGCCGACGACGCCCTGATCTCGCTGCGCTACTCGCGCCGGCTGCTCGACGGCCACGGGCTGACCTGGACCGACGGAACCCCGGTGGAGGGCTACTCCAATCCCACGTGGGTCCTCGCCGTGGCCGGCCTCGGCCTCCTCGGGATCGACCTCGTCGTGGCGGCGCGGCTCCTCGGGGTGACGGCGACGGCGGCGGCCATCGTGGCGCTGGTCTGGTGGTTCCGGCCGAGCCGACCCGCACGCGCCCTGCCCGCCCTCGCCGCGGTGCTGTCGACGGCGCTGGCCGGCCCGATCGCCGTCTGGACCATCGGCGGTCTCGAACAGCCGCTGATCGTCGCCCTCCTCGCCTGGGCCACCGTGCTCCTGCTGCGCCTGCTCGACCGCCCCGACCCGACGGCGGCACCGACGCGGACGCTGGTGGGGATCGGCGGCCTCTACGGGGTGTTGGCGGTGAGCCGGCCCGATGCCGGCCTGTTCGCGGTGGTGGCCGCCGGCTGCCTGGTGGCCATCGGTCGGTTCGGACGCTCGGGGTGGCGGGCCGCCGGCCTGCTGCTGGCGGTGCCGATCGTCCTGCTGGCCCTCCAGGTCGGGTACCGGCTCCACACCTACGACGACTGGGTGCCCAACACCGCCTACGCCAAGGTGGCGCTGAGCCCGGTGCGGGTGCGCGAGGGCCTCGACCACGTGGGCGGCGGGCTGGTGGCCATGATCGGCCTCGCCCTCCCGGCGGTCGCGGCGGTCGTGGGCCTCCATCGGCGTCCGGTCGTGCGACGCCGGCTGCTCCTCCTGTCGACCTCGCTCGGCGCCTGGCTCGCCTACGTCGTGGTGGTCGGTGGCGACACGTTTCCCGGACGCCGGCAGCTGGCTGCGGCGGTCGTCCTCATGGCGCTGCTCGGGGGCGAGCTCTGGCGGGAGCTGGCACAGCGTCCCGATCGTGCGTCGCAGCGCCGGGCGTGGGCGCTGGCCGGGCTGGCGGTGGTCGCCGTCGGCGCCGGCCAGCTGGCCGATCCCCAGAACGGGCGGGCGGGGCGCGAGCGCTGGGAGTGGCACTGCCGGGACGTCGCCCGGACGATCGGGAGGTCGTTGGCCGACGAGCAGCCGCTCTTCGCGGTGACCACCGCCGGCTGCCTGCCCTACTGGAGCGAGCTCCCCTCGCTCGACCTGCTCGGCCTGAACGACCGGTACCTGGCCCACCACCGCCCGCCCACGATGGGCGACGGGGCGCTGGGCCACGAGCTGGGCGACGCCGACTACGTGTTCCGCCGGGGGCCAGACCTGATGAGCTTCTGCGGGCCCGACGGTTCGGCCTGGGGGTGCCACGACGCCGACCGCGCCCTCGTCGCCCGGCCCGAGCTGCACGAGCGATACCGGCTGGTGCCGCTCGAGGTCCACGGGGACGACGACGAGACGAGCTACGCCCTCTTGTGGGTCCGCCGAGCGGGCGGGACCCTCGGCGCCCGGCTGGTCGACGGTGTCCTCGTGGTCCCGGGCCTCCAGTTCGGCGACGCCGGCGCCGCCCTGCCGAGGACCTGCGTCGCCGGCACGAGGAGCTGCCTGGGCACCGACCCGACGATCGTCGTCCCGGGCGCTGGCGGCGGCCTCGTGGCCCGCATCGAGCCGGGCGCCTCGGCCTCGGCCCGGGTGGCGGCCCCCGCGGGTCGGTGGCGGGTCGAGCTGTCCGCCGACCGGTCGGGTGGCGTGGTCTCGATCCGCGACGCCCGATCCGGTCGGCTGCTCGTCGATCGGGGCGACGCCGAGCTCGTGCTCCCGGCGGCCGCCGAAGTGGTGGTCACGGTGGCGGCGCCGAAGGGCGGCCGGGCGGTGGCGCTGTCGGAGCTGCGCCTGGTGCCGGCCTGACGGCGCCCGCTACCCGGCGGGGGCGTCGCGTGCCGCCTGGTCGACGAGGTCGGCCAGGCGAGCGGCGGCCTCGGTGCCCTCGGCGCGGAGGCCGGCGACGACGCCGTGGCGATCGGCGGCCGACTTGTTCTGGCTCAGCTTGGCCTTGGCCGCGAGGCGGGTCACCGCCACCTCGATGCCGACGATGCCGCGGAGCATGGCGGCGACGTGGTCCTCCGGGGCGTCGGTCACCGCCCAGGGCTCGGAGCGGCCGGCCTCGTGGCGGTCGGTGAGCTCGACCACCTGGTCGTGCAGCCAACTGGCGTCGGGCCGGAGCGACAGGCGGCCGGCCGCCTCGACGGTCAGGTAGTCCCAGGTGGGCACGACGCGGCCGTGCTCGGCCTTCGAGGCGTACCAGGACGGGGTGACGTAGCCCTGCGCCCCGGTGACCACGACGAGGCACTCGCCCTCGTGTCCCTGCCGGACCACCGGGTTGCCCTTGGCCACGTGGCCGTGCAGCGTGCCGAGGGGGCCGAGGTCGGGATGCCAGGTGAGCGGCAGCAGCGTCGAGCACAGTCCGTTCGGGCCGACGGTGACCAGCGTGGCGGGCACCTCGGCGAGCAAGGCGCCGAGCAGGTGAACCGCCTCGGCATCGTCCATCGCGAACGCAGGGGCGTGGTACATCGGACCGGTCTATCGCCGGCGGGCCGCGGGAGCGGCGACGAATCAGTCGCGGCGGATGGCGAGGATGGCGATGTCGTCGGTGATCGGCTCGCGCGAGAAGTCCCTGGCTGCTTCGAGCAGGGACTTGACCAGCACCCCCGGGTCGGCGCCGGGGTCGCGCCGCAGGGCGTTGGCGATGCGCTCCTCGCCGAAGAGCTGGTCGCCCGCCCGGGCTTCGGAGAGGCCGTCGGTGTAGAGCAGCACGAGGTCGCCGCTGTCGAGGCGGAGCTCGCGGGAGTGGTACGTGCCGGCCGGGTCGAGCATCAGGAGCGGGCCGGTGGAGCGCAGCGGCCGCACGTCCTTCTCGTGCCAGAGCCACGACGCCGGGTGGCCGGCCGAGGCGTAGCGGACCGTGCCCGCGTCGGTGTCGAACACCACGACGCAGAGCGAGATCATCTCCTCGGCCCGATCGAGCGCCGAGAGCTGGGCGTTGAGCTCTTCGAGGGCCTGGGCTGGGTCGCGGAACTGCCGCAGGAACACCCGCAGCAGGTACTTGGCCTGGAAGGCGGTGATCGAGGGCTCGATGCCGTGGCCGGTCACGTCGCCGATCAGCGCGACGACGCGGGTGGGGGCGACCCGGAACACGTCGTAGAAGTCCCCGGCCATCATCCCGGTGCCGGCCTGGTACACCCGGCCCACCTCGAAGCCGGTGATGTCGGGCAGGTCCTCGGGGGCGAGGCGCTCGGCCCAACGGCGGGGCGCGAGGTCCTCCTGGCTGAGCACCTCCTCGGCCCGCCGCTCGAGCTCGAAGCGGCTCTCGGCCAGCCGCGAGTCGCGGACGAAGTCCCGCCCGAACACGATCGAGACCACCACCGGCACCAGCACGACGGCGAAGAGCCACGACGTGTCGCCCCGGACCAGGGCGCCCACCCCCGAGGCCGCGGCCAGGACCGCGTAGAGCGTGGTGCTGTGGACGTCCTTGCGGAACGAGGACCGGGCCACGGTGGCCGCGTCGGAGGTGCGGCCGAATTCCCGCTCGGCGCGCGCCGCGACCTTGCGCAGGCGCAGCGCGGATCGCGCCCAGACGCCGGCGGCGATGGCACATGCCGCCGCCACCACGAGCAGGAGGGGGTACTGCATGGCCCGGGAATGCTACCGCCGGGCCGCGGCCCGGCGTCGGGCCGAGGCGCCCACCCGGCCGGCCCACCGGCCGACCAGCTCCACGCCGGCGGCGCCGGCGGCGCCGATGGCCAGGGCCTGCGGGAGCAGGTCCGCGGGCACGTCGAGCTCGAAGGCGTGGCGGACCGGAGCGATGGCGATGGCGGCGGCGGCCACGCCGGCCATCGCCGCCACCAGCGCCACCTTCCAGGGGCGCCACGGTCGGGCCAGGACCGCCAGGATCCACAGGGCGACCACCAGGGCGGCGATGGTGGCCGCGGTGCGACGCTCGTCCGGCGAGAAGTGCTCGGTGCGGGCCAGGAGGTAGGAGGCGAAGACGGCGCTGCCGGTGATCGCGCCGGCGGGCACCGCGAACCGCAGGACCCGCTGGAGGAAGCCGGGCCGGTAGCGCACCGGGTTGGGGCCGAGGGCCAGCACGAACGACGGGATGCCGATGGTGACGGCGCTGATCAGCGTGAGGTGGCGCGGCAGGAACGGGTAGGGCAGCCCGGCCACGCTGACCAGCAGCACCAGCATCAGCGAGTACACGTTCTTCGAGACGAACAGGCTCGAGACCCGCTCGATGTTGGCGATCACCCGGCGCCCCTCGGCGATCACGTCGGGCAGGTGGGAGAACTTCCCGTCGAGCAACACGAGCTGCGCCACCGCCCGGGTGGCCTGGGCCCCGTTGCCCATCGCCACGCCGATGTCGGCGTCCTTGAGGGCGAGGGCGTCGTTCACGCCGTCGCCGGTCATCGCCACCGTGTGGCCCTGGGCCTGGAGGGCGCGCACCATCGAGCGCTTCTGGTGGGGGCTCACCCGGCCGAACACCGTGGAGGTGGCCACCGCCTCGGCCAGGTCCTCGGGGTCCTCGCCGAGCGTCCGGGCGTCCACCGGCTCGCCCACCTCCAGGCCGACCTCGGCGGCGATGGCGGCCACGGTGGTCGGGTTGTCGCCGGAGATCACCCGGATGGCCACGCCCTGGTCGGCGAAGTACCGGAGGGTGTCGCCCGCGTCGGGGCGGACCTGCTCGGCCAGCGTGCAGAGGCCGACCGCCCGGCGATCGGGCGGCAGCGCCTCGGTCCGGTGCTCGCCGTCGGCCTGCTGCACGAGCAGCACCCGCCGCCCGGTGGCGGCCAGCTCGGCCACCCGGGCCCGCAGCGGGTCGGCGGGGTCGAGCAGCACGTCGGGGGCGCCGAGGTACCACGTGCCGTGGCCGGCGAAGGAGGCCGCGCTCCACTTCCGGGCCGACGAGAACGGGATCTCCGCCACCCGCTCCCAGCCCGAGGCCTCGAACCGGGCGCCGAGGGCGGCGAGGCTGGCGTTGGGGTCGGGGGCGTCGGCCAGGGCGCCGATGCCGGCGGCCAGCTCTGCCTCGTCGAGGGGGCCCACCGCCTCGAGGTCGTCGAACACGATGTCGCCGACGGTGAGGGTGCCGGTCTTGTCCAGGCAGACCACGTCCACCCGGGCCAGGCCCTCGACCGCCGGGAGCTCCTGGACCAGCACCTGGCGGCGGGTGAGCGCGAGCGCGGCCAGCAGGAAGGCGAGGCTGGTCAGCAGCACGAGCCCCTCGGGGATCATCCCCACGAGCGCCGCCACCGTCCCGGTGACCGGATCGCGCCAGTCGTCGCCCTCGCTGGTGCGGAACTGGGACCACAGCAGGATCGGCGTAACGACCACGATCACCCAGGTGATGTAGCGCAGGAGGGCGTTGATCGACTGCTCGATCTCGCTCTGGGCCCGGTGGAAGACCTTGACCTCGGCGGCGATGCGCCGGGCGTAGGAGTCGGCCCCGACCTCGTGGGCCTGGAAGCGGCCCCGACCGGCCACCACGATCGTGCCCGAGAGCACGCGGTCGCCGGGCGCCTTCGGCACGGGGTCGGACTCGCCGGTGAGGTTGGACTCGTCCACCTCGAGGCCCGAGCCCTCGACCACCTCGCCGTCGGCCGGCACCTGGTCGCCGGTGGTCAGCTCGACCAGGTCGTCGAGCACCACCTCGGCGAGGGACACCTCGCGGGCCTCGCCGTCTCGGACGACCCGGGCGGTGGGGGCGTTCAGGAGGGCGAGGCGGTCGAGGGTGCGCTTGGCCCGCAGCTCCTGGCCGATGCCGATCACCGCGTTGAGCACCAGGACGACGGCGAAGGCGGCGTCGGCCCAGCGGCCGGTGGCGAACACGGCGACGGCCAGCGCCGCGAGGATGGCGTTGAAGCGGGTCAGGACGTTGGCCCGCACGATCTCGCCGAGCGTTCGGCTGGTGCGTTCGTCGACGTCGTTGACCAGGCCGGCGCGGACCCGCTCGGCCACCTCCGCCTCGGTCAGGCCGGTGGGCGCGGTGGCGTGGCGGGCGGGCCCGTCGGCGGGATCGGCCACCCCCATCAAGTGCCCCGCTGGCGCACGCGGAGCTTGATCGGCGTGGCCCCGAGGTCGAAGGCCTCCCGCAGCTTCCGCTCGATGTAGCGGAGGTAGGTGGCGGGCAGCTCCTTGTTGGCGAACAGCGTGAAGGTGGGCGGATCGGTGGCGCCCTGGGTGGCGTAGAGGATCCGACCGCCGTGCGGCGCCGGTTGGGCGGCCTGGGCCAGCGCCACGATCTCGTTGACCCGGCGGGTGGGCACGCGGCGGTGGTACCGCTCGATGGCGTCGGCCAGGATCGGCAGCAGGCGGTGGACGTTGCGGCCGGTCAGCGCGGAGATGCGGATCACCTCGGCGTCGCCGAGGAACGCCAGCTTCTGGCCCACCTCGTAGGTGACCTCGGCGCGGCGCACGGTGTCGAGCAGCTCCCACTTGTTGAGCAGCACGACGATCGGACAGCCGGCGGCGTCGATCCGCTCGGCCAGGCGCTGGTCCTGGTGGGTGATCCCCTCGGTGCCGTCGATCACCAGCAGGGCGATGTCGGCGGCGTCGACCGCCTGGAGGGCCCGCACGAACGAGTAGTACTCGGTGCCCTCGTCGATGCGGGCCTTGCGGCGCATGCCGGCGGTGTCCACGAACCGGATCGGGCCGTGGTCGGTCTCCACCACCGTGTCGATGGCGTCTCGGGTGGTCCCCGGCATGTCGTGGACCACCGAGCGGTCCTCGCCGATCAGGCGGTTGAACAGCGTGGACTTGCCGACGTTGGGCCGGCCGACGAGGGCGACGGCGAAGACCTTGTCGCTGCCGTCGAGGGTGCCCCGGCCGACGGCCACCGGCTCGTCGTCGGCGGCGGGCTCGGGCAGGGCGCCGACCAGCGCGTCCAGCAGGTCGCCGGTGCCGAGGCCGTGCAGCGAGCTGACCGGGTGCGGGGTGCCCAGCCCGAGCGACAGCAGCTCCCACATCAGGGCCTCACGGCTCGGGTCGTCCACCTTGTTGGCCACCACGAACACCGGCGCCTCGACCCCGCGCAGCAGCTGGGCGACGCGGTCGTCCTCCTCGGTGACGCCGGTGGTGACGTCGGTGACCAGCAGCACGGCGTCGGCCTCGCGGATCGCCTGCTCGCTCTGGCGGCTCACCTTCTCGTCGAGGGCGTCGCCGCCGGGCATCCAGCCGCCGGTGTCCACCAGGCGGAAGCGCCGGCCCTGCCACTCGGCCTCCACCTCCTTGCGGTCCCGGGTGACCCCCGGCTTCTCCTCGACGATCGCCTCGCGGCGGCCGACGATGCGGTTGAGCAGGGTGGACTTGCCCACGTTGGGGCGACCGACGATGGCGACGGTGGGGAGCTCGGACATCGGTGCTCTCAGCTCGGGGTGAGGGCGCGCCGGAGGGCGGCCCCATCGGTGGGGAGGACCTCGACCGGGCGGGGGAGATCGTGCACGGTGGTGCCGTCGAGGAAGCGGTCGCCCGACAGGCAGACGTCGGGGAGCAGGTAGCGGTGGCCCTCGGGTTGTTCGGCCAGGACGCGGGCGAGGTCGTCGCCGGTCAGCAGGCCGGTGACCGAGGTGGTGCCCCCGAAGAACCGGTTCTCCACCGGGACGACCCGGACGTCGGGCCGGCCGAGCGCAGCCACCAGCGGGCCGACCACCGCGGCGCCGGCCGCACCGGTGAGGACGGCGACGGGCGCTCCGGCCCGGGGCCGCAGGGCGACGCCGACCCCTCCCCCGCCCTCGCCGGCGGGGCCGGCGCCGCCGGCCACCCGGACGGCGCGGTAGCCCTCGGCGGGGGCGGCGTAGTCGCCGGCGGCCTCGTAGCGGGCGCCGGCGGGGGCGCCGTCGGCCCAGGCGAAGAACCCGGCGCGGGTCCCGGTGGCATCGTGGACCCGGCCGGTGAACTCCAGCTCGAAGGTGCGGGCCATGCCGACGCCGTCCTCGTGCATGCCGAACCCCTCGTAGGCCTCCGGCTCGGGGAACGGGAGGCCGGCCAGCAGGTAGTACTCGTCGGCCGCGAACACGAGGCGGCGACCGAGCACCGAGCGGAACACGTCCTGCCAGTCCTCGACGCAGGCGACCACGGCGGCCGCCTCCTCGGGCGTGGTGGCCCGCATCCGCGGCTCCGGGTTGAACCGGGAGATGCCGAGGGGGACGACGCAGAGGCTGGCGAGGTCGGGGAAGCGGTCGAGCACGCCGGCCAGGGTGGCGTCGAGCACGGCACCGTCGTTCAGGCCCGGGCAGCAGACGATCTGGCCGTGGATCTCCACGCCGTGATCGAGCAGCGCCCGCAGCCAGCGCAGCGACGGGCCGCCCCGCCGGTTGCGCAGCAACTCGTTGCGAGCCTCGGGGTCGGTGGCGTGGATCGAGACGTTCAGCGGCGACAGGCCCTCGGTGACCACCCGCTCGAGGTCTGCCTCGGTGAAGCGGGTGAGGGTGGTGAAGTTCCCGTACAGGAAGCTGAGCCGGTAGTCGTCGTCCTTGAGGTAGAGGCTGCGGCGCAGCCCGGGTGGCAACTGGTAGATGAAGCAGAACTCGCAGTGGTTGTCGCAGGTGCGGAGCTGGTCGAACAGCGCCGAGTGGACCTCCACCCCGAGCGGCTCCCCCGCCGCCTTCGCCACCTCCACGGTGCGCTCGAGGCCCCCGGTGCGCAGGTCGAGCACCACGTCGGCCTCGTCGGTCAGCCACTTCCAGCGGATGACGTCGCGGGGCGCCTCGCCGTCGACGGCCAGCACCTCGTCGCCCACCGCCACCCCGGCCCGCTCGGCCGGCGACCCGGGCGCGACGGCGACGACACGGGCGGCGGACATAAGCCGGCCATCCTACCGGTGGGTCCCGGACCGACCCCGACCTCGCCCACCGTGACCGGGACCGTGTCGGATCGGGGGACGTCCGGGCCAGGTTCGCCGGGGTGGGCTCCTAGATTGGGGCGATGGCCGTGGATCGGGTGCTGATCGCTGCTCCGCGCGGGTTCTGCGCCGGGGTGGAGATGGCGATCAAGGCGCTGGCCTGGATGGTTCGGGCCTTCGAGCCGCCGGTGTACTGCTACCACGAGATCGTCCACAACCAGGCGGTGGTCGACCGCTTCCGGGAGCGGGGCGTGGTGTTCGTCGACGACGTGGCCGACGTGCCCGAGGGCGCGCCGCTGATGCTGTCGGCCCACGGGTCGGCCCCCGAGGTGGTGGCCGCGGCCCGGGCCAACGGCGGCTACGTGGTGGACGCGGTGTGCCCGCTGGTCACCAAGGTCCACCACGAGGTGAAGGTCCGGGCCGGCAAGGGCTACCGCATCGTGTACGTGGGCCACGAGGGCCACGAGGAGGCGGTGGGCACGATGGCGGTGGCGCCCGACGCCATCCACCGGGTCGAGAGCGTGGCCGAGGTGGCCGCCCTCCCCGCCTTCGACGAGCCGGTGGCGATGCTGGCCCAGACCACCCTCAGCCACCGTGACTGGCGGGACGTGCTCGACGCCACCCGCGAGCGCTGGCCCGAGCTCTGGACGCCCGGTCGCTCCGACCTCTGCTTCGCCACCACCAACCGCCAGGGCGCCCTCGCCGAGATCGCCCAGCGCTGCGACGCCGTGGTCGTGCTCGGGTCCTCCAACTCGTCGAACACCGTCGCCCTGGCCAAGCTGGCCACCGAGGCCGGGACGCCCCGGGTGCTGCGGATCAACTCGGCCGCCGAGTTGCCCGACGACCTCGCCGGCACCGTCGGCGTCACCGCCGGCGCCTCGTGCCCGGAGTCGCTGGTGGAGGAGGTGGTGGCCGCCCTCGCCCCCGTCCACGGCGTCGAGGAGGTGCGCATCACCGAGGAGGACGAGTACTTCCCGCCGCCGCGCAACCTCCGAGACCTGCTGGTCGGGATCGACGCGCTGGCCACCTTCGCCCTCGGCGGGCCGGTGGCCGCCCGCCCCGCCGCCGACGATCGCGCCGTCCACGCCGCCGACGTCCTCGCCGCCATCTGATTGTTGCCCTTCGCGCCGATCCGCCGAGCGAGGGCGTCGACGATCGGCCAGTCGCGCTACGGGTTTGGGGTGCCGGCGTCCTGCTGCGCTCGGTCGAACAGGGGTTGGAGGACCTCGGCCAGCTCGGCGGTGCGCTCCTTGACCGCGGCTCGGCGGGCCTTGGGACCCTCGGCGGCGATCGCCGGGAGCGGGTCGCCGACGAGGACGCAGACCTTCTGGGGCTTGATGAACTTGGCGCCCTTGGGCATCGCCGCCTCCGAGCCGCCGATGCCCACCGGGATGATCGGGACGCCGGTGCGGCTCTGGACGAAGGCGGGGCCGTCGAACAGGGGGGTGAGGGTGGGACCGGTCTGGCGGGCGCCCTCGGGGAAGATCACCAGCGGCTCGCCGGCCTCGATCACCTGGATGCAGGTGCGCAGCGCCTCGCGATCGGCGGCGCCGCGGTCGACCGGGATGCCGCCCAGGGCGGTGAAGAGCTTCCCCCAGAACCCCTTCCAGAGGGAGTCCTTGGCGAGGAACCGCATGCGTCGCTTGGTGCAGGCGAGGACCAGCAGGAAGTCGAGGTTGGAGCGATGGCTCGGGGCCAGGATGAACGGCCCCGA
>WBZU01002317.1_pt1 | contig 13275 bp, 15 predicted proteins | sample 5204311 | NCBI WGS metagenome assembly WBZU01 (sample SAMN12344359, study PRJNA552823) | activated sludge metagenome | biome: Activated sludge suspended growth; feature: Nitrification reactor; material: Wastewater; isolation source: activated sludge from nitrification reactor of wastewater...
AGGCAGCCCGCGCCGAACCCGTTATCGATATTCATCACGCCAACTCCCGCCGCGCAGGAATTCAGCATCGTCAATAACGCGGCCAAGCCGCCGAAGTGTGCGCCGTAGCCTCGACTCGTCGGCACCGCAATCACCGGTTGCCGTACTAGTCCACCGACGACGCTCGGAAGCACACCATCCATCCCGGCCGCCACAATGATTACCCGCGCATCATGTAACCGGTCTTGTTGACCGAGCAACCGGTGCAACCCCGCCACACCCACGTCGTATAAGGTGTCCGTTTTGCTGCCCATGATATCGGCTGTCACACGTGCCTCTTCGGCAACGGGAATATCGGCGGTGCCGGCCGTCACAATGAGCACGGACCCTCGACGCACCAGCTTCGGCGGCACAATGGCCACCACTCGAGCCGCCTCGTGATAGGTCGCCCGCTTGCTCATCCTCAACAATGCGCGCGCGACGGGCGGTTCCACTCGCGTCGCCAACAACGAATTATTCTTCAGCAACAGGGTCTTGGCGATGGCCACCACCTGCGCCACCGTTTTGCCTTCGCAAAAAATGACTTCCGGGAACCCCTGCCGCAGTGCGCGGTGGTGATCGAGCGAGGCAAATCCTAAATTCTCATACGGCAGCGTGCGTAAGCGATGTAGCGCATCCGGCACCGCCACGGCTCCCTGCTGAACCTGCATGAGCAATGCCCGCAACTGATCTTGATTCATGACAGGGCCTTTTCTTCCTTCGCTTCCCGTTCCATCAAGTCACCGACTGCCTGGCGGCAGGGTTTGTCGTCGAACAGAACGGCATTGACCTCCTGCACGATCGGCATATCCACCCCGCACCGTTGCGCTAGCCCCAATGCCGCCTTGGCCGTCCGGACTCCTTCGGCGACGGCCTGCATACTGGCCAAAATGCCTTCTAACCGTTCACCCTTTCCCAACCGTACCCCGACCGAATGGTTGCGACTCAAGGGGCCGGTGCAGGTGAGGATGAGATCCCCCACCCCGGACAATCCGTAAAACGTCCGCGGGTCTGCGCCCATCGCCATACCAAGCCGAATCATTTCGGCCAGCCCGCGTGTGATCAAGGCCGCGCGAGCGTTATGGCCGAGTTCCAGCCCATCCACTACACCGGCAGCCAGGGCCATGACATTTTTTAACGACCCGCCGAGTTGGACCCCAATGAGGTCGTCATCTGCATAGACCCGAAACGTCGGCGTCATAAAAAGCGCCTGGATCGCTTTGACCGCTCCGGCATCCTGGCCGGCGAGGCAGAGCGCCGTCGGTTTTCCTTGGCTGACTTCGCTGGCGAAACTGGGACCGGAGAGGACCATCAATGAATTTCGCATCTGCGCAGGCAGGACATCCTGCATCACCTGCGTCATCAGTTCGAGCGTGGTTTCTTCGATGCCTTTGGTCGCGCTGACGAACGGAACCGGCTGTGGCAGGAGAGGGCCAATCCGGCTGAGGACCAGCCGCGCGACATGCGACGGCACCGCGAAGATGACACAATTAGCTCCGGTCAGGGCGTCGGACAAATTGTTCGTGGCGGTGAGGGTGGCCGGCAGGCGCACGCCCGGCAAAAACACGGCGTTTTCACGTCGCTGTTCAATTGCTTGTACGACTTCCGGTTCATGCGCCCACAGACAGACCGAGATGTGCTTCTCGGCCAAATGCCGGGCCAATGCGGTTCCCCAGGCGCCTGCGCCGATGACCGCTACACGTTGACTCGATGATCGCGTCATGGACGCGGATTATAGGAAGGGGTTTGGAAGGGTGTCAACGAACGCATCCGCCGCATCTACTTCGGCACTGGAATTCCGCGCGCGCAGAGGGTAGGCTGCAGGTCCACGAGGAGCCGGAGCCATGAAGCCTTGTCCCGCCTGCGGACGCGCCCTGCCCGAAATCAATCGCTACTGCACGCATTGCGGAGCGGCGGTGAGCGCCGACGCAGAACAGCAGGCGGCGCCGCAAGCTTCCGGGTCAGCCAGGGATCAGCTCAATCTCCACATCCTGTACGGCATGGTCACGGTCCTAATCGTGTCGGTCATCATGCCGCCCTGGGAAACGCCGCCGTCCCAACCCGCAGCCTTTCTCGGCTTTCACTTCATCCTGTCGCCGCCCCGACCCGATGCCATCATCAGCCGTTTGTTGCTCACGATCGAACTCACCACGACCGCCATCGCCGGGCTCTACCTGTCGTTTCTGTTTCGATCGAAGGGGTAAGGGTACGGCACCAGGCTGGGCAGAATTCTGTTAGTCCAGCGCAAGGGTCAGGCATTTGGCTGCGCCGCCTGATTTCATGAACTCACCCAACTCCACATCATGGGCGCGATACCCCCGGGACTCCAGGAGCCGCATGGTGCGAGGACAGCCGGCCGGAATGACGACCTGCTTGCCGACGCAGACGGCATTACAGGCAAACCGTATGGCTTCGTCTTCAGGCACGGCGAGCCGCTGTTCCTCCGGTACCCGTTGGGCGATCGCGGCCAGGCCATAGGCATCGAAGGCGGCAGGAAAGTACAACAGCTCTCCGCCGCTGAGCGGACAAAAGCAGGTATCCAGATGGTAGAACCGGCCATCGATGAGTTCGAGCGGAATAATTTCACGCTGAAAGATGTCGCTCAGCTTCGGAAATGACCGGATATCCGATCGCTGGCGATAGCCACCGAACCATGTATCAGGAAATCCCAAGAGGTCGCCGGCGCCTTCAAAATAGAGCGACTCCTCGAGCGTCAGCACGTCATACCCGTGCTCGCGGAACCATTGCGCGAAGTACACCTCTTCACGCCGGCGCTCGGGATAACGAAACCGGCTGATCACGACCCGGCGACCGGACACCACCCCGGCATTGGCCGTAAAGACGAGATCCGGCAAGCCGGGAACCGGCTGCATCCGCTCGACGCCCACACCCACGTCCTGCTCCAGCACCTGCATCAGCCGCTGCCATTGGCTCACCGCGCGCGAAGCAACCACCGCATTCTCACGCCGCATCCAGGGATTGATCTCGTAATCGATCTGGAAATATTCGGGGGGACAAACCAGCAGCCGGCTCATAGGCGCCACCCGAGTTCACGCGCCAGCTCTGTGAGAAAGGAGGCGGCGTCCATCACGAGACCGACGGCTTGAAAACTGCCCCGGTCCGCCAGTTTGGTCGGCACGGACGGATTGACATCGACACACACGGTGGGCACGGAGGCGGGCAATAAATTGCCGGTCGCGATCGCGTGCAATGTGGAGGCTACCAACAACGCCAGGCCGACACCCTGCACTTCCGCGCGCATCGCGGCCTGGGCCTGCATGGAGTCCGTCACCACGCCGGGCAACGGACCGTCGTCACGAATCGTGCCGGCCATCACTATGTTGACGTCGTGGCGCACACAGGCCGCCATGATGCCTTCCGTGATGACACCGGAGCGCACCGCCTCATGAATGCTGCCGATCGCGCGAATCCGGTTGATCGTCCGCAGATGATGCTCATGTCCATGCGGAACGGACCGGCCAGCGGTCAAGCCATACCCGAGCGACGTGCCGTACAACGCGGCTTCCATATCGTGCGCGGCCAGCGCATTGCCGCAGAACAAGACGTGGATAAAGCCGGCCTCGATGAGCCAAGTCAGCGCTTCCCGGCCTCCGGCATGTACAATCGCCGGTCCGCCCGCAAGCAGCACCTTGGTGCCGGCCTGTCCCTGCCGATACCCGGCGCGCAACTTCAGCATGCGTTGCGCGATATCCGCGATGACCGGGTGATGCGGCCGCTCTGAAGACACCACGGACTCCATGAACCCGAACACGTCCCGCTCGGCGGGACGGGCCAGCGGAGTGACCCTGATCCCCTCCCTGCCGACGACGATCAAGTCACCGGCCTGCACGGCCCCCATCGGAATCGTCCTCGCCCCAGCCTTGGCAGGATCAACACAAATGGCAAGGTCCATCTCCATGCCCTCGACGTCTACCCATTCACCATCCAAACGGATCTGGGTCGGCAAATGGGTCGTGGCATAAAATTCTTCTGGAAGAATACCCGCAGCGGGAGCAGATTCGAAGCGGCAATCGGCTTCACGCTCCAGCGTGGCCCCATGGGGTTGAATGGCTCGCAAGATTTCCGCAAGGCCACGGCTGGAAGGAGCCCGGATGACGATCCGCGCCTGCGACGGCACGTCTCTCGTGGCGCCGATCTTGACGTCCTGCAGATCGAACGTCCCACCCATCATGACGATCGTATCGAGGACCTTCGCCAGAATCAGAGAATCGATGATGTGGCCCTGCAGGACGACGGTTTCTTGGGACGGGGTCATGGCCGGCCTCTCTCAGTCGTGACTCCCCGGACGCTGCAGCAAGATTGAGGTACGTATACCGTAGATTCTACCATCTGCGAGGGAATCGGCGCAGAGAAGTTAGACTTCCTGTTTCACGACCTCTCGCAGCACGCTGGTGGCATAGGATCCGGGAGGCAGCCAGAACGAGAGGGTCAGCACCGACCCCTCTAATGACCAGACCAGATCGTTGAGGCGCACGCGCAGCGCTCGCCGCTCACCGCGAAATCCGCATTCGGCTCCGGCTTTCGACAGAAGCTCCGGCGTAGTTCCCAAATCCGCGATCACGGCCCGTTCGATCTCACCCGGTACACCGGTGGCCCAGGGTGCGCGGGACCCGAACAGCGGCCCGGTGGGACTGATCTCAAAGCGATCGGCGCGTGGTTGCTCGACCTCCGGCTGTTCCACCGGAAAGCAGGCGCCGTTGTCCGACTTCATGGCCCAGTCCCCCATCCACACCTGGTCGATGCTGTCGATCCGTTTCGCGGCTATCTGATTGAACACATAGGACTGATAGGTGTTCATGAACCAGATGCGCTTCGAGCGCGGCATCTTGTTGCGACGCACAGGATCCTGCAGCAACTCGGCCCCCACCTGAAAGTTCGTGCCCGAGCGCCCTTGTCGTTGAGGGCCGAAATAGTTGGGCACGCCGCGCCGCGTCAGCTCGTCGAAGAGCTGCCGCAACAGATCCTCGCTGCCTGCCCGCACATCCCGCACCACCAGCCGGAAGTGATTACCCGCATGGTGCCCCTTGCGCAACCGGTTACGATGGCGCCCCAGGACCTCCAACGTCAGCAGCCGGTCATCCGTCGGCAGCGCCGCCACAGTTTCAGCTGTCACCCCTTGCAGCGACAACATCTGTGTCGTCACGGCCTGCGCGTCTTTCAATCCGGCAACACCGATGGATTGCGCTTTGATGTGGAGTTGCGAGGAAAGCCGAGATAACAAGTCGGGCGTGGACAGGCCACGTTTCTTGATTCGAATATAGAGATGTTCCCCCTGCCCGCACGGGAGATACAGCGGCCGCTCTTCGACACAAAAATCTTCCGGCGCGCTGCGAATGCGGCCACCCAAGGCGGGAACCGACGCGGTGAGATAGGGGAGGGTCTGATCGAGCCACGAAGAAATCGGCATGGCACTCCTTCTCGTTTCAGGATGCGGACGATTGGCGTCATTTGGATAGGCGACGGGACCACCCGTGTTATACTCAAGCCATGTGGTCCTTAGCACGAGCGCGTGGCGCACAAGGCACGGCACGGCGACGCCACGTTCTTCAACGATGCGCCGCCTTCTCGATCTGCTGCTGCACGATCGCGGCTCTCCTCACGCCCCCGGCCTTCGCCGCCTCCAGGCTGAACGGCGTCGATGTCTTCGCCCAATTAACTCAACACATCAAGCGGCAAGCCGATACCGACAAACAGGCTTTCGCGGTAGCCAGCCAATGCATGACCTGGTTCTATCACCAGCTGCGCCACAAGCCGGCCCCGCCCGCCGTCCAGAACATCGCGTGGAACGGGCGCTCGCCCCAGGCCGCCGCCGAGTCTTCAGGTGAAGACACCGCCGGCTGCCGCACGAAATATCCGGGCGGCCTCGATGCCGTGCGCAGCGATTTCCAACGCACGCAAGCCTTTCTCTCGCTGACCCTGACATTTTATGAATTTGCCCTGGTGGGCGACGGCGATGACAATTCCCTCTACAGCGCGCGCGAGTTACACGACATGCTCACTGCGCTGGACCTGGCCGCCGAACCCTCGCTGGGGACCGATGCCCACCTGCGTTCGCTGACCGCACAATTCGATTCGCTCCATGAAACCCGTGGAATGGAAGCGCTCATGACCGGCATGGGCAAGCTGTACGACCAAGGATATCGCGTCACCATCGCCGATAAGGCCCACTTGAACCGAGTGATGGAATGATCTCCTCCCTGATGCGATGGCAGGAGTCGGCGCGAGTCTGGGTCGGCCATTGGCTGAGTCGGCCCTTCCATCATGTGTTCAACCTGATGCCCCGTCTGGAAATCGGTCTTGCCGACCCGGAACTGACGCGCCTTCCACTGATCCATCCTCCGCTGGCCGGACGCCGTCCATCTGACTGACCTGCACCTGGACCGGTACCTCCCTCGCCATCGCGCACTGGTCCGCGCCGTAGCCGAACTGAAACCCGATTGGATCTTCATCACCGGAGATCTCTTAAATGTGCGTGACGGGTTGCCGCATCTGCTTCGGTTCCTGACCGAACTGCGCAGACTCGCGCCGGTCTTTGTCACCCTCGGCAACCATGACCACTATAGCGGCGTTCGCGTGGATGAATTCGCCGAGCACTTCGATCGCCGGAAAGTGACCTTGCTGCTCAACCAGGTGACCTTTATCCCGATGGAAGGCGGCGAATTGGCCATCGTCGGTCTTGACGACCCCTCACTCCACCGGGCGGATCTCCGTTGCATTCCGTCTCCGCGGCCCGGGCGGTTCACCGTGATCCTCGCGCACGCGCCCAACATTCTCGACCAACTGACCACGGACCATCATGCCGATCTCACACTCTGCGGGCACAGCCACGCCGGCCAATGGCGCATTCCCCCGGTCCCGACCTTCTGGCTCCCGCCTGGTTGCCATGGACGGACCAACGGCATGTATGAGAAGCAGAACCATCGCCTGTACGTGAGCCGTGGGCTGGGCTGGTCGGTGATCCCGCTGCGACTGAACTGCCCACCGGAAATCGTCTTGCTCGAGTGGGCCGCCTGATTGATCGGTCCTCCACGCGCCAACGAGTCACAGCCCATCAGCGAATGCGTTCCAGCGCCTCACGAGCGCGACTCCGCACCGTTTGATCCCAATCTTCCTTGCTGACATACGCCAACTTTTCCTTGGCCGCGGACGCGCGTAATCGCCCGAGCCCCAAGGCCGCGCTGGAACGCACATAGGCATGGTCGTCCTCCAAAGCCGCCATCAGATGCGGCACCACCGACTCATCACCGATGACGCCCAGGTGACTCGCCGCCATGCCGCGTACCTGGTGCTGCTTATCTCCCAACGCCCGCTTGAGCGTAGTAAGAAAGAGGTCCTGTAAACGGGGCGCGATACCCTCCAACCCCTCACGTTGATACTCATTGACCTCGATCAGGGCGAAAGCCAGCTTGAGTCGCTTCTCCGCGACAGTCTGGTTCTCAAAGAGCGTGATCAATTTGGCGCGGGCCTGTTTCTGTTTGCGCCTTGCGCGAATCTTGCCGACCAGCACCCAGATGGCGGCCAGGACGACCAACACCGCCGCCGCCAGCGGAATGGCTTGATCGATAATGAGATCCTGCACATCCGGGGACAGTCGCTTCCAGATCCACACACCGGAAACGACCGCGCCCAACAGCAGGAAAATGGTGGTGAGATTCGCGTGACCGGATTGCGCGTGACGAGCCATGGCAGGCGACATGATAGGGGCCCGGTCCGCACGGCGTCAACGCAGGCCACCTCCTCGACCCTTGACAGTGACCCGTTCGGATGACTAGGCTTCGCCCCCGATGGACCTTCCCGATTTAAAAGACGATCCCCATCTCAACGTACTCCGTCCACTGGTTGAGACCTATCTGGCGTTTTCGCGCCTGGATAGCCGCCACGTGCGTCAGCTTCGACTCACCCCGTCCCAATTCGATGTCATCGCCACGCTGGGAGACACGAAAGGCCTGACCTGCGCAGAACTCTCCACGGCCACGCTGGTCACAAAGGGCACGCTGACCGGCGTCCTCGATCGCCTGGAGGCCAAGGGATTGATTCGCCGCATTCCGGTACCCGACGATCGTCGCAGCACTCGCATCTGCCTTACGGCCAAGGGCGACCGGCTCTTTCAGAAAACGTTTGCTGCCCACATCGGATTCCTTCGCCCGTTCTTCCAACGGGCACTGACAACCGCCGAAGCCAGTGAGCTCCGTGGACTCGTGCTCCGTCTGCAACGAAGTTTGCAGGAGGCGCCCGCCGTATGATCCGCGTGACCGTCTTGGGGTCCGGCACCAATGTGCACCCCACGCGGGCGGCGGCCGGATACCTGGTCCAAACCGATCAGACCTTTCTCCTGGATTTCGGTCCTCGCACACTGACCAATCTGATCAAGAGCGGCGTCGATCGCCACCGGGTCACGCACATCCTCTTCTCTCATTTCCACGCCGACCATTTTGCCGACTTTATCCCCTTCTTTTTTGATGCCGTCATCTTTTGCAAATATCAGGGCGGACAGAGACCGCCGTTGACCCTCATCGGCCCTCGAGGAACCGCGACCCTGATGCGCGCCATGCTGACGACGTTTCCCAGCTTCGATCGCGCGCCGTTTCGAGTGACGATTCGGGAAGTGTCCGACCGCGCTTTTCGCATTGGTGACACGCGCATCAGACCCGCCACGGTCCGGCATGCCCCGCGTCTCCATTGCGTCGGGTATAGGATCGAGTACGAGGATCGCGTTGTCGCCTATTCGGGTGATTCACTCTACTGCGACGGCCTGGTACGACTATGCCGCGAAGCCGATGTCGCCATCCTGGACTGCTCGTTTCCGGAGAATCAGCCTGGTGCGGGACATCTCCACGCCGGGGAATGCGGCCGCGTGGCGCACGAGGCCGGCATCGACCGGCTAGTCCTCTCACATTTTTATCCGATTGCAGAACGATATGATGTGTGCGCGCAGGCGGCAAGCCGGTTTTCGGGCCGGGTCCGGATGGCCAAGGACCTGCTACGCCTGACAAGCTAGGCCCTGATTGAGTTCGACAGGAGTTCGAACGGGACTTGCGCGAAACGCCCTACAGCCCTTCTTCGCGCTGCTCGCAACCGAGAATCTCAATGAACCGCGGCAAGCGATACTTCTTCAGCGGCTCATCCAGCTTGTTGTAGATCGCCAAAAGATTCTTGATCATGCGGGCGAGGATCGCCCTGGTGGGACTCTTTTGCAGGAACCGGTCTTCAAATCCGTAACCGGCTTCGGTGAGGAACCTCGCACAGTTCTTCTCGGTCAGGAGTGCGCCCCCGTTGAAACAATCGATGAAGATTTTGTACCGGTCTGAATCGAATTTGACGAGGAAATGGCCCGGCATTCCGATGCCATGCACCGGCAGTTGCAGGCGCCGGCCGATCAGCAGATACACCGTCGAGAGACTGATCGGGATCCCCGTCCGTCGGTCGATCACACAGTTCAGGTAACTGTTCTCGACTTCGTAGTAGTTCTTGGTGTTTCCTTTGAATCCGGCCTCCGTGAACAGATAACGATTCAGCGCCTTCACCGTCTCCTCACCCGACACCCGCGAGCCAATCTGCTCACGAACATCCTGTGCCATGCGATCCAGCTGCCGCTGGTACGCCTGCACGTCGAGCGAGGGATAGGCATACCGCGCGAGGAGAAACGCGCCGCGCTCAAGATCGACCTGTTCGTCGGGAAACGCGATCAGGTCACGAAAGTCCTCCTCCAGCTTCGTCCCGCGAATCTCTTCCAGGACGGTCACGATCCGGTCGGCCATCTCCGGCTGTTCAATCTCGGCCTCCTGTAAGAGCGGCACGGCGGAGTCGCCATAGTCGATCAGTTTTCCGCTGATCGTTTTGACGATGCGTTCATCCTCGTCGCCGAGGAGCCGGATCAATGCGCGGATTTGGCTTTCATTCACGAACATGGAGCAATCCCACTGCCGAGCGCCTACCCGATCGCCCGCCGGAAGGCACGCGCGCCGCCGTAGAGGCATAGCGCGTCGAACAGCACCATCACCCCGATAACCATGGCCACATGAGGCAAGGCTTCGGCCCAGCCTTGCAGAATCAAGGGCCGCACGGCATCGATGGCCCAGGTCATCGGATTAAACTGTGCCAAAAACCCCATCCAACCCGGCATAGCCGCCAACGGCACCAGCGCCGAGCTCAAGAAAATCATGGGGAGAGAAAGAAACCCGAGCACCGAAAAGAAATCGCCGTGGCTTTTCACGGAAAACGCCATCGCCATGGAGATGGCCGTCAAACCCACGCCGAACATCATACCGATCAATAAAATGGTCGCCACCCCCGGCAAACCGGTCACGGGCTGCACGCCGAACAACCAGGCCACTCCGAGAATGACCAATACCTGTAGCGAGGTGATGGTGGTGACGAAAATAAACCGGCTCAGAATGACCGAGGTCCGGTTGATGGGCGTGGACATGAGGCGTTCCAGAAAGCCGTTTTCCTTGTCGAAGAGCAGGTCGACCCCGCCGGCCAACCCGTTGTTGAGCACGGTCATCACCACGACACCGGCGGTGAGAAAACTAATGTAGCTCGATGACTGCGTTACCTGCATATCCGCCGCGCGTTGGAACAGGTTGCCGAAAAAAATCAACCAGAACAACATGGGCTGCACCAACGTGAAGAGCATGCTGAACTTTTCCCGGCTCAGCCGCCGCACCCACCGCATGGTCAACGCCCGAATTTCCTGCCAATATTCTTTCATCGCCTGTCTAGCAGCTCCTTGCCGCCCTTAGGCGTCTTCCGTTTTCGGCTGGTCGTCTTTGATGGATCGGCCGGTGTGCGCGATAAACACATCATCCAGCCGCGGCCGGTGGTAGTCGATGAATTCCAGCTGGCAGGTCAACCGATTCGCCGCGTCCAGAATCGCGGGCAAGGCCTTCTCTGGGGAATCGACCCGAATATCCAGGCCGTTCGCCGTCGCCGTGACCGCCCGGATGGCCGGAAGATTCTTTACGGCAGCCGCCAGTTTTTCCACCCGATCATGCTCGCGCACTGTCAGCGACACCAGGTCGCCCCCCAAGCCGGCTTTCAATTCAGTGGGAGCCCCGAGGGCCTTGATCCGCCCGCCATCAATGATCGCAATCCGGTCGCACAACTGATCGGCCTCATCCAGGTAGTTGGTCGTCATGACGACGGTGATGCCCCGCTCGCGCATCGCCCGCACATGCTCCCAAATGCGCAGCCGGCTTTGGACATCCAACCCCAAGGTCGGCTCGTCCAGAAACAAAATCTTGGGATCGGGCAGCAACCCGCAGGCAATATCCAGCTTTCGCTTCATGCCCCCGGAATAGGTCTTGGCCGGCCGATCGGCTTGCTGTTCCAGCTCAACCAGTTTCAGGAGCTGAGGAATGCGTGCGGCCGCTTGCTCCGGGGCTAAATGGTAGAGGTCCGCGAGCAACTCTAGATGTTCTCGACCGGTGAGAAAGCGATCGATGGCCCGCTCCTGCGGTACATACCCGATGGTCTGTCGAACACGATCGGCATCCTTCACTGAATCCAGTCCGAAAATGGTGGCGGCACCGGATGTCGGGGTGAGCAGGGTGATCAGAATACGAAGGGTCGTACTTTTGCCGGCCCCATTCGGGCCAAGCAGACCGAAAATCTCGCCGGTGTAGACCTGAAAGGACAGATCATCGACGGCCCGGACCTTATCGTAGGTTTTGCCGAGGTGCGAGACGTCTATGGCGACCGGACGCCCCATCATCCCCACCCTCCGGCGCCCCGCCGTTCCGCCAGCTTGAACTGAATCAGATCGCTGAGGCGGCGTGCCTGCTGCGCCACATGCTCAGCCTCCAGCAGAAACTGTTTCTCCAGCGGGGTACAGTCGAGGTACGTGGACAGGGAGTTCACGAACACCTCGTCGCTCACATCGGGCCGAATCAAACTATGCAAGGGGGCGGCCTCTTCGTCGGCTTTGAGGTATTCGCCGAGCACATCCATCAAATACCGGCGCAACGCCGGCTCAAGCGAGACCGCGCCGCCTCGCGGCTTCAGCGCAATGCGCGCTTCGCGATAACTTTTGTCAAAAAACTCCTCCTGAATTTCGTACCGCTCCAGGCCTTGCAGAAGAATATTCGAGCGGCCGTCAGGCAGGGCCTGCACACTGGCTAATCGCCCCACACAGCCCATGGTAAAAATCGGAGGATTGCCGTCGTATTGCTCCTCCCACCCTTCCTTCAACAGCGCCATACCGATACATTGCCCTCCCGCAGCCGCATCCGCTACCATTTGGCGGTACCGTGGTTCGAAGACATGCAGGGGCAGGTAGGTTTTGGGGAAGAACACCACGTTCGGAAGCGGGAACAGAGGAATACGATCCGGGATGGGAAACGGCTGGGCTTTTCCCGCCAATTCCCGGTTCGATTGTTCGCGTTCAGGCTCGAGAAACATGGCTCACGATAGCCCATGCTTTTCCATGTTGTCAACGCTGCCGCCGAGCCTCGTCACGACCGAGACCATCAGAAAACCATCATGAATACTGGCGTTTCTTCATCCGTCCCTCAAAAAGACAAGAGCGACCGTCTAGTCGCCTCTTCGTCTAAGACCGCAGCGAGTGCGATGCCGGATCTGATGAAATTGCTCTTCGCGTGCCTCACACTGCTCCTGCTGCCGGCGGGCTGGGCAGCCTTCGTCCCGGCATCGATCGCGATGGACGACCACCCTGACGCCTTCGATCTCGCCGCGCCGGGATATCGGTACCAATTCCCGCAAGACCATGGCGCGCACGAACGCTTCCGCACGGAATGGTGGTATTACACTGGCCACCTGACCAGCTCAACCGGCCGGAAATTTGGTTTTCAACTCACTTTCTTTCGCCGCGGCATGCCTCCCGAACAAATCCACACGCTGCCCTCTCAATGGTCTATCCAACACCTGTATCTCGCCCACCTCGCCCTCACCGACCTGGAGAATGGACGATTCCTCTACGCGGACAAAGTCAGCCGCGCCGGACTCGGCAAGGCCGGGGCCGATACCGGCCGCCTGCATGTGTGGATCGATCGCTGGTCCCTCTCTGCCGATGGGGCATCCCCTCCGCGACAGACCCTGCAGGCCGCGACCGACGCCTTCGCGATCGATCTGGCACTGAGATCGACAAAGCCGTTGGTCGTGCATGGCCAGAACGGCATCAGCCGCAAAGGCCCGTCGACCGGCCAGGCCTCGCATTACTACTCGCTGACCCGGTTGGCCGCCGAGGGCCGTATTCGCCTGTGCACCGAGACCTTCACT
>WBZU01002322.1_pt1 | contig 13251 bp, 16 predicted proteins | sample 5204311 | NCBI WGS metagenome assembly WBZU01 (sample SAMN12344359, study PRJNA552823) | activated sludge metagenome | biome: Activated sludge suspended growth; feature: Nitrification reactor; material: Wastewater; isolation source: activated sludge from nitrification reactor of wastewater...
CAGTCTTCAAACTCCCATCTGAATCAAAGAGTCTAGTATCTGAGAAGAGACGGGTCTCATGCAAGTGGAATTCACAGCCCGTATTCTCCTCTTTTTGAGTGGAACGTGGCTATAATATCGGAAGGTCAGAGTGCGGCACGAATGAGGAGGGAATATTCCTAAAGCCGGCGATGATTGTTCGTGAGTGGACGGGACCAGGGGATTCTTCTGCGATGCATGAGGCGTTACGTCCCGGCTGGATCTGCATCCAACTCCAAGTTCCAATAGAGATAGTCACGCCAACTTTCCGGTGTATTTCTGATGCCAATGGTGATGGTAATGACGGGATTCCAGCGAGGCTTCACCGGTTTCTTTTTCAACTTCATCCCAGCCTCTTCAGGCGTGCGCCCGCTTTTCCGATTATTGCATCGCCAACAAGCCGTCACGATGTTTTCCCAGGTCTTTTTCCCACCTTTGGCAATGGGAACCACATGATCGAACGTCAGTTCTTCCGTTCGAAACTTATGGTAACAATACTGACAACAGTATCCGTCGCGCGTAAAGATATTGATGCGGGAGAACTTGACGGCCCGATGGCTGTCCTTCAATCGCACCAGTTTCAGTAGCCGCATGACTGAGGGAAGTTTGATCGACAGAGAAATTCCATGAATTTCACGATCGTAGACCTCCAGCACTTCGACTTTCCCTTGCCAGAGGAGTGCGATCGCTTTTTGCCAATGTACAACCCGTAGGGGTTCGAATGTGGAATTGAGCAGGAGGGTCATTTCCATGCAGCAACCTCATCTTCACTCGAGCTCCCGAATTTGGGAAAGGCTCGTCTGATGGGCCCAGCTACATCACAGGTGTTTCTATGCCATAAGGTTGCGATGAAATCAAGTAAGGACGCTCCTATTGCGGCGTCCCGTCGATGAAGGAGAAGTCATTTCCCATGAGTGAATATATAGCGGTTGCGTCCGTCTCCGAGATTCCCGCCGGCACGGGACGGACTGTGGAAGTCGAGGGAGTCTGGGTCGCCGTGTTTAATCTGGATGGGACATTCTATGCGATTGATAACGCCTGTCCACACGCTGGTGGTCCACTCGGTGAAGGCAAACTCTGCGGAACGAACGTCGAGTGTCCTTGGCACGGTTGGAAATTTAGCGTCGTGTCCGGAGAGCGCGTCGGCAATCCGAACTTTCAGGTGGCGCGTTGTGATGTACGTGTCATCGACGATCGGATCGAAATCAGACTTCCACCAGAGTTGCAGTTTCCTCCATCGAATTGATTCCGTTGATGGGTGCTCCAACTCTCAGTCCTGAGAAATGCGGTCCCCTGCCTTTCGCCGTCTAGCCATGCTACTTCTACTAAAGCCACTAAACTCTAGTACTATCAATGCTTTGCACGATTTGAATTGAGGAGCAAAATGAGCAAAAGAACCGGACGATCAATCAAAAAGTGAGCGCGCACACGCTCTTGCAGATTCTGACAACTTTCCTTTAGTCTGTACGAGGCCATTCTGCTTGTGCCTTTTGTTCAGCAGACTGTGGCACCAATAATACAGAGCAGACCTAAACCGTAAGCACGGCGACGCTCACACGGCTGATCAATAATAACGTTCATCATCTTCAGTAAGATTTTCGTGTAGAGAGACCGTGAATACTTACGGTTCGAGTCCATCAACAATGCGCTCGTGATGCAACCCTTTCGTTTCACTGCATTTCTCTATTGCTTGGCTATCATGCTACTGGTAGCGACTCCCCAAGGCATCGCACGGGCAGAAGTGAGTGACGCCGACAAGGCACAAGCCATCGTCCACGTGCTTGACTATGTCGGCGTCGACTACCCTGAGTCCGTGCAGAACGGTCAAGTGATCAAACAGGAAGAGTATGCAGAGCAACGCGACTTTGCGGCCCAAGCCCTCACACTCCTCGGCCAGTTATCTCCTGTGTCTGAGCAAGAGGTGTTAGTACAGCAGGCACGTGAGCTTTTGGCCCACATCGAGGCGAAGGCGTCAGGAACCGTGATTTCTACTCTTGCGAATCAGCTGCTCGTTCGCGTCATCGAAGCATGGAAGCTGAGCGTGGCGCCGCGTCAAGCTCCAGACCCTCAACGTGGTGAGACCTTGTTTGTGCAACACTGCGCTGCCTGCCACGGTACGCAGGGGAAGGGCGATGGGCCATTGGCCAAGGGAATGGACCCAGCTCCCCGTAACTTTCACGATGAGAGTCGGATGCGTCAGCGTAGCCTCTATGGTTTGTACAATACGATCACACTTGGCGTACGTGGTACGCCGATGCGCGCATTTGGGGAACTGTCCGAAGCAGACCGTTGGGCGTTGGCCTTCTTTGCCGCCACCCTGCGCGCCGATCCCGTTCTGGTGACCAAGGGTGAGGGATTCTGGTTGCAAGGACAGGGGAAAGCAGATTTCCAGACCCTACGCACGTTCGTCATGACCACACCTGTCCAACAGGCTTCTACCGGTTCATCGCTTGATGCCGTGCGTGCCTATCTTACACAGCAGCCGCATGCGCTGGAGACTGGAGCGCACGAACCATTGACCTTCTCGCGCCTGAAGCTTGAAGAGACTGTGTTCGCCTATGCCAATGGTAACCAGGAAGGTGCTCGGCGCCTCGCCATCGCCGCCTATCTCGAAGGGGTTGAACTGGTCGAGTCGGCGCTGAACAATATTGATGCACCGCTGCGTGTGGAAATAGAGCGTGAAATGATGGCCCTTCGTACGGCTATTGCGGAGGGCTCAAGCGTCGAGTCAGTGACCGCGCGGACAACGAAGATCAAGACATTACTCGACCGTGCGTCGGAGAGACTTTCTGGCAGCAATTTATCTCCGAATACGGCATTCGTGAGTTCACTGTTGATCTTACTGCGCGAAGGGTTGGAATCGATTTTAATTATTTCGACCATCATCGCCTTCGTCGTCAGGACTGGCCGACGCGACGCACTCCCCTACATCCACGTCGGCTGGATCGGAGCCGTGGCACTTGGCGTTGTGACCTGGAGCTTCGCCCGCTATCTGCTCGGCATCTCTGGTGCGAATCGTGAGGTAACGGAAGGCCTCACAGCCTTGTTGGCTGCGGCCATGCTGCTCTACGTGGGATGGTGGCTACACAGCCGCTCGAACGCGCAGGCATGGAACCGCTATGTCCGAGAACAACTGAACAGTGCGTTGGCCACACGGACGCTCTGGACGATGGCCGGGCTTTCCTTCCTCGTCGTGTACCGAGAGTTGTTTGAGATGATTCTATTCTATGAAACGTTATGGTCACAGGCCGGGGCGGTCGGGCACAGTGCGGTAGTCTGGGGCATCGCCATAGCAGCGGTGCTGTTGGTGCTGATCGGTGGTATGATTCTTCGCTATAGCGTACGTCTACCGATCGGGCCGTTCTTCACCGTTGCTTCAACTCTCCTGGCGGTGATGGCCATCATCTTTGTTGGGAACGGCATTGCGGCGCTCCAGGCGGCAGGTGTTTTGGACGTGACGAATGTTCGTTTCTTCTCCCTCCCGTTATTGGGTATTCACCCGACCATACAAAGCCTTGTGCCGCAAGCACTGATACTCGCCCTTATCGCTGGTGGGATTTGGTCTAACCGAGAAAAAGCTGATTAGTTCACACAAGCGCGGGATGAATGCTCCTCGGAAGCGCCTCTCTAAAAGGAAAAGGTGCTGTTCCTGATGAATCCCCCCCACTCTCTCTCCTTCTTGCCTAGAGAGAGTGTGTGCGTCGAGACACCGATCGAATTCTTTAACTCCATCAGGTCCGGCTCGTGAGGCTCCTTACACTGCATACGGGCTCGAATGTGGGCTATGACGGAGGAGGAAACGGTGGAGTCGACTGTGGGTCGGAGTCTGGTGCTTTGGGAGTGACCCCATCGGCCGGTAAGGAGGCAGCATTCACCTTCTTGAGGTCGAGGTGGGCGTGCCAAATAAATTCCCGTTCGAACCATTGGCCGCGCACGCTCTGATCACGGAGTTGAACCCGTATCTCATAGATATGCCCTTCGACTTGTTTGACGCGCCATTCGCCAAGTCGAACGCCCTGCCCACGCCCTTTCATACTTCGTACGTGCTCGTTCATGGCATCGAAAATCGAGGGAAACCCGATGGCCGGATGGTTCTGTACAAGGGCCAAGGCTTCAGCCTCTTGCGTCGTTCTCGATGGGGACGTCGACGGCAACGACATCCATGCATAGTAGAGTCCGCCGAGCAACAAGACGGCCACAACGGCATAACGGATGACGTGGGGGCCCAACGATCGTAAAGAAGTTACGCTGTGACTCATGTGTGTGAAGATCAGTGCTGGAAAATCCTTCGCTGGCTTGCATCTTAGGAAGATCCGGAATGTCCTGTCAATCCGACCAGCGTGCGGATGGCCGGGCAATCTGCTTGTCTGATGAAAAGCCGATGTGTTACAAGTACCTTTGCGTTCAAGCAGAGTGCAGACAGGATGACTAGCGGGTATGAAGTTCTTTTTGTACGGTGATCTCCTCAATCCATCACAGCTCCAACGGCGAGCTCCGGAACATCAATTTCTATACCGTGCCACGCTATCGGATCATGCCGTCAGGTTTTGTCGATGGTCCTCGCAATGGCGCTGCGGACTCGCCAGCATCGTCCCTTCACAGGGTGAACAAGCATGGGGCGGCGTATTCGAATTAACCGATGAAGATGTGAACAGCATGGATCAGTTTGAGCAGGATGTCCCTCAAGGCGCCTACCGTCATCTCCAGGTCACAGTGTTGACCGAGGCAGGAGAAAAGGAACTGGTCACGACCTATGCCGCCAACCCAATCGGGAAATTCAAGCCAAAGGATCACTACCTTGATTGGGTGCTCAAAGGGCTCAAACAGTGGAAATTTCCAGAGAGTGTCATTCAGCAATGGGAGTCATATAGGCCACGGTAACCTGTGAGTCGACGGCTGAATACAAACAGCCGGTGGCTCAGCTTACATAGAGGAGATTATGCCAAAACCCAAATACCACATTCTTGTCTGCACAAATTCTCGTCCCCCTGGTCACCCCAAGCCCTCATGCGGATCAGCCGGAGCTGCACAACTGCTCATGGCCTTCAATATGGGCTTGATGCAGCGCGCGGTGCCTCCAGGACAGGTCTTGGTGAGTGCGACTGGTTGCCTTGGTCCTTGTGAACAGGGTCCGACTGTGGTCGTCTACCCAGACAATACCTGGTACTCCAAAGTCACGGAAGCAGACGTCGCGACGATTCTCGATGAACACGTGACGAAGGGTACACCGGCAGCTCAACTCAACCCCGATGCGGTGTGGAAATAGCAGTCATCAGAAGCAACCACGTGCTTTGTAGCAAGTCGGCAATAATATGACGAACCCTCTATGACGATACCTACGGTTCATGAACACAAAGCCCATGCACCCCGATCGGTCGGATGCACGATTATTACCTGCAGCGATACTCGTATAGCCGATACGGACAGCAGCGGCCAGCTCATTCAAAAGCTACTCAAAGACCAGGGACATACGGTTGTTGAATATCATCTCGTCAAAGACGATCCCGCGCAGATCCAACTATGGATCGCACGGGCGATGACGAACGAGGCCGTCCATGCATTGATCATCAATGGAGGGACTGGGGTTTCACGGCGAGACAGCACATTCGAAGCCGTTGATGCGATGCTGGAGAAACGGCTCCCCGGATTCGGTGAAATCTTTCGGCTCTTGACTTACCAAGAAATGGGATCGTCTGCCATTATGAGCCGAGCCACCGCCGGCATTATCAAAGGCCGGTGCGTCTTTTCCATCCCCGGTTCCGAACATGCTGTCAAAATGGCGATGGAAAAACTCATCCTTCCGGAACTTGGCCACCTGGTCCAGCAACTCTCGAAGTAACGGTGAGGGGGCAGTTGGGGGATCACCGCAAAACTTGGCACACCCCTTACCCTTCACTCTTTCTAGCAGACTGGTGACAATGTCCACCAACGGCGTTCTCGCCTCGCTCAGAGGCTCACCGTACGGCAGAGAGTACGATTCGCCTCTTCGCTCGCTCCAGCCTTGCCGGAGAGTCTTTCTGAGCAGCCCGTGGGACACACTAATGGCATCCGTGATCTCGAGTACGACGCCCTTTCCAGGGTCATCACAGGGTTTGTCAACATACTGCTAGTCCTGCGTAATCTTCGGTTCGTCATACGATATCTCAGTAGAGATCTTTGACTGCGCGTAGCGTTTATAAAACGACAAGACGTCACGTACGGAAATCACGCCGGTAATCTCGCCGTTCTTACTGACGCCAAGATGGCGTACGCCTAATTCAGCCATCATCGATTGGGCGTCATCGATGGATGCGCTTCCCTCGATCGTGCACACCGGCGCCGTCATAATTTTCTCGACTGTCATTTTTCCTAATGGTTTTCCCGATGCAACAGCCCGTCGTACAATATCGGTATCCGTGACGATCCCCACGAGCTGCTTTCCTTTTTTGACGAACAACGATCCGACTCGTCTCTGACGCATCGCCTTGGCGGCACTTGCGATGGATACCTTGGGCCCGATCGTTTTAGGCCCTTTTGTCATGATTTGTGCGACTGTAGACATGGCTTCCTCCCTGATGAATGGATGCAGTTTCGACGGATGAACGCCGGCCACGCTCACGTTGCCTTGGGTAAGAGTAGCACAGAATACGTGGCGACCTCAAAACAGGTGGTAAGAAGAACCGAACGCTGAAATCGCTGTGCGCACGTCCTCGACGAACCGATGTTGAACAACAAGGTCCTCAAAGTTTCGAGAGCCTGGATGGCATGGATCGAAGTAGAAGCGCCCAAAGAGGGTTGCCGATTCGCCACTCTATTAAAATCGGAGCGTACCTTCCACGACCATCACACAATGCCCGCCGACCTTGACCCCTTGAATGACATCATTGTCCGACTCCACCTGGACAAGAATCCGCGAAGGTCGGTCAATCTCATAGCCTTGCTCGACGAGAATCTCCGTAGTGGGACCCACCTCAACGATCCCGTGGTGAACCAAGTAGGCCCCCAACGCGCCGGCAGCACTCCCAGTCGCAGGATCTTCCAAGATGCCAATTTTGGGCGCAAACATCCGCGCATGGACCGAGGTGAACGATTCGACCGTCACTGTCGTGAACACCATGATCCCATTGGCGCCAAATCGTTCGCAGACAGGGGTAATCGCGGATGCGTCAGGAATGATCGATCGTACAGCCGTGAGAGTCCGTACCGGAACGATCAAAACCGGCAAGCCAGTAGAGACGACCTGAAGTTCCCAGTTGGTTTCGACAACGCCGGGTTTCGGCAAGCCGAGCGCTCGACCAACCGAATACACCTCGTCAACCGCCTTAATTGGCTCGAGAAACTCCGGCTTTGGCTGAGACATCACGACCCGCACAACTCGTCCCTGCTCACTGTGCACTTCAACGGGAAATACGCCGATGTTGCATTCCTGCATGAGACAGGTGACACCTTCGTTCAGTGCAATCCGTTTAAGATGGGCCAGTACATAGAAGGTGCCCAGCACCGGATGGCCGGCAAACGGGATCTCCTGCGTTGGGGTAAAGATCCGTAATCGTGCAGCTGCGGCAGGATCAATCGGTGGAAAAACAAATACCGTTTCCGAAAGATTCATCTCACGGGCAATCTGCTGCAGTTCGTCGTCCTTCAGTCCATCCGCCTCTGGGAACACCGCCACTGGATTGCCCCCGAACGGTTGAGTCGTAAACACGTCTGCCTGATAGAAGTTCAGTGTCCGTTGTTCGCCCATCACCCCTCCTGAAATTATCTCAATCACCGCGAAATGCTAGTTTTTAAAACGCAAGATACCCCACCATGATTGACAGAACCCGTCCGCTTTGGCACACTCCGCCGGTGGATTCGATCACTGAGCAGGACATCGCCCATGCCTTAGACGTTTTGGGGCTCACCCACCCCTTCACGGTCGAAGACCTCGAACGGGCGAAGCGCGTGCAGCTCTATACCTGGACCCCCTCGCGCTATGCGGGCCTGACCAATAATCCTAGTCAATATACACAAGAGTTTCGGAAAGCAGAAGAGATGACCAAAACGGTTGAGGCTGCCTACGCTCTGATTTCCACAGTATTCATCCCGGACGATTCCGACCAATAGACTGACGGAATTTGCTGAACGTCCCTTGTCTCGCCCGTCCTACATCCACACAGATGCTTAGCAGTGTGTTGACAAACCCAAGAACGAGCTCGGAAATGGAGCCCTGCCTGAGGTCACGACCCTCTGGAGAATACCGCGCAGGCTGTTCAGAAAGGCCATCCAGCAAGGCCGCAGCGAGCGAAGAGGCGAATCGTACTCTCTGCCGTACGGTGAGCCTCTGAGCGAGGCGAGAACGCTGCTGGTGGGCTTTGTCAACAGCCTGCTAGTTAACTGGCCTCGTGGCTGGTGACCCGCGACATTCCTTCATCACCGGACGATTGTGCAACCGGCCAGGTAATCAAGCCGGAGACCCCGTCAGCTGATCCCACCGGTTGCGTCTGCTGCGCATAGATCTGCGGTAATTGGTTGGTTCTGAATTTTGAAATATACAGGAATACATGTTCGCGTGAATTCACCCGCACCGCCCAGGGGTGAAAATCGCGTTTATAGAATTCTTCGCACAGCTGCATCGCATCGAGGCACGATAAGGTACTCGGGTCGTTCAAGGTGTAATAGTAATCGAGCGGGAGATCGTACTCCTCTTGCTTATGGATCGTAATCCCAAAATTCTCAGGATGCCGCACCATCGGCGTATGGCGATAGGCCACGAAGTAGAATAGTTCTAGCGAGTGAATGACCGGCTGATTCTCCAGCACAAACTGTCGGGTCTCCATCGCCTCCTCGAACGTTTCACCGGGGAAACCGTAGAAGGCCATCACATGGTTCCAAATCCCCGACTTGGCCGCCATCTCCAGGTTGCGTTGGATCACACTCTTCTTGGCATGTTTGTCCATCAGATTCAAGACACGTTCATTCGCCGATTCCATTCCATAATAAAGCGTGCAACAGCCGGCCTGAGCCGCAAGATCCCACATGGCCTGCTCTTGCAGTGACTCTTCAAATCGAATGAGCGTCGTCCACTTGATCCCTACATGTTGATCGACCAGCAGCTGGGAGACTTTCTTAAATAAAGCCGGTGGGTAGGATTCGTCGCTGAATAAAAAGTGTCGGCAGTGGTACTTATCCCGTAACGTCTTGATCTGGTCGACCACCAGCTGAGCCGGCATTCCACGATACTGATCGAAGTAACCCTGCCCATGGTCACAGAATGTACACCGCCCCCAGTAGCACCCACGTGTCGCGAGGTAGGGAATGATGAGCTCCGGAACGAAGTAGCGATCGAGCGGCATGCCATCAAAATCTGGTAGTGGCAGCGATTGCGTCTTTTCAGTATAGACCTCTGAATTCCGATGAAGTCCCGAGGCATCGCGATAGATCAGATTAGGCACGGAGGCGAGCGGCCGCTGTCCATTCAACGCCTCGATGAGCCAGAGCAGCGCATGCTCCCCTTCGTAGAGAATCGCAGAGTCAAACACCTCCGTAAAGAATCGCTCATGATGCACCAGGTCTTCTTGAAGGCGTGTGATGATGTTGCCGCCCACTACGACATGGATGCCTGGGAATGATTCCTTGATCAATTTCGCAAAGGTGAGCCCAGCCAGTAACTGCATCTGCGTGCCGATCGAGATACCGATCACATCCGGCTGCCCTTTAGCCACTTCCGGAAGGACCAGCTGGTTGCAGAGATCCCGATAGACATTCACCTGCTCGTCTTCCAAACAGGCAAAGACTTCCTTTGAGACACCAGGGCGATAGCCCAGGTTGCTTTCCATCGGATAGAACACGAGTGACGCAGGATAGTAGGCGGCCGAGATATAGGCCATCGTCTCACGAAAGGTATTGAGTGCCCCTTCTAATAACTCAGCCTGATAGAATCGTTCGCCACGCACAATCTGCTTGGCATCTTCAGCTCGATCCGCGAGATCGAACACATCACGCTCATAGGCCTGCTCGACCACGGCGAGTTGATTCATCTCTCGTTCAGTCAGTGCGCCGGCCTTTTCTTTCTCTTGCAATCCTTTCAGCTGCATGCCCAACCGAGCTTTCACCCAGATCAAAAACTCCATGCTGAAGAAGTGGTCCCACATCCCGATATTAATATCGCGTTGGATAACCGTGTGGCCCGCTTCACGTAGCACGGCGGTCAGTGAAGGCAACGCAAGGTACGGCGCCGTTGGCACCCACTCAGGCGGAAACAGCAACATGACCTTGGACTTCTTCCGATCCTCTTTTTTGATCGGAACCAAGCCATCGATTTGTACAAGTCCGTTACTGCTCATGGTGTTTTCCGAATTCTCGCCACTCAGAACTGAGGTTACATTTTCCCTGCCAGAGTCGTAGTGACACCAATAGTTTTCGCTGATTTATATTGGAGTTCAGATAGCTTACCTAAACCAAATCTTGAGATATAGAGAAAGATGTATTCGCGTGTATAGAGCCGTAGATCCCATCCAGGGTTATGGTTCCGTTCGAATTGTTCGAACACGCGCTCCGCTTCTTCAATACTCATCCCGTTCTTGACGGTGTAATAGTAATCGAGAGCCAAATCCCATTCCGGATTCTTGTACGCCGTCACGCCCCACTTCTCCGGATGCTTCGCGACTGGATTGTGCCGTCCGAGGTCAAACGTCCCGAAGCCGAGCGAATGCACATGGTCCTTGTTCTGTTCAAGAAACTGCACCGACTGCCAGGCCTCTTCTTTCGTCTCTCCAGGAAATCCGAAAAATCCCATACAGTGATTCCAGATCCCCGCCTCTGCGGTCAGCTTGAGGTGTTTCGTCATTACCTCGGCCGTCGTGGCCTTATCCATCAGCTGTAAGACGCGCTCGACGCCAGACTCATAACCAAAGTGGAGGTACTTGCAGCCCGATTCCTTTGCATCCTGCCAGACCGCCTCATCAAGCAAACTCTTCTCAAATCGCATATGGGTTGTCCAGACGATACCCATCTGGCTATCAATCAATCCACGCGTGAGCTTGCGGAACAGCGCCGGCGGATAGGATTCGTCGGTGAAATGGAAATGCGTTGTGCTGTATTTGTCTCGCAAGAATTGAATATCGGCCAGCGCATCCTGGATCCTCTTGGAGCGATAGCCAGCCGTATAGCCCTCGCCATGGTCACAGAACTCGCAGCGGCCCCAATAGCAGCCCCGCGTCGCCAAATAGGGCAAAATCCTCGTCGGCACGAAATACTTCTCCAGCGGCAAGCCATCGAAGTCCGGCGGCGGCAGAGTCGCCAGGTCTTCCGCATAGCTCGTGGTCGAGGTGTGGATACCGGTCTCGTCCTTATAGATCGCGTTCGGCACCTCGGCGAGGCTCCGCTTGGCCCCTACCGCCGAGACCAGCTGCAGGAAGGCCGTCTCCCCTTCATAAACCACGGCACTATCGAAGTATTGAAACAAGGGCGACTGCGGTAACACGTCGCGCAGCCGGGTCACTGTATTGCCACCGATTGTGATGTGGATGTGAGGGAAGTGCTCCTTGATGAGCGCACAAAAGGTCATCGTCGAAAACATCTGCTGCTGCAGAACGATTGAGATCCCTATCACCTCCGGCTGCTCCCGCTCGATCGCAGGCTTCACCAGATGATCAAACACGTCGCGATAGATATTCACCTGCGTATCGTTCACAGCGTCGATGACTTCCGACGAGACGAAGACTTTGTACGACAGGTTCGTTTCCATCGGTGGCATGCAGATCCGCGCTGGGAAATAGACGAGCGACGCGATCGACATAACCTCACGAAAGACTTGAAGTGACAACTCTAACTTATCAATATCATAGAACTCTTCACTTCTTATGATGCGCTTCGCCTCTTCGGCTTCCTTGATCAGTTTTTCCATCCGTGGACGGCTGATATCGCAGAGCGCAAGCTGCACGTCCATCTCAGCTTCGCTCAACTCCCGCTTCTTTGAAAGCTTCCTCAAGCGGTCAAGTTGCTGCGGTACGCGGCGAAGAACTTTCTTGAGAAAGTCCTCACTGAAGTACCAGTCCCACATCTCGCAGTTGACGTCTTTCTGAATCACCGTATGGCCGGCCTGACGAAGCACGGCTGTGAGGGATGGAAGCGACAGATAGGGTTCCGAGGGAAACCAATCGGGTGGGAAGATCAGCATCACTTTCATCTTCCGGCCGCTAGAGGCTTCAAACTGTTGGCGATTGAGGAGAATCAGCTCCTTCGAAGCTCGGTTCCCCTTCGAATACTCGATCTTCACGTAGGATCTCGTCCTTCTTCTGTCCGGCCACGAAGCGACAGAAATAGTCAGAAAGCCAATGGGTTATAGCAGAAACGTATTCTACGGGGGAGCAAGATTGAGATGCAAGGGCGAGAGAGTGACCGGAAGAATATCAGGAATTGCTCATGATCTTGAGAATGCGCTTCGCAAGATGTTCGTTGATCTCAGCGTGGCGGGGAACTGGCTGAGAAACCTTGGTAACAGGATTGTGATACCAATCGTGTTTCCCGCCATGGCGCACAAGCACACAACCGCTGGATTCGAGCTGTCGAAGGAGGTCTTTACGCTTCACTGGAGAGTCAGCTCAGCGAGCTTCCGAACGCCAGGGATTTCGCCGCTGGTAAGATCGAAGTACAGATTGCGAAGATGGGCTTGCAGGTCTTCAAGTGACTCCCCTTGTGTCCAATAATCCGGGTAGTCTTGTAGGTAGCCAAGCCACTGGCCTTGATCCTGCCAATAGATGTATTTGGTGGACTCCATGGTGAGTATTATAGCTATACTCTGATAGTCTGGAAAGTGGAGAAAGGGAATGGACGGATTAAGACCGTCGAATTCGTTTCAGAAGATCAGCTGCACTGACGGTCTCCCCAAGATCAGCTTCAGTCATAGTTCGAAGAAGTTTAGCCTCTTCCATTGAGGTGGCCTCAAAGACACCTGTAGTTACCCGTTCGCTCTTGGAATATGCGATCTTCACGCCGACCTGGTCCTTCTCTCAGACTGGCTCAAATTAAGAGGAAAGCCAATGAGTTAGACTTTTAAAAAGGTATTGTACGGGGGGTCGAAGAAGGAGATACAAGAGTGGGAGAGGATGGAAGGCCACTCACGGTAGTCCTGTGCTCCCCGAACGCGCGCCCAGGGAAGGGCCTCGTTCGACGGGCGCAATGAGGACCAACGTGGGTGCCCTTCGACTAAAATGAAAAAAGACTCAGATAGAAAGAGCCTTCGACCGCATAGGCCCCATGCTCGCGAGGCTC
>WBZU01002323.1_pt1 | contig 13248 bp, 13 predicted proteins | sample 5204311 | NCBI WGS metagenome assembly WBZU01 (sample SAMN12344359, study PRJNA552823) | activated sludge metagenome | biome: Activated sludge suspended growth; feature: Nitrification reactor; material: Wastewater; isolation source: activated sludge from nitrification reactor of wastewater...
CATTGCCGATCATGCGAATCGCCGGCGACAGGTCCATCTCCTGGTTCATGAAGAGCCGGTCATTGCCGATGAAGATCGTCTCGATGTGACCGCCGCGATCGAAGCGCGCCATGATCCCTTCGCCGGGCAGCGCCTTGAAGTCGATCGGCTTGTCCAGCGGCAGACCCATCTCATTAGCCTTCTCGATTACGGCCTTGGCAATGTGGTGCTCGCTCAGCGTCTCGGCGCTGGCCGCCACACGCAGCAGCGTCTCGACCGAATGGCTTGTGAGCGGGTGAATGTTCGTCACCACCGGGCGGCCCGGCGTCAAGGTGCCTGTCTTGTCGAAGGCAATGATGTCGGTCTTGCCCATGAGTTCCAGATACGCGCCGCCCTTAAAGAGCACGCCCTGCCGGGCCGCAGCGGCGATGGCACTGAGGGCGCTGGCCGGCGTGCTGATGACGAGCGCGCACGGGCTCGCCACGACCAGCAACGTCATGGCGCGGTAGAGGGTCGTCGAGAAGGGCTCGCTCAGCAGGAAATAGGGCAGGATCATGGCCAGCAGCGTCGCGCCGATGACGGCGTAGGTGTAGGGCTGGCTGAAGCGATCGATGAACTGCTGGGTCGGCGTGGCATCTTCGCGCGCATCCTGGACCAGCGTGATGATCCGGCTCAGCGTCGTCTCTGACGCCAGCTTGGTCACCTCGACCTCCAGTGCCCCGCCGCCGTTGATTGTGCCGGCAAAGACCTGATCGCCCACATGCTTGCTAACAGGCAGGCTCTCCCCCGTGATCGCACTTTGGTCGATGCTGCTGTTGCCGCCGATGACAACGCCGTCGACAGGCAGGCGGTCGCCCGGCTTGACGAGCACCATATCCCCGATGACCAGCTCCTCGACGGGCAGGATAGCCTCGCTTCCGTCACGCCGCACCAGGGCGGTTGCCGGGCGCAACTTGCCGAGCGACTCGATGGCCTTGCGCGTGCGCCCCATGGCATAGGTCTCGAGCGCGCCGCTCAATGTAAAGAGGAAGAGCAGCAGGGCGCCTTCCACCCACTCGTTGATCAGCGCAGCGCCAAGTGCTGCGGCCAGCATCAGGAAGTCGATGTCGAATTTGCCTTCCTTGGCCTGCTCCCACGCGCCGACGAAGCCGGAATAGCCGCCCGCCACGAAGGCGATGACCGCCAGCGTGGTGACCGACCAATCCGGCAGCGCGCCGGTCACTTCGCCGCCGATCCAGCCAGCCAGAAGTGCTGCCAGCGTGATGCCGGCCAGCACGAATTCATAGTTTTCCTTCCAGAAGGCGACCGTGCGCCAGGCTGGGCGCTCTCCCGGCGAAAGGGGTTGATACGGCGTATTGCGTTCGGCGGCGGAAGTCGTCATAAACTCTCCTCTTTGTTGATGGGGACGCTGTTCACCGGAAGCGCCGGGCAGCGTTGGTTTCGGTCCTTATGCAGATGTCTCGGCGGCTGGCTGCACGGCCAACGCCCGGATCTCGGCCAGGCGCTGGGCCCGACACTCTGCACAGAAGCCAACCAGATCGACCTTGGCCGCGGCGGTTTGGAAGCCGGTTTCCTGGAAGACGCGAGCTGCCAGCAGGTTGACGTCGGGTTGCCCCCGGTAGTCGATGATCGTGTGGCAGCGCAGGCAGATGAGATTGACGTGCGGCTCGGGGTTGGTGTCGTAGTGCGTATGGTCGGAGCCAAAGCTGAGTTCGACGATAGCACCGAGTTCCTGTAGCGTGTTGAGCGTGTTGTAGACCGTGGCCCGGCTGATTTCCGGGTGCGTCGACGCCAGGTCTTCGTAGAGTTCATAGGCCGACGGATGGCGCTCAGTCGCAGCCAGCCAGCCACAGATGGCACGTCGCTGTGGCGTGAGGCGCAGCCCGGCTTGCTTCAGAATCTGCAAAAAACGGTCGTTCTTCGCCTCAATTTCGGTTTCGACACCAGTGTTCACGAGTTGTTGCCTCCCTTGGCCCTGCCCTCTGCCATCCAGAAACCTGACGATATACTCGAGTATGAGGGCCAGCCCCAGATCGTTGAAAAGCTTTACTTTAGAATGAATCCAAGTAGTTGTGATCCTAGCATACGCGTCGACCAAAGTCAATTTCAGTTTAGACTCATTCCAGATAGTGTCTTCGCAAAGCTACTGAATCCTTTAAGTTTGAAATGTCGGCAAAGTGGATTTTCCTTTGACACGCCTCTGGAACTCTGTTAAGATCGCCACGCATTTTGACCAGAAATCAAGCGTAAGTGACATATGACCCGTTATTTCCTGACATTTGGCACGCTTCTGGCCACACTTGGTTGGCTGGTGTTGAGCTACATGCCGGCGGTCGAGACCCGACTGCCGAAACTTGCGTTTGACGGCGACGTTGCGGCGAGGATGTTGCCGCTCCTGGCAGTGGGGAGCCTGGTAGTGTTTATGGCCTTGCAACTCGATCTGGTCGGCGCTACCGCACGCATGTTTCGCAGCCGCGCCGGCTCGGACGACGGCGAAGCGATTGCGCTGTTTCGCCTGACGCGCGGCCGGGAAGTTTTCTGGACGGTGATTCCACTGGCGTCGACGATGGTACTGGCGGCGTGGCTGTGGGCGGTGCGCTAGTTGCGCGCAGATGAAGCAAGATTACGGTGCTTGTTGCGTAGACATTGTACGATGTTTGCGCTTGGATTTCAGCGAATAATGACACTGGCTGATCAGCGATAGAGGAGCAAGAGAGAACTATGCTGAAGTTGCCGCAAACGTCAACCGATCGACGGCATTTTATCATCGTCGGCATTTTGACTGTGGTAGGGACGATTGTCCTGGGATTTTTCCTGCTGGCAATCCTGCCCATCAAGGCGCAGAACTCGGTGCAGGCAGAGCCTATTGCCTGGCTCTTCCAGTTACACATCTGGCTGATCGCTTTCCTGTTTTCCTTAGTCGTGGCGTTCATGCTCTATGCCCTGTTCGTCTTCCGCCGGCGCAAGAATGATGACTCCGAGGGCGACCATTTTGAGGGCAACACGGCGTTGGAAGTCATCTGGACCGTCGTGCCACTGGTGTTGGTTGTCATCTTTTCTTTTATTGGCATCCAGACCCTCAATGGCGCCACCAGTGGCGGCGACGACATTCAGGTAAAAGCGACCGGCTTCCAATGGTCCTGGAAGTTCGATTATCCGAACGGCGTCACGAGTGCGGAGATGGTCTTGCCGGTTAACAAGCAGGCGCTAATCTCGCTCGAGTCACAGGACGTGATTCATTCTTTTTGGGTCGCGGAATGGGGCCCAAAGCAGGATCTGGTTCCCGGCATGACGACGACGTTGCACATCACGCCGAACGAAGTCGGCGAGTTCAAGTTGCGCTGTGCAGAGCTTTGCGGCCTGTCGCACTGGAGCATGTTGGCGACGGTGCGCGTAGTGCCGGAGGATGAGTACACGGCGTGGATGGACCAGAAGCTGGCGGAGCAGGGCCAGCAGACGGCCAGCCGGTAGGTGACACGATTTATCATCCGCGACGAGGCGGTTTTCAAAGCATCCCTGTTTTGTCCAGTAGGTGCGTGAAGGAGAGAAACAGACTATGAGACTTACCTCTCTCGGACTGGTGCGTGGGCTCATCGGCTACTTTGTCGGTCTGGTGATCGGCATGGCAGTGGTGGTGGCTGGGCGCCTTTTGCTGGGAATGGAGCCGTGGAACCCGGAAGCAGCCTGGGTGGGCGGCATCATCTTTGCCCTGATGGGCTTCCTGCTGAGAATCGGCGCCATGTCGGATTGGATCACGTGGACACGTGGTGGCGACACGCCGCTTCGCCACGGGCCGCCCGAAGGCAAGCCGGCATGGACGCGCTACTTCGGCGTCGACTACAACCACAAGGTTATCGGCGTCCAGTATGGCGTGACCGGTTTCATTCTGCTGCTGGTCGGCGGCAGCTTTGCTCTGGTCTTCCGCAGTGAGCTGGCCGATACCGGCATCTCGTTCCTGCAGGCCGGCACCTACAACACCTTCTTGAGCATGCATGGCTGGGTAGCGTTGGCGGCCATTCTGCTCGGCATCGGTGGCCTGGCGAACTACCTTGTCCCGCTCATGATCGGCGCCGAGGACATGGCCTTCCCGCGGCTGAATGCGTTTGCCTACTGGATCAACGTGCCCGCCGCCATCACGCTGCTGCTGAGCATGCTCTTCGGCTGGGACTCGGGCTGGACGGCTTATCCGCCCCTGAGCCTGCGCGGTCCAGTCGGTTACCAGTTCATGTTCCTGGCGATCTTTGTCGTCGGTCTGTCGTCTATTCTCGGCTCGCTCAACATCATCGTGACGATGCTGATGATGCGCCCCAAGGGAATGACGCTCTTCCGCATGCCCATCTTCTGCTGGGCGATTCTGGCGACCAGCATCATCCAGCTCACGGCGACGCAGCTCATCGGCCAGGCCTTCCTGATGCTCTCCTTCGAGCGTACGCTGGGCATGCCCTTCTTCAACCCGCTCTACAACACGGCGGGTGAGAACATCGGCGGCCAGCCGCTGCTCTTCCAAAATCTCTTCTGGTTCTACTCGCACCCGGCCGTCTATGTCTTCGTGCTGCCGGGTCTTGGCGTCATCAGCGAACTGCTGCCCGTCTTCTCACGCAAGCCGCTCTTCGGCTACCGCTGGGTGGCGCTGTCGAGCCTGGCGATTGCCCTGGTCGGTTTCCTGGTCTGGGGCCACCACATGTTCACCTCGGGCTACCAGCCCTACCTGCGTGTGGTTTTCATGATTTCCACGCTGCTGGTGGCGGTGCCGACGGGCGTCAAGTTCTTTAGTTGGCTGGGCACGCTGTGGGGTGGCCGGTTGACTTTCCCGACGCCGATGCTCTTCACGCTGGGCGCCATCTCGGTCTTCCTGATCGGCGGCCTGAGTGGCCCGATCCTGGCGACGGCGGCGACCGACCTCTTCCTGCACGACACCTACTTTGTGGTCGGTCACTTCCACGCCACGATCTTCGGCGGCTTCGTCTTCCCGTTCTTTGCGGCCATCTACTTCTGGTATCCGAAGATCACGGGCCGCATGTACAACGAGACGCTCGGCAAGATTCACTTCTGGCTCATGACGCCGGGGTTCTGGTTGATGAGCCTGGCGCAGATGACCGTTGGTACGATGGGCATGCGCCGCCGCATCGCCGACTACGACCCGGCCCTCGGTGTGCAGAACATCCAGTTCCTGATCACGGTCGCCGGCTTCATCATCGCCTTCTCGATCTTGATCATGATCTACAACCTCTTCACGAGCGCCGAGATCGGCGCCGTGGCCGGCAACAATCCGTGGCGCTCGCGCTCGCCGGAATGGCAGATTCCGTCGCCGGTGCCGGAGCATAGCTATGCCAGGCCCATCTCCGTGGTTGGCGAGCCCTACGACTACGGCCTGGCCGGTTCCTCCTACGTTGCGATGGCGGGGGCCGGCGACGACTGATTGATTGGCCGCGATCCTATCGCCCGCCTGGGCACAAGCCTGGCTGGGCGATAGGACCACCCAATTTCAGGGAATAACTTCTATGGCACAGAAGCAGAATACACACAAACAGAGTGGATACGGCCAGGTAATTATCGTTGGCATCGTCCTGGCGGCGCTGACAGTAGTCGAACTCATCATGGCGCTGAATCATGTAGGTGCAACGCTCTTGATGCTGGTTGCCGCGCTGAAGGCAATTCTGGTCATCTATTTCTTCATGCACGTCAGCCGCTTGTGGACGGCGGAAGGAGAGCACTAAATCATGGCCGCTGTCACAACTGCGCCTGCCGCCGACCTGCATAGCCTGCACGCGGACGACCACGCCGGGCACGATAACTACGCGCACCAGTTGCGCATGAACCGCCTCGGACTTTGGCTGTTCTTTATCTCGGAAGCATTCTTGTTTGGCGGTCTGCTGGCGACACGCTTCTACCTATGGGGCGCCGACTCTCGTCCAGAACTTGACCAGATGATCGGTCTGATTGTCACGTCGGTGCTTCTGTTCAGCAGTATTTCCATGCGTCTGGCTGAAACAGCCATGGAACGCGGCAATCGTAGGGCATTTTCCATCTTTATTTTGCTGACGGCTGTGCTGGGCACCGTCTTCTTGCTCGGCGTCATGGTCTTCGAGTGGGGGCTCTTCCCGTCGCTCTACAAAGGTCATTTGACCCCGTGGGGCGACAAGTACGGCGCCGTGGTCTTCGCCATGACCGGCATGCACGCTCTGCACGTCATCTCTGGCATCGTCTTCATTGCGATTGTCTGGAACCTGGCGCGCAAGGGCCATTACTCGCCGGAGCGCCACTGGGGCGTTGAGTCCTGCGCCATCTACTGGCACTATGTCGATGTGGTCTGGATTTTCTTCTACCCGGCTCTCTACCTGATCGGCAACGCGGTGCACGTGGCGCATTGAGCCTGTTACCTTCAGTCGAGGTTACGCGATGCGTAATGTGTGACGCGGCACTGTCCGGGCACGCATTACGCATCGCTTTTTTCGGGACACAACCATGCATCCGTTGTTGAAGGCCCTTTTCTCGCCCTGGGAACTACGCTGGGAGATTCTCATCCCCCTGCTGGTTTTCGGCTCGATCTATGCGATCGGCTGGGTGCGCCTGCGCCGGCAGAGCCGCCGCCAGAAGGGCGCCACCCGCTGGCGGCTGGTGGCCTACTATAGCGGCCTGTTCACACTGGCCCTGGCGCTCATGTCGCCCATCGACTGGCTGGGCGGCCAGTTGTTGATCATGCACATGGTGCAGCACAAGATCCTGGTGATGGTCTCGGCGCCGCTGATCTGGCTCGGCAACCCCTTCCCGGTCGCCATGTGGGGCATCCCGCGTCCGGCGCGCCGCGGCTTCACGCTGGCGCTGGCGGGTGATTCCTGGCTGCGCCGCGGGCTTACGCTCGTCAGCCAGCCGGCCATCTGCTGGCTGGTCTTCACCTTCATCTACCTGGGCTGGCATGACCCGGGCCTCTACGACCTGGCGTTGCGCGTCGAGTGGGTGCACAACCTGGAGCACATCACCTTTTTCCTCGGCGCCATGCTCTTCTGGTGGCCGGTCGTGAACGGCGCACCACGCCTGCACAAGAGCCTGCCCTACTGGGGGCGCATTCTCTACGTGCTGGCCTTTGTGCCACCCAATGCCATTGCCGGCTTTGCCATCGCCAACTCGTCCGAGGTGATCTACACCTATTACAACTCCGTGCCGCGCCTCTTTGGGATGACCGCGCTGGAAGACCAGATGATCGGCGGCGCCATCATGTGGGTGTGGAGCAGCGAGATGATGATCGACGTCGCCATCATCATGCTGGGCGTCATGTTTTACCGCGAGAAGAAGCACAAGGAACGGGCGGCGGCCGGGCAGAGCCTGCCCATGCATCACCCCGGCCACGTGGAGGCCACCGGCTGAATGGCGCACCGACTGGCGACAAATTGGTCACGGGCCATGCTCGCATCGCTGCTGGCCCTGGCTTTGCTGGTAACCATGAGCGGTGTCAGCGCGGCGCATGGCGGCGGCACGCCACAGTTGAGCGACGTGCCGGCCGGTCCCTTCCGGCTCTTTGTGTGGACAAGTCCGGAGCCCTGGCGCGCCGGCGGTGAGGCGCACGTGACCGTTGCCGTTACCAGCCTTGACGCCGCCGGCCAGACGATTCCGGTGGAGGGCGCAACAATCGCCATCGAACTGATGCCGGCCGGCGCGCCGGAGCAGGTGATCGTGTTGGCGGCCACACCAGTGGCGGGCGCCGGCGCTGGTTTCTATGAAGGTGATACGTCCCTGTCGCAGGCCGGCGAATGGGATGTCTCGGTCAAGGTCTCGGCTGAGGCCGGGGCCGGTGATGCCGGCTTCGTCTACCAGGTGATGCCGGGGAGCCAGATCAACTGGCTGCTCTGGCTGGGCGGCGCACTGGCCGTGCTGGCGGTTGTCGGCTATTTTGGCACGCGGCGTATCAGACCGTCGCCTGCATGATGCAGGCAGCGCGCTGCGTAGGAGCAAATTGTGGAAATTCTCAAGATCTTTAGCAGAAAATGGATTCTGTTCACGATTCTGATCGTCTTGTCGATGGTGCTCTTTGTGCGGCTAGGTTTTTGGCAGCTCGACCGCCTCGAACAGAAGCGCACCTACAACGCAACTATGGCGGAGCGTTGGCGCCAGGAGCCGTTCGATCTGAATGCCGGGCAGTTGCCCCAGAATCTCGACGATCTGGAGTTCCGGCGCATCCAGGCTGAGGGCTACTTCGACTACGCCAACCAGGTCATCCTCAAAAGCCAGATCTACTACGATGCGCCCGGCATTGCCCTGGTGACGCCCTTTGTCTTTGCCGACGGTCGCGCCATTCTGGTGGCGCGTGGCTGGGTGCCGGCGGATCAGGCATCGCCACAGGCCATCGCGCAGCTTGAGGAGCCAGCCGGCGAACCAGTCATCGGGCTGATCAAGCCCTCGCAGGGTATGCCCAACGGCGAGCCCTCTACGCCGCCGGCAACGCCGCAACGGGAGTGGTTCCGGATCGACATCCCGGCCATCCAGGCACAGATGCCGTATGCGCTGGAGCCGGGCTGGATTCAGCAACTGCCGGAGGATGAGCGCCCCATCGACAAGTTGCCGATCCGCGAGGAGCCGATGGCGCTTGACGAGGGCAACCACATGAGCTATGCCGTGCAGTGGTTTTCGTTTGCCCTGATTGCCGGCTTCGGCTATATAATGTTTGTTCGCTACCGTGAGCGATTGGCCCTGCGTCCGCGGCCGGAAGATCTCCAGGGGAGTGAAGCCGCAGAGCCTGTTGCGGTCGACGGCGATGGTCTTCCGCCTGGTGAGGCGGGCAAGGCTGAGGCGCCGGTACAGAAGGAACTGGAGCCACCCGTGCCTGTCTAGTGGCAGGCTGGGTTGCAGCGGAAGGCGACAAGAACCGTGGATTCTCGATGGCGTCCGGAATCGTTGGTGCGCCACGTCGAATCATAGCCTGGTTACCATATACACATGCTGAAAAGCACTTCGGTAGAATCAAAAGTTGGGGTCGATGCTGAACTGACACGCGAGCAGGCGCTTGTGCGTCTGGCGATCGGCGACTACGTCATGCTGACGAAGCCGCGCATCATCCTGTTGCTGCTCGTCATCACCTTTGTCCCCATGTTCCTGGCTGCGCCGGGTGCGCCCAGCGGCTGGCTCATCCTGTGGACCATGCTTGGCGGCTTTTTGGCAGCCGGCGGTGCCAACGCCCTCAACCAGTATGTCGATCGCGACATCGACCACGTCATGGTGCGCACGCGGCGCCGGCCATTGCCGGGTGGCCGCATGTCGCCCACACAGGTGCTGGTTTTTGGTATCGTGCTGGCGGTGCTCAGCTTTGCCGTGCTTTGGTGGCAGGTCAATCTGCTGTCGGCGCTGATCGCGCTCTTTGGCCTGCTCTTCTACGTGTTCATCTACACCCTTCTGCTCAAGCGCTCCAGCACGCAGAACATCGTCGTCGGCGGGCTGGCCGGCGCGGTGCCGCCGCTGGTGGGCTGGGCGGCCGCCGCCAACGAGATTTCGCTGTTGCCGGTGATCATGGTGCTGATCGTCTTCTACTGGACGCCGCCTCATTTCTGGGCGCTGGCCCTCATGCGGCAGAAGGAATACCGCGCGGCCGGCGTGCCCATGCTACCGGTCGTGGTCGGCGAGCGCGAAACGCACCGCCAGATTGTGATCTACAGCGTGCTGTTGCTCTTGATGAGTATCTTGCCCGTCTTCCTGCGCCACTTGGGGCCGGTCTATCTGGTGCTGGCGCTGGTGTTGAATGGGGTCTTCTTGTGGGAGGCGGTCGACATCTGGCGCAAGCCGACCAACGCCAATATCTGGCGGCTTTACAAGTACAGCCTGCTCTTCCTGGCCCTGCTCTTCCTGGCGATGGGCATCGATCACCTCTTCTATTCCGTGCCCGCCGATGTGATCGACTTCTCGCTGCGTCTGCCGTTTTGAGTAACAAGATGACAAGATGAGGGGGTGAGTGGGTGAATTGCGTATTGCCCATTCATCCCCTCACCCATTCATTCCCTCACCTTGTCATTCTCTCATCCCCTCACCCACACCGGATCAGGATGAATGTCCGCCTCGGGCCGCGAGCCGGGGTCCGGCCGGCCGCTGCCTTCGAGCCGGCTGATGGCGCGCACCGTCATGTCATGGTCGCACAGGATCTGGCACGAGAGGCGCACGCCGGACAGGCCGCGTTCGGCCAGCTTGGCCTGCTCGGCCTCGGTCATGGCGGCGGGCTCCCCATCCACGAACTCCACGCGGCACGTCGTGCAGCGGCAGTTGCCCCCGCAGGCATGCAATTGATCCACGCCGGCCTCGTCGATCAAGGCGAGGACCAGGCGTTTGCCTTCCGGCACCTCGAAGGCGCCGTAATTCTCCACAGTCAAAGTCGGCATGCGTTCTCCTTTGTTGGTTTGATGGATCGCGTTGAATGGCGTATAGGCGCCACCCCAATCATTCATGCTTTGCCGGCCAATGGTTGTATGATGGACCACATTTGGCGCAAATCGGGGCAATCCGCTTCGCGGCCGGCCAGGAGGAGGAAGGTATGCAGGAGGCAATCGAGCGCCGCGAACCCGGCGGCATGACGGCATTCACGATCATCTGGATCGGGCAGTTTCTATCCCTGCTCGGGACGTCGATGACGCGCTTTGCGTTGACGATCTGGGCCTTTCAAGTGACGGGCGAGGCGACGGCGCTGGCACTTGTCGGCTTCTTCTCATTTGCGCCCACGGTCATCTTCAGCCCGATTGCCGGCGCGCTGGTCGACCGTTGGAATCGCAAGCTCGTCATGATCCTGAGCGATCTCGCGGCCGGCATGTCGACCATCGCCATCCTGGCGCTCTATGCTACCGGCCGGCTGGAGATTTGGCATCTCTATGTGGCCGGCGCATTTGCCGGCGCGTTCGAGTCCTTCCAGTTCCCGGCATTTTCGGCGGCCATGAGCTTGTTGGTGCCCAAGAAGCAGTTCGGCCGGGCCAACGGGCTCGTCTCCCTGGCCGACTCCTCCACGACCATCGTGGCGCCGGTCCTGGCCGGCATCCTGCTCGGCGTAATCGGCATCGGCGGCATCATGACGATCGACATCATCACCTTTGTCATCGCCGTGCTCGCGGTGCTGCTCGTAGCGATTCCCCAGCCGGTACAGAGCGCCGAAGGACTGGCCGGTGTCGGGTCGCTGTGGAGCGAGTCGCTCTACGGTTTTCGCTATATCTGGCGGCGCAAGAGCCTGCTGGGCGTGCAACTCACCTTCACCATCAGCAACTTCTTTGGCTCGATCGGCTTGATTCTCATCGCACCCATGATCCTGGCGCGCACCGGCAACAACGAACTGGTGCTGGGCACGGTGCAGTCGGCTTTCGGCGTGGGCGGTCTGGTGGGCGGGCTGATCATGACGGCGTGGGGCGGCCCCCGCCGGCGCGTGCAGGGCGTCCTACTCGGCTTCATCGGCAGCAGCCTGTTGGGTCTCATCCCCATTGGCCTGGGTCAGACGATGCTTCTCTGGGCGGCCGGTGCCTTCTTTTTCATGTTCTTTATCCCGATCACGAATGGATCCAATCAGGCGCTCTGGCAGGCCAAAGTGGCGCCCGACGTACAAGGGCGTGTCTTCTCGGCGCGCCGCCTCATCGCCCAGGTCAGCGGACCGTTGGGCATCTTGCTGGCCGGGCCGCTCGCTGATCGCATCTTTGAGCCGGCCATGCAGGGCGATACATGGCTGAGTCGCAGCCTGGGGCCGATTTTTGGCACGAGCGCCGGCTCCGGCATGGCGTTGCTCATCATGATCGTCGGCGTGCTCGGTATCACGGCGGGGGTAGTCGGTTACATGCTGCCGGTTGTGCGCGAGGTAGACACGCGGCTGCCCGATTTTGATGTGACCACAGCAGATGTCGCCACCGCGTGATCCCCGCGTTCCTGTCCACTGGACACTCCTACCTTTGCCAGTTTGGCCGCTTGCGGGTATGGTAGCGGTCGCTGAATTTTGAAGCAAAGGTAAATCTGACATGGACACCAATCAATCACCAGAGTTTGCGCGCAGGCGCACAAAAGTAAGTGACTACACCGGCATTTTTGCGTCCGGCTTTGCCATGGGCAGCGCCGACGTGGTGCCGGGTGTATCGGGCGGGACGATCGCCTTTATTCTCGGCATCTACGAGGAATTGATCGGCAGCATCCGCATGGTCGGCCAGCCCGTCTTCTGGCGTGCATTGCTGCGCGGCGAATGGCGGGTCGCCCTGCGGCTGATCAATTTCTTCTTTCTCCTGGCGTTGGGCACCGGGCTTCTCGGTGCGATCTTTCTCCTGGCGCCCGGCATCGAATGGATGCTCATCAATCAGCCGATCATCATCTGGAGTTTCTTCTTTGGGCTCGTCCTGGCGTCGATCGTCATCGTGGCGACGCGCATCCGCGTCTGGTCGCCTGACCGGTTCGTGGCACTGCTGCTTGGCGCCGGCGCTGCCTTCTGGATTGTCGGCCTGGTGCCGGTGCAGACGCCGGACACCTGGTGGTTTCTCATGCTGAGCGGCGCGATTGCCATCTGCGCCATGATCCTGCCCGGCATCTCCGGTTCCTTCATCATGGTGTTGCTGGGCAAGTATCACTTCTTCATCAACGCCATCAACGAACGCGACTTCGCTAGCCTGGCCTTTGCCGCCATCGGCGCGGCTATCGGTCTGGTGACCTTTGCGCAGGTACTCTCCTGGCTCTTCCGCCGCTTCCACGACATCACCGTTGCCACGCTCACCGGCTTCATGATCGGCAGCCTGCGCGAGATCTGGCCGTGGAAGGAGACGCTGGAGTCGGTGGTCGACCCTGTCGGCGAAATCGTGCCGCTGGTCGATCGCAACGTTCTGCCGGCGCTGACGGTGAATGGCGCCTTCAACACCGAAATCGCGTTCGCCGCCGGCGCCGCGCTGCTGGGCATTATCGTGGTCGTTGCCGTGGAGCGGATTGCCCTGGTGCGTGCAAAGCGGGCTGACCAGTCCGTCGGGCAGGCGGCTGCGGCCTGATCCTGGTCGCGACGACGGTGAAACTTGATAGCAAGGTGAAAGCCGCCGGACTTGACGCGGCTTCTTGGCGAGGGGCATAATTGCACGGTGGTACGCGGTGCATTGTGCGCCGCCAATCGGACGAGTCATTCGGGCTGGCTGAGTATCCGGCCCGTTACGGAGTAACTGATGGACATTTTTGCTAACTTGATCGATGTCTTTTTGCATATCGATGAGTATCTCGGCGAGATCGTGCGCAACTTTGGCGTCTGGACCTATGTCATTCTCTTCCTGGTGATCTTCGCCGAGACGGGGCTGGTTG